>Ga0210377_10001105_pt1 | contig 25006 bp, 15 predicted proteins | sample PLM4_65_b1redo_FD_155480 | JGI IMG/M metagenome (GOLD analysis project Ga0210377, IMG submission 155480) | Groundwater sediment microbial communities from an aquifer in East River, Colorado, USA - PLM4_65_b1 redo | ecosystem: Environmental > Terrestrial > Soil > Riparian zone | place: USA: East...
AGGGGCACCAACAGGGGCACCAACAGGGACGTTGTTTATTTGTTTACTAACTTCAAAAGACGGCCAATAGACCGCCTTTCCTGTTTACCACCAAGCTACAACGCTTATTTCTCCAACAACTTCCTCGCAAGGCCATGCAGTTCCGCGTTTGCCAGCGCGACCACCTTTTTCTTTACCGAACGGGAATAATACTCCTGTTCCGTCTTTGTCAGGGGCAACCCTTCCAGCCTCTTCTTAAACAACTCCTTCTGCTTCGGCGAAAACATCTGCGACAGGGCAAAGGCCAGGGAGTACTCCTCGTACTTTTCCTTGCGCTGCCAGCTCTTGTCGGCATTCTGCTCAAAATAGAGCTCATATAACCCCTTCAGGCGTTCCGGGTCGAGATCCATTGGAATTCCGGGCTCACCATACTTAATTCAAAAGGCGGCCAATCGGTCGCCTTAACTTTCTGGATAGAATTTACTTGCCGCCCCCTCTCGCCTGTGGCACACTATTAAGTACTTAATCAAGTATCGCAAGGAGTGCTGTTATGAATACCATCCCGGCACAGGAGATCAAACGACGCGGCATTGCCGCAGTCGACGCTTTGATCACAACGGGTGACGTACATGTCATCCGCAACAACAAGCCCGAGTACGTTGTGCTGACCGAGTCGCGTTACCAGGAATTGGTGGCCGAAGCAGAGGAGGCGTACGTGGCCCGTGTGAAGGCATCACTTGAGGACGTGAAGGCGGGACGGGTACGAAGATTTGCCTCTGTTGATGAACTGCTGAAGGCGCTCGACCTTGACGGAGAGTGAGCGTGTTTAACATTACCACATCGGAAAAGTTTCTCCGGCAGGCAAGTCGGTTCTTCAGGAAACACCCTGATCTCAAACCCCGCTTCGCTGCGACCGTCAGCGCTCTGCAACAGGACCCGTTTCAGCCGGGCCTCAGCCTTCATCAACTCACCGGCAAGCTTTCCGGATGCCATGCCGTCAGACTGACCTATTCCTACCGCATTACTCTGACTCTGCTGATCAGCGAACATGAGATCATCCTGCTGGACATCGGCAGCCATGATGAGGTTTACCGCTAACAAAACCCTGCGGGATAGTCGTCTAACTCACAAGGCGGCCAATCGGCCGTCTTTGCTCTTTCTTGATACCACGAGTTTCAAGTCGCCCGCTTCAACAATTCCTTGATCCGCTCGAACTGAGGACTTTCATAACGGTTTCCCTTTACGTCGCGGTCTGCGCCTGCTTTCCAGTAGCCTGGCCCGGATATCCTCGGGGTAAAAGGTCAGGGCCTTATCAAGCAGGGACTTCAGCTCGTTCAGGAACGGATAGCGGGGATTAAAGCCGTAGAGACGGGTGCGACCGGCGAGACGGCTGAACAGGACTCCGCCGTTTTCCAGCTTTTCCAGCTGCTTCAGGATCGGGGCCGGCGACGTCTCGAAAAAATCCGAAATCTCTCGCAAGTAGCCCTCTTCGCGGGCCGCTAGGAAAATCAACACCCGTTCGCAATTGGTTGATCCCAGCAAAGGTTCGAGCATGACAGGTACCTTATTGATCCTAAATATAGATCGCATGATCTTCTTATAAGATCAAAATATCGTAAATCTATTTTCATTGCAAGTAGTTTCACGTTCCAGAAATGGTTTTTCAATAGGTCTGCCTACCACAAACATACCCGTAAATACCCAAAAAATCCTAATTACTAAATACGGTAATCAAATATTGTCAAGTTTAGCAATATTTTGTAAATTGTTAAATATGACAACAGAGCAGCTGCCGTCAGAGGAGCAATTATTATGGCCGTCAGCAGAGATGAATTTTTCAGAGAGGTTACCCTTAGGATTTGCAGCAGCCTCCAGATCAACACCGCATTCGGACGAGTGTTCGAGTATCTGCGGGAGCATTTCCCCATGGACCACATGTTCCTTGATATCACGGACAAAAGCCTCGGGGTGATTCGCCACATAGCCGTTGCCACTATCGGTACCAAGACCCCCGAAGAGATAATTACTCTCCCTGAAGGGCTCTGGGAATGGGTAAGGGGACTGCAGGCGCCATTTATCCTGACCCCTTCAGACCAGGATGACCGCATTCGAGCATTTGCCCCCCTCATCAAGCTTGAGGGACACTCGGATCTGGCTATGCCGCTCAGGATAGAAGAGGAGCTTATCGGATTCCTGGTCCTCCGTACCCGAGGCGAAGGGAAATTTACTCCCGAACATGTGGAGTTGCTGGCAACTGTAGCCGAGCCGTTCGCAATAGCACTGGCCAATGTGCTGGCCCACGAGGAGGTAATAAAATACCGGGACATCCTTATCGACGATAACCGCTTTCTGAACAGGGAGATTCTTTCCTTGGCGGGTGACGATATTGTCGGCGGGAATTCAGGGCTGCGCAATGTGATGGAGATGGTCCGGCAGGTGGCACCACTAAGCAATACGGTGCTCTTGATGGGGGAAACGGGAACAGGGAAGGAAGTTATTGCCAACTCGATACATTTTGCGTCGCCCCGCAAGGATGGACCATTTATAAAGGTCAACTGCGGAGCCATCCCGGAAAGCCTTATCGACAGCGAACTGTTCGGCCACGAAAAGGGGGCATTTACCGGAGCGGTAACGGAAAAACGTGGGCGCTTCGAGCGTGCCTCAGGCGGCACCATCTTTCTCGACGAGATCGGCGAACTTCCACCCCAGGCCCAGGTGCGGCTTCTCCGGGTGCTTCAAAACCGGGAAATTGAGCGTGTTGGAGGAAGCAAGCCGATCTCCGTTGATATCCGGGTAATCGCCGCCACCCACCGCAACCTGGAGAGCATGGTTTCGGAAAACAGGTTCCGGGAAGACCTCTGGTTCCGTCTAAACGTCTTTCCGATCATCGTCCCCCCTCTTCGCCAGCGGAAGGAGGATGTGCCCGCCCTCACACGCCATTTTGTGGCACTGAAATGTCGTGAGCTGGGGATAGCCATCCCCCCTGCCATTGCACCCGGTGCGCTGGAAAGGCTTATGAACTATGGCTGGCCGGGGAATGTCCGGGAATTGGAAAATCTTGTAGAAAGGGAACTGATCCGGCATCGTGGCGGACAACTAAGATTCGATACCCTCCTGCCTGGTGAGAGAGGCGGCGAAACACAACCCGTTGCGGAAGGAAAAGGTGGCGGCCCCATAAACCTAGACGAGGCGATGTCCCTTCATATCGGCAAGGTTCTCAAAATGACCAAAGGGAAGATTCATGGTCCGGGAGGCGCGGCGGAGTTGCTCGGTATCAACCCGAACACGCTGAGGGGGCGAATGGGTAAACTCGGCATAATGTATGGACGGAAGAAGGGGTAATAATTGCCCTGGTTACGAATACAAGTCCTTGAAAAACGAGGACGTCTCCAGTGCGGCCTCGCGAAATCAGCCATTGGGTCCGCTCTTAATCCTTTTCCCTTTCAACCGATGTGCCGCTCGTCTTTTTCGGCCCATCGGGCAATGCTCATCCTCAGCGCTTTGAGAGCAAGCTCCATGCTGTTGCTCTCAATGTCCCGCCTAACAACCTATTGTTATGTGAATTTCTCCTGTATATTACTTCATGAACCCATTGCTTATTACAACTGCCATGCAAGGCAACGGACGATTAGGCAAGAAACAAACAGGATTGGTCTACCTGCCGTTGATTTTTCAGGAGTACGATAAAATCATCAAAAAGACGGATTCAGTCCAAAACGTAACCAAAGAGGAGAACAAATCCATGTTCAACGCCAAAGCTTACTCCGCTGCCAGTGCCACATCGCCGCTGGCTTCCACCACCATCCCGCGACGCGATACGACCGAGCACGACGTGCAGATCGAGATCCTTTTCTGCGGCAAGCACAACATCACATCCGATGTCGAGGTTATACCTATCCGGAAGATCAACGAGGCCTACGAGAGGTTGGTCAAGTCTGATGTGAAGTACAGATTCTCGATCGATATGGCGTCTCTCAAATCTGAGTAATACTGATTCCATATCAAGGCCCTATCTTCGTTGGCTCGTCTTCGGCTGCTCGACATACGGTAATGTACGCCTCCCAGCCTCATTCCTCGCCGCCTTGATATCATCCTTGATCTGGAATCGGAATAAACGAAAGGCGGGGGAGGAACAACATCATGAAAGCTATAGCTATAAACGGAAGCCCCAAGCCAGGCGGCAATACGGAGATCATGCTCAGGAAGGTGCTCGAACCTCTGGAAGCCGCCGGCTGGAGCACCGAGTACCTGCGGATTGGCGGAAAACCGGTGCGGGGTTGCATGGCCTGCATGAAGTGCGTCGAGAAGCGGAATGGACGGTGCATTATCGAGGGTGATGCTATTAACGATTACCTGGAAAAGATGTACGCAGCTATCGAAGCGCGATCGGAGTTTGGTAACGGTGGCGGCGCTGATCGCCATGAATCGTCCGGAACAGCTGCGGTTTCATCTCGACAAGGCGTTGGGCAATGGACTCAAGAAGGAAGAATTGATCGAGGTAATCACCCATCTGGCTTTTTACTCAGGATGGCCTAACGCTATGACCGCCATCATGACTGCGAAGGAGCAATTTTCCAAAAAGGATGCTTCCAACTGATTGGAAGGTATTTGGGCCAGCAGGCTAGACTGAAGCAGATGCTTGGAGATCATTAGTTTTATGGAACATGCGATTGTAGACCTCCGTGAGATAGCGCCTTCGCAAAGATATAGGTGCAAGGAGCTCGACTTTCCGAAGACCATATGAAAACTGATAGGCCGCTGAGGGGGCAAAAACGAAAGTGCCAGTGGTTGCACGGAAGGTTGCACGAAAAGGAAGAGGGGTTAGCCAAAGCGGCTAACCCCTCATTTTTATTGGCTCCCCAGCGCGGACTCGAACCACGGACATGGTGATTAACAGTCACCCGCTCTACCGACTGAGCTACTGGGGAATGGAGATATTCCCGTAAGTTGTTACCTTACGGTGCGTTTTGCTACTTTTTGGCTACACAGGCGAACTGTTTTGTGCCAAAAAACCGTGTAGCGCAGAGCAGCAAAATGTATATCACAGCCGTCTCTAGGGTGTCAATAGGAAAAGCAATCGTTAACTGCGCCAAGATTTGCTCGTATTATATTAAAATGCTACTAGGTGAGCCTAAAATAGAGCAAAATTTAAAAAAAACCAGTCTATGATCACTACATTTATCATCATGCAATTCTAACCTCAAATATACTCTTTATTAGATCTCCTTGGTGGGTGCGTGCGTTGATGCCTTGGTTGACAACAGGTATTAGCATTTTATAATTATAAAAATTATTTACAGTTTCTGTAAATAATCATGGGGGTCGATGGCCAACATAAACTTTATTCAATCAAATTAGAAAGGCAGTAACTGGATGCACAGAAGAAAAACTGTTCCGTGATCCTTTATACAACCTCGCCCTGTGCGGCTCACGCCATCCTACAGAAAACGATACCGACCTGCCATTACGATGAACGCTGCGGAAGATTTTCCAAGCCTTCATTTTTGCACAATTATCAAAATGGTCCATACTTGTCACCGAGCTCTTCGCTACTCGGGCTCCGCGTAAGGAGGTTTACCATGAAACGTCTGCTTTGTTTCGCTTTCGCCACTCTTCTTTGCATGCCATCTCTTTGCAAGGCGGGATTTTTCGATGATCTTACCCGAGGGGTCCTTCCGTCACTCCAACAGCAGGATTCCCTTGATAACAGTACCATCGTCAAGGGTCTCAAGGAGGCTCTGGCAACCGGCACCGAGCGGGCCGTTACCGAGGTTGCCAAGCCTGACGGCTACTTCGGCAACCAGCTTATAAAGATCCTCCTCCCCAACAAAATCCAGCAGGCAGCGGATCTATTGGGGAAAATCGGCTACCAGCAACAGGTCGACGCGCTTGTGCTGAGCATGAACCGGGCCGCGGAGAAGGCAGCGCCTAAAGCTGCCAGCTTCTTTGGTGAAGCTATCAGGCAGATGACAGTGGAAGATGCCAAGGGAATACTGAGCGGCGGAGATACGGCAGCAACCAATTTCTTTGAGAAGAAGACCCGGTCGCAACTCTTTGATGTCTTCAAACCGACGGTGACCAAGAGTATGGATCAGGTGGGCACCGCCCGTGCCTACAAAGAGATGATCGGCAAGTACGAAACCATCCCTTTAGCGTCCCTGGTAGGCCCCCCTTCCCTGGACTTGGATACTTACGTAACCAACAAGGCCCTGGACGGCCTCTTCATAAAGGTGGGTGAGGAGGAGAAGAAGATCAGGACAAACTCTGCGGCCCAGACCACTGATCTCCTGCGCAAGGTGTTCGGCAGCAAGTGAAGCAGGAATCAGATGGTGTAATTTCGCAGTCACTTTTCACCCATTTTAACCCTCGTCGGCCCGGTACTCGCAGTGCGCCCCTTCTGCCATAACGACCATTACTGGCAAGTCTATTTTGACGGCAACCGTACCATCCGGGAAGCTCTTGCCGCTGCAGGCTTCCCGTCACCAATGCCGGCGCAGATGGTGCTGGTGCATAACCAGTAGACGGGCAGATATGTTAAGAGCCTGTCAATCCATTCACAGAGGGAGGAACACACATGGTAAGATATGCGCTGATCGTACTGTTTGCAAGCATCAATAGCACTCCTTTATGGGGGTGCGTGCTAATTGATCGTTCAGCATTCTAATGCGTTGTGACATCTTTTCCATGATCCGGAAGGCCAGCGACGGGTCTTCGTGGATCTTTTTCATGAAGATTCGCCGGTCAATGGTCAGAATCCGTGCGTCTTCCAGCACACGGACCGTGGCCGAACGGATATTGTTGCCGAACATCACCATCTCTCCGAAGATTTCGCCGGCACCGAAGACGGCAAGCTGTACCTCCCTCTCCTCGGATGATCGCAGCACCTCGACCTTCCCTGTCTGGATTACGAACATGCGATCCCCTTCGTCTCCCTGCCGGAAGATAACATCCCCTGCCGGATAGTGTTTCCCAAGCTCTCCTTTCAGCATTGTTGCCCTCCTGTTGCCGAACTGCTCCTGTTTCAATTGTGGTATCACTCCGGCCAGCGATTCGTAAAGCAGGCGCACCAGAAAGGATGGATGGAGGGTGCGGATGAAAACATCCCTGTAAGGGGCACTGCCGGTAAAGGTGTCCCACAGTACGCTGCTCATGCGTGGTAGAATGGTCGGGTTGTTCTGTTCGTTGAAGGTCATGCCGAGCACCGCCCGTCGTGCGATCCGCACTTTCTGGATCACCTTGGTGACGGTGAACACCACCCGGCCGATGGCATTGTCCAGGGTCAAAGCACGGCAAACAGGGCCATAGGCTTTTTGAAAAGCCCCGGAAGAGACGCCGCTGAAGATGGCAGCGCGGGCTGCGGCTTTTGCGGTTCGGTAGGAGCCGCCGATGCCGTCCTTGTAAAGTCTGTTTACCCCTGCATCGCCGATATAGACCAGACGGTCGGCAAAGGGGACAGGTGCTCCAGTTATGTTGATCCCGGGAAAACAGCGACAAGCATCTTCCGGAGGTCGCCACCCCGCAGGGAAGCATTCGCGAACTTCCGGCGCGTCAAAGAACGCCTCGATTAGACCCTTGTCGATATCCTCTCCCAGAAGGCAGATGGTGGCGAACTCCCCTTTGGGGACGATGGCGGCAAATTCCAGGCGGGGGATGTCAAGGAGGAAGACATGCATGGAACTTCCTAAATAGAGATCGATCGATTCCTGGCCGAAGAAGCAGTCGGTGATGAAGGTCTTTGTGGCGATTGGGGGCTTGAAGTTTACGGGCGGAGCTGCGAGAGATTTGAGAAATGGACTATTGACCCCTGTTGCCACGGTTACAAGATCAAATGGTTCTGAAACGGCGTCCTTTGTCCTAATGAGGGGTTTCCCATCCTCCCAGTCGATTCCTTCTACCCGAGCCTGGCGGGTGACTGCTCCTTTCCGGTTAGCCAGCTCCAGCAGGTAGCCGTCGAAGCTTCCCCATTTTGCCTCCTTTGTCCCACGAGGGCCCGCACCCCGATGAACCGCGGCGATCCGTTTTTCCTGACCGGGGGGTTCTATCATTACTCTTCCCAGATCGGTATGGAGTACGTAGGAGTCTATCCCCCGCTGAACAACGGTGTCAGGGAGAGGAATTCCCTCGGTGGCGAGGAGCTGTACCAGTGATTCGGAAATGATGCCGCCGCACATGTTGCAGCCGAGAGGGCCGAATTCGGAGAAACGCCGCGGCTCATAGATGTCAACCCCTATGGAAAGGTTGGCCCGTGAAGCGAAGTCGAGGAGAAACAGGGAGAAGAGTGTTCCAGCCGGTCCTCCGCCGATAACGGCGACTCTTGAGCCCGAAACGAGTCTGTAGTCCATGGCCCCTCCGCAGACTGCTCAAAAATGGTGAATGGCGCCGTCGTCAATAATTTCCAGCTGCTCTATGCCCAGATCAGCCAGTTCCCTCGCTATTTCTTCGCGAAAGCCTGCCTTGAGATGCATGACCATAATGCGTCGCGGCATCTCCTCCAGCTTCTGCAATTCCCTGGCAAGCAGGGCAGGGGTCAGATGTCCCGAACGGATCGCAAGGTCTTCCTTTGCGTTGGGGAACGATACTTCGACGATCAGCGCTGATAGTCCCCTGGCAATGCCCCAGATCATCTCTGTTGGACCGGTATCGCCGGTGTAGAGCAGGGAGCTGCCATTGCAACTTATCCGGTAACCAACTGCCGGTACGGAATGGTTGACGCGCATGGCAGTTACCTCGTAGCCGCAGATTTTCTTCGGCAGACTGCTCTCCAGCGGGCACCAGCGGATGACCGATGCCTCAGCGTCCGGCAGCGTGCCAAAGTCGGGCCAGATTATGCCATTGAAGAGATGTCTTCGCAACGCCTCTAGAACGGATTCGAGACCATAAACGGTGATACTCTTGCCCTTGCCGCTGACCAGCAGGTTGTCGGCAAGGTTGGCAAGCCCCTTGACATGGTCGAGATGGGAGTGGGTTATCAGAACCGCCTCAATGTGAGCCTGCTCTTGCCATTCGAGGGAGCCGCAGACTGTACCGGCATCCATAAGGAGACGATCGTCCAGAAGAAACGCCGGTGAGTGCTGTCCCGGAAAACGGGAACCACCACATCCAAGAATTCTGAGCCGCATAACTCCTCCCCGGCCAAGTTACCTGCGTAAGCACCGACGGGGAGAGCAATTCCCCATGCCTGCTGGCACGTCTGCCGGACTGAAGTGAGAATACCTGCCTAAACGATATCTGAATGCATCCCATTGGGCAATCGCCCGAAAATCACCACACCGGGGGATATGGTCTCATCCGGAAATCAGTTATATATCAAATAAACAAGAGGCAGTAGATTCAGTACCCCTGTGAGGGGGTAAACAAATATACAAGATAATTACGATGCCAGCTATATTATCATAAAATACCGTTTTGTAATTAAATAATTATTGCATGGCTGTGTAGAAAAAATCCACATGCACATGCGGTAAAAATGAGATATAAGGCTTATATAACAATAAGTTACTGCAAATTAACGTATTGCCACGCATTATAAAATATAGTTAGATAATTGACGTTGATGTGTTATAATCAAAAAAATTTTAGCTTGTGGGCCTTTGATTATTGATGGAGGTGCTGGCGTATGAGACCGTTATCGGTTTGCGGAGCAGTTCTTGTCTTTGTGGCAGCGGTCTTTCAGGTGTCGCCACCATGATGACACGAGCCATCGTCATAGCCCTTGCGGCGCTCCTTGTTTTCCCGGACTTCGGGCGGATTGCCTCTGCTGCCGACGATAGCGGCACCTTTCGCGGCAAGTGGTGGAACTACTATGACCGTGCCCTGGCGGGTGAGGAACGCAAAGAGCTGAATGCAGCAGTCAAGGACCTTGCCAAGGCAATCTCCATGCGGGATCGGGACCAGCGAATGGCCAGGACCTACGGCATGCATTTCATCGATTATTTCCCCCACCGGGAAATAGGCATCGCGTATTTCGAGATGGGTGACCTGAACAAGGCGCAAGCGGAACTTGAGTTGTCCATGATTCAGGAGGAGTCGGCAAAGGCCGCCTATTACCTGAATGCAGTCAGGCGTGAACTTCTGAAGAAACAGGATTCCGGTTTGCCGGCTCCAATCATCAGCATACTTACGCCGTCAGCGGAGAGCGCTTTGTCAGGTCTTTCCGTGCGGGTAACCGGTACAGCCACAGGAGCAGCGCTGGTTGCCAGGTTACAGATCAACGGAATCCCGGTTCGCTTCGATCTCGCAAAACAAGAGATCCGCTTTGATCAGGAAATCCCCCTGGGCGAGGATGCGGAAGAGATTGTGGTGACTGCCGAGGATCTGCTTGGCAAGCAATCCCGGCAAAAGGTCAGGGTGGGCATTGATCGCGAGGGACCTGCGATCACTATTGCCACCTTGACCAGGGTTAGTGGTGCAACTGGTCACCGGGCAAAGATTGTCGGCGAGGTGGAGGATCGCACCGGCATAAACAGAATAATGATCAATGGCCGTGAGTTGAACTTCAAAGGAGGTCGGCAAGTCAGTCTGGATATGACAGTGGATGTCACCTCCGGTGAAAAGGCAGAGATAAAAGCCTACGATATCCTGGGGAACGAAACGGTTGCAGAACTGGACCTGGAAAAAGAATTGACCGCCTTTTCAATCCTGCCGAAGCCGGTGCTGGTTGCCGCTAACGGCCCGGGTATTTTCACTTCCGACCATGAGCCTCCCGGTATAACTCTTAAAGACATGGCTGATCTGCCGGCAGTGTATGTGGACCGCTATCAGGTGGATGGGGAAGTGTTCGACGGAACCAGGGTGGACCGGGTGACGGTCAACGGTCTCGATGTGATAGCCGGCAAGGGGAAGAAGGTCTTCTTCAGCAAGGTGGTGAAACTGAGCGTGGGGAAAAACCGCATGCTGGTGGAGGCATTTGACAAGTCCGGCAACCGGAGTCAGGCCGAGTTCACGATACACCGCGTCATTCCGGCGGCACTGCAGATTGGCTCCAGGATGAGCATGTCACTTCTGCCGTTCGATGGCAAGGCGAAGAGCCAGGACATTGCCCGTCTGGCCGATGATTTTCTTATGGGCTCGTTTGTTGACCAGAAGCGATTCATGCTTATCGAACGGGAGAAATTGAAACAGATTCTGTTGGAACAGCAGCTCTCACTGGAAAAGCTGGCCGATCCTGCCCATTCGGTTCGGGTCGGAAAACTGATTGCTGCCGACGCCATACTGGCCACCACTGTCCGCGAAGACCAGAAATCGCTGGAGGTGGTGTCACGGGTAATCAATACCGAAACCGCCGAAGTGATGGCCGTCAAGGATGTCTATACCGAAAACAAGAGCCCCGTTGCCCTCAAAGAGGCAATGGACGGTCTGGCCGCAAAAATTGCCGGTGGATTCCCGCTTGCGGAGGGAATGGTGATCGGCCGCGAGAAGAAAGAAATCCTGTCCGACATTGGCAGCATAACCAAGGTCCGTAAGGACATGGGAGCCATCATTTATCGCAAGGGGAAAGAGATCAGGCATCCGGTAACGGGCCGTTCCCTTGGCGCCGACACGATAAAGCTCGGTGAGGGTTGGTTTGCGGATGTGCAGCGGGAATTCTCCAAGGTGCGCCTGTCAAAGAGGGTTCGCCTTCAGGAAATTGCGATGAAGGACCTGCTGATAACCAGGTGACAAAGAATGGACCATGTCGATACTTCGCGTTTGCATACGATCATTCCTGCTGGTATTGCTGCTGCCGGTCCTTTCGCGTGCGGACGGGGTAGACCCCGCCAAGGCGCCGGGCGACCGGATGAGCATTCTCGTGTTCCCCTGCGAATCATCGCCCGCAGTTGCGGACCTCGCGCAGGTAGCAGACGATCTGCTGGTGAAGGCCATTCTGGAGAAGAAGCGCTTTCGGGTCGTGGAAAAGGAAAAGCTGCAGCAGGTTGTGCAGGAACAGCTGTTGTCGCAGAAAAAGCTTACCGATCCGGAACATTCTGTTCGGCTCGGTCGTATTGCTTCGGCGGAGGCGCTTCTGGCGACCCGGCTGTTGGAAGAAGGAAAGTCGCTACGGCTGACCGCCCGGGTCATTCTGACCGAGACCGGGGTTTCGCTGGAACTGATTTCACTGAAAACAGAGCATAGTCTCTCCGGGGCAAGGGAAATGGCCGCGAAATTAGCTGCCGCATTAACGCAACTGCTGCCATTGGTGGAAGGCGAAGTGACCCGGATGGATGGAGAGAAGGCGGTCGTCCGCTTATTCGGGGCAGGAACCGTGTCCAGGGGGATGAAGCTGATTATCTACCGCCGGGGAAAAGAGATCAGACATCCTGTTACCGGGCGATCGCTCGGTTTCGACGTGGCTCTTCTGGGGGAAGCTACAGCAGTAGAATCGGCTCAAGGTTCGGTTTGGATACGGTTGTCAGATCGTCTCCGGGCCAAAGATGTCAGGCCCGGTGATCGGGCTGTGACCAAGTGAAATGAAGCAGGGAGGTGCCGCATGGATGAGAACTGCGTTGATCTCGAAAAGATTCTTGAAGAGCGACTTCGGCTTGACACGCTGCTCCAGGACCAGTTCAGCCGCAAGGTGACCGTGATGTTCACCGACATCAAAGGCTCAACCGCTTTCTTTGAATCCAAGGGTGACCTGGCCGGACGCACCATGATCCACCAGCACAACTCCCTTGTCCTGCCGATTATCGAGGAGAATAACGGTGTCCTGATCAAGACCATTGGCGATGCCACCATGTCGATGTTTGAAACTCCGACAGACGGGGTGCGGGCTGCAGCCCGGATCATGCAGAGACTGAAAGAATACAACTCCGGCAAGAGCGAGCGCGAACAGATCCACGTCCGGGCGGGGCTCAACTACGGTGTTGGTCTTGTCGAACAGCACGATGTCTATGGTGACCTGGTGAACGTGGCGAGCAGGGTGGAGTCGCTTGCATCGGCAGGCGAGGTGTACCTGACGGAAGATCTCTATGCTGTCGCCAAGCACGGCGACGAATTCATCTTCCGTTTTGTCAAGGCGCTGCCGGTCAAGGGGAAGAGCCAGCCGCTCAATATTTACCGTCTCGTCTGGCAGCAGGAAGAGCTCAAGCTGGGCCGCATGCGGGGCAAGGGAGAGCAGGTGTCCCGCAGGGAAGGGATGTTTATCATCGAGGCCTCGCTGAGGAAAGACACCCTGAAAATAATGGCTCATGAGCGCAATGACGGCGAAGAGCGGCCGGTAAAAAACTTCCACGAGATCACCTTCGACCAGAACCGGATAAGTGCCTGCGTGAGCGGCATCATCGGGCTTTTGCACAGTGCCAATCAGCACTGGAAGACCGACAACAGCCTCCTCGCTCAACTCAGGAGTTTTGGCGCAACATTGTATGAGTCACTGTTGCCGGAACCTGTCCGCGGGCAGCTTGCCGAAACCGACGAACAGCACCTGATGCTCAGTATCGATGAAGGTTTGGTCCAGATCCCCTGGGAACTGATCTTTGATGGTAAAAACTTTCTCTGCCAGAGGTTTAACGTCGGTCGCAGCGTCAAGACTCGTGCCGCGTCCATCCCTGCGGCCCGTGCGGTCAGCCGGCCACTCAAGATGCTGGTATTGGCCGATCCGCGCAGCGATCTGCCCGCATCGCGTCGGGAAGGGAAGATGATTCTTGAAGAGGCGGAGAAAATCTCCGAATGGCTCGATGTTACCCTCAAGGACTCAGCCATCACGACCGACTACGTTCGCGAAAAGATCCGCAATTTCGACATTGTTCACTATGCCGGCCATGCTGAACTCAATCCACAGCAAAGCGGCAAAAAAGGCTGGCTGCTGCAGGACGGAACACTCAGTGCGGAAGATATCGCCACGTCTCCCGGCTCAATGCCGATGCCGGCACTGGTTTTTTCCAACGCCTGCCAGACCGGCGACTGGCAGCAGACCGGCAACTACGAAAACCAGATCTACAGTCTGGCAAACAGTTTCCTGATGGCCGGAGTGCAGCATTATATCGGCACCTTCTGGGAGATGCCCGACGAGCCGGGATTCCTCTTCGCGGGCAGTTTCTACGCCGATCTGGCCCGGGGGGCCACGGTTGGTGAAGCTCTGCGCCTGGCCCGACAGTCCCTGATTGCCCGATTCGGCGAAGATACCATTGTCTGGGCCGGTTACCTCCTCTATGGCGATCCCACTTCCCGCTACATTGAGCTTGCAGATGAAAAGGAAGCCGATGATTCAGCCAAGCCGGCTCCCGAGCCAATTGACCTGCCGGAAAGGCCGCGAATAACTGTCGGCTGGGCAAAAACCGATGACCGGAGCAAGATTCCCTGGGTGATGGCTGCAGCGATCTTCATTGCCATCGGGCTTGCGGTAGCCCATTTCATGGGGCGGCACGAGGCTGAGAGCAAGGTTGCCCTGCAACAGCCGGTTGCCCAGGCACAAGCCAGCAGCAAGGAAATCGACGACCTTGTGACCTCTCTGGCGGCCAGCTATCGCAACGGCTCAACCCAGCCCCCGCGCAAGGACGACGGCTGGAGTACCCCGCCACTCACCATGGTGCTGATGGATGTCATCGGTTCAGGCCTCCCGAGCGGAACGGTTGACCTCTTCATCAGCCGTCTAAACCAGTATCTCCAGGCCGAGGCCGGGGTGCCGATGGTTGAGCGGCAACTTCTGGCAAAACTGCTTCAGGAACTGAAACTCAGTTCGTCGTCTTTGGCCGACCGGAACACGGCGCTGAAACTTGGCAAGGTCCTGTCGGCGCGACTCATCGTCACCGGCAACCTGATGCCGGTCGCAGACGGCCAGGCAGTTGCCCTCCGCGTGATCGACACCGAAACGACGGCGGTCAGGAAGGTCGTTACCGCCCAGTCCTCAACCACGGAAATCGAAGGCGAGCCGCTGTCGGCCATTGGCAGGCAGATAGCCGACTGGCTGAAGGAAGAGTTCCCGGTGCGCGGCACCATCCAGGCCGTTGCCGGCGAAAGCATCCGCCTCAACATCGGCAAGGCCCATGGCCTGCGCAAAGGGGCGCGGCTGGAGGTGGTGCGGGAAGCGAAGAAAGGGACCGGCATCTATGCGGTTACCGGCGAGGCCGAAGTGCGGGAAGTGGAAAAGGATTCATCGGTTGCTGCTTTCATCGGGAAGCCAGGCAGCATCAAACAGGGTGACCGGGTGAGGGTGAAAATGTAGTCGGGGGTAAAATTCACATTCCAAAAGGATAAGCGATGCAAAATATTAGAATATCGATCATGGGAACATCCCCTGTAACGAGAATGCCCCGCCGGCTCTATGCCAGCGGGGCAGTGCTGCTTAAAGTGCTCGCAGCGGTTTTCATCATTTCTTTGATGCTGCCGGCACGCATTGCCAATGCGGTGGAATTCTCGTCATCCCTTAATCCGGTCGGTTCCGGGGCTAGGGCAACCGGCATGGGGGGGGCTTTCATCGCCATTGTCGATGATGCTACTGCCGCATCATGGAACCCGGCCGGACTGATCAATCTGGAAAAGCCGGAGTTCTCCATTGTTTATTCCTATTTCAATCGCAGTCACTCCTACAACTCCGATGTTCACCCGGAAGTTGTCGGTTCGACGCAGACCATGGACGCCAACGACATCAACTACGCCAGCATTGCCTATCCGTTCGTGCTGTTTGGCCGGAACATGATCGTCACCTTCAACTATCAGCGCCTCTACGACATGACAAAGGATAATTCGCTCAACTTCAACGCGGATTTAGGCGGTGGCAATTTCAATAATACCCGGGTTCACTATACGCAGGACGGTTATTTGGGAGCCTTCTCTCCCGCTATCGCCATCCAGGTGCTGCCGGAGCTCTATTTCGGCGCCACGGTAAATATCTGGGATGATTTTGCCGGCACCAGCCACTGGGAAAGCAGATTGGACACCACCGGTTCAGGCCAGCTTGGCGGCAACCCGTTTGACGAAACCTCCGTCAGAACAACCAAGAATACCTTTTCCGGCCTGAACGCCCACCTGGGACTGCTCTATAACCTGAAGAGCAAATTTGCCTTCGGTTTTGTCTACAAGACACCGTTCGAGGCCGATCTGACCTCCGAAAGTGAACTGGTTAGGAATCAGACCTTCCCGTTAACGGACTTCCTGAATTCCTCCAGTGCGAGCTCCCTGACAACGAACAGTAAGATGAGCATTCCCGCCTCCTATGGAATCGGGATAGCCTACCGCCATTCGGACAGCCTGACCTTTGCCCTTGATCTATACAGGACCGAATGGTCCGATTTTGTCCTTACCGATTCTGTCGGTAACCAGACCAATCCGCTCACGACCCTGCCGCTGTCGGAAGGGCGCTGCAAGGATACAACGCAGGTAAGGCTCGGCACTGAATATCTGCTCATCGGCGAGAAAACCATTGTTCCGCTTCGCGCCGGCCTGTTCTACGACCCGGAGCCGAGCGGCACCACGCTTGATGACTATTACGGTTTCTCACTCGGAACCGGCGTCGCCTACGGCAAGTACATTTTCGACGTTTCGTACCAGTACCGTTTTGGCAACGGTGTCGGCGGTGACCTCCCCAATGCAGGAATTACCAGCGATGTCACCCAGCATACGGTGATGACGTCGCTGATTTATCATTTCAAGTGACCTTGACACGTATTAACTGAGGAGAAGACCATGCGTGCTTCCAAATTGATCTGGTCTGTTCTAGGTATTGTGGCGACAATGTTTTTTGCTTCCGCAGCAGGTGCCGCCAACCCCTATTTGGTCAAGGATATTAACCCGACGCTGATAGTTCAGAGCTCACACCCGCAAAATTTCATCGAAATTGGCGGAGTCCTGTATTTTAGCGCAGTGACTCCCGGCAACGAAAGAGAACTATGGAAGTCCGACGGCACGGCTCCGGGCACGGTCATGGTAAAGGACATCAATCCTGGACCAGGCGGCTCGTACCCTGGTAGTTTGACCAACGTGAACGGCACGATGTTTTTTTATTGCACTGACGCAATGCATGGTGAGGAACTCTGGAAAAGCGACGGGACAGCCGCCGGTACGATCATGGTCAAGGACATTAATCCCGGGGTAGGCGGGTCATCCCCCAGAAATTTGACCAAAGTGAACGGCACGCTTTTTTTTACCGTCTATGACACAACATATGGCAATCAGCTTTGGAAGAGCGATGGGACAGCCACCGGCACGGTACTGATCAAAGTCATCAATCCCGGAGGTGACGATTCCTCTTCCTCTCAACTGACAAACGTAAACGGGATACTCTTTTTCCAGGCTGCTGATGGTTCAAATGGCTACGAGCTCTGGAAAAGCGACGGAACTGCAACCGGTACGGTCATGGTCAAGGACATTAATCCCGGGGTCAACGGATCATATCTCAATTATTTGACGAATGTGAACGGCACACTGTTATTTGCCGCAAACGATGGTGCAAATGGTTATGAACTCTGGAAAAGCGACGGAACAACCGACGGCACGGTCATGGTCAAGGACATCAGTGCCGGCGGCAGTTATTCATCACCTGGATATCTGACGAATGTTAACGGAACGCTGTTTTTTACGGCGGATGATGGTTATGGAAGAGAGCTCTGGAAAAGCGACGGAACAGCCGATGGCACGGTCATGGTCAAGGACATCAATCCCGGGGCAGGCGATTCAACCCCAGTGTATCTTACGGACGTGAACGGCACGCTGTTTTTTGCAGCCAATGACGGGACGACTGGCAACGGTACCGAGCTCTGGAGGAGTGACGGCACAACTGCTGGCACAGTAATGGTGAAGGACATCGCCCCTGGGGCAAGTTGGTCAAATCCTACTTCTTTCGTAGTCGTGAACGGCACGCTATTTTTTGCAGCCAATGACGGGACGACTGGTAACGGTACCGAGCTCTGGAGGAGTGACGGCACATCAACTGGCACAGTAATGGTGAAGGACATCTATCCCGGTCTTGACAGTTCAAACCCGCAATTTCTGACAAACGTGAACGGCACACTGTTCTTTGCCGCAAGTGATGTCAGTAATGGCTACGAGCTCTGGAGAAGCAACGGTACAGCTTCTGACACCATCATGGTAACAGACCTCACTCCCAAAATTTCTTCAGATTCGACCCTTCTGTATTTGACGGACGTAAATGGTACTTTATTTTTTAAGGCCGATGACGGAATAAATGGGGCCGAGCTTTGGAAGAGTGACGGGACAGCAGGCGGCACGGTAATGGTGAAAGACATCTATATTACTGGTGCAGGCGGCTCATCTCCTGCAAATTTGACGAATGTAAATGGCACACTGTACTTTACAGCCGCTGATGACGGGGTGAATGGAATCGAGCTTTGGAAGAGTGACGGAACCACGGCCGGCACAGTCTTGGTGAAGGATATCTACCCAGGGGGACCGAGTTCAGGTTCAGTAAATCTGACGAATCTGAACGGCTCGCTGGTTTTCCAAGCCAATGACGGGATGAATGGTTCCGAAATCTGGAAGAGCGATGGTACAGCAGCCGGCACGGTCATGCTCAAGGACATCTTTCCTGGCACGGGAAACTCTGCCCCTGCAAATCTGATAAATGTAAACGGTACGCTGTATTTTTCAGCCAATGACGGAACTAATGGGACCGAACTCTGGAAAAGCGACGGGACAGCAGCCAGCACAGTCATGATAAAGGACATAAATACCGGCTCACTGGATTCGTCTCCTGCAAATCTGACGAACGTGGACGGCATCCTGTTTTTCAGCGCTTATGACGGAACGAATGGTACCGAGCTCTGGAAAAGCGACGGCACAGACGCTGGAACGGCCCTGGTCAAGGATATCTATCCCGGTGCAGCCGGTTCATCACCTGAGAACCTGACGAATGTAAACGGCACACTGTTCTTTATCGCCGATGACGGTACGAACGGCAGCGAGCTCTGGAAAAGCGACGGCACCGCCGCCGGTACGGTCATGGTCAAAGACGTCTATTCCGGGGCATTTGGTTCTTACCCTGCACATTTAACGAACCTGAACGGCACGCTTTATTTCTTTGCGTCTGACGGGACGAATGGCACCGAGCTCTGGAAAAGTGATGGAACAACCGCCAGCACGGTCCTGGTCAAGGATATCAATCCCGGCCCCGACGGCTCACGCCCCTATTATCTTACGAACGCTAACGGCACGCTCTTCTTTGGCTCCCCTGACGGGACGCACGGCTTTGAGCTCTGGAAGAGCAACGGGACAGCCGCCGGTACGGTCCTGGTCAGAGACATCCATCCCGGGGTAATGGACTCTTTCCCTGACAATTTTGCTTATGTGAACGGCACTCTCTTCTTTGTCGCCGATGACGGCACGACCGGCAGAGAACTGTTTGCATATCAGACCGCTGTTTCGATCAACGCCAACAGCGAGTTTGCGGTAAACCAGACTACTCAGCTCTCCCTGGCATGCCCTCTCACCGGCGGCTGCACAGAAATGATTCTCTCCAATGACTGCGTTTTCGACACCGAGCAGTGGCAGGCATTCAGCACCTCCGTAGCCAGGCCGTTTTCAGAAGGAGACGGGCAGAAAAAGGTCTGCGTCAAGTTCAGGGACGGCTCAGGCAGCGAATCAGCGGTTTACAGCGATCTGATCACCCTCGACACCACCCCGCCGGATACCACCCTCACCTCTTTTCCTGCTGCGACCACCACCGCCACTGCCACAACATTTACCTTCAGTTCTCCTGACCCGACCGCCACCTTCCAGTGCTGGCTGGACTTCGATCTGGATGGATATCAAACGTGCACCTCTCCTGCAACCTATATCCTCTACCAGGGCTCACACATCTTAAGGGTTCGAGCCGTCGATCCTGCCGGCAATATCGATCCTTCGCCCGTGATCTTCGAGTGGACAATTATCGATAACCTGGGGGGGTCTGCCTTCGGCTGGGGAGGGAACGTTTCTGGTCAACTCGGTATAGGAACCTCGGATTACAACGCCCATCCGATTGCAGGTCAGGTGAATGGTCCGATCGGATTCATTCAGATCGACACCGGTCAACACCAACCGGTAGCTCTCAGAAACGACGGCACAGTCTGGTTCTGGGGCGAGGGTTTGCCACTCGTCCCGACACACGTACCCGGCATCGCCGAAGTGAAGGCCGTGGATGCGGGCACCTTTTTTACTCTCGCGCTGAAACAGGACGGTACTGTCTGGGTCTGGGGGCGATTTTTAGACGCCAATATCACCGAACCCCAGCAGGTTCTGGGGATCGATCAGGTGATCGCTGTTTCGGCCGGGGACCACCACGCCATGGCCCTGCGACAGGACGGTACGGTCTGGGTCTGGGGACGGGGCTACTATGGCGAGCTCGGCCTGGGAAGCGCCGATGTCTCAGTCGCCTACCCCACCATCGTGCCGGGGCTGAGTGGTGTCACGTCGATTTCTGCAGGAGAACTACATTCCCTCGCCATCAGGGGGAGCGACGGCCGGGTACTGGCGTGGGGCTGGAACGGCTACGGCCAGCTCGGCTCAGGCGACTACCAGGATAGGTGGAGTCCCACTGCCGTAATGCAAACGAATGGTTCGTTTACTGCTACAAAAATTACCGCCTCAGGTCAATCTTCGGCCGCTTTGGACGTTAATGGCAATTTCTGGGCCTGGGGCAACAACCAATTCGGCAACCTGGGACTGGGTGACTCAAATAACCGTGACGTACCGACGTCCGGAACCATTGCGGGAAACGCCGTCATCGATATCGCTACAAGTTACACTAACACTGCTTTTCTTACCGCAGCCGGCACGGTCTGGGTTGCAGGGGCGAACTGGTACGGCCAGATCGGGAGGGGCTTGATCGACAATGACAATCATCCGGTTCCCGAGAAAGTTGCCTACCTGAGCGGCGTGTATGACATCGCCGTTCCCGAAGGCGGGTTTCATCTGTTGGCTCTGAAGTCTACCTGGATCGCAGAGACGATCGATACCGATCAAGTTTTCGGGCTCACTTCCCTGTCCGTGGATCCGGACAACAATCCCCACATCACCTATATCACACGAAACACGCTCGGAACGCAAAGCATGCTCGGATATATGACGAACGCCGGAGGAGCATGGCAGAAGGAAATACTGCCCTTGCCTTCGGGTATGACAGACACGCAAAGGGCGGCCATTGCCCTGGATTCGGGAGGCAAGGCCCATGTCTGTGCGGGAACGTACGGTGAGACCGGAGCAGCGGTTTACTATTATACGAACAAGGGGGGCTCGTGGACGTACGAACTGGTGGAGAGCGGGCTGAATGAGTTTGTTATCGATTGCGACATAGCCCTCAGAGACGACGACACCGTCTATATAAGCTATTTTAGCGGCTATAAGCCGGGTGGTGGGCAGCTCCGCGTTGCCTGGCTTACGGCAGGGGGCGGGTTGAATACCATATCTGTTGTCGATGACGGCTGCGCGACCAATTCAGTCGTCGGCTTTCAGTCCTCACTCGCGGTGGACACAGATGGTCATGCTCACATCAGCTATTTCGATGCAACGCACGGGTCCCTGAAATACGTTTCAGGCATGGTCAATCCTTTATCTTTCGGCACTCCGAGTGTGGTGGATGATTTGTCGGGTACTACCCAACGGTGGAGTTCAATTGCGCTTAACGGCAACCAACCGAGCATCGGCTACGTCCAACAGAGCTATGTAGGAGGATTAATAGATAAGGATACGATAAAATACGCAAAATTGGCTAATACAGTTTGGACGACCGAAGCTGTTGACACCATGAACAAGCTCAGCGAAGGCATATCCCTGGTATTCGTCGCGGGCCTGCCCTATATCAGCTACTATGACAGCATGAACGAGGACCTCAAGGTTGCCTATCATAACGGCAGCCGGTGGGTGTTCACCGCTGTTGATACGGATGGAAGGGTGGGGCAATTTTCGTCGATCGCCGTTGATTCGATGAATACCCTGCATGTGAGCTACTGGGACAACACGACCAGTCCGCCGAGGCAACATTTGAAGTATGCAACAAACGTGGATGCGACCAGGCCGACAGGCGGCCTGATGATCAATAACGGGAGCACGCTCACGAAGAGCGCGAGTGTGCAGTTGAACCTGACCTGCGGTGATGGCTCTGGGATTGGCTGCTGGCAGGTTGTCTTTAGTTCTGATGGCATTCCCAATATAGATCTGGCCGTTCCGTTTGCCGCAACCATGCAGTACACACTTCCCACCGGTGATGGCCCCAAAACCGTCTACGCCAATTACCGTGATGCGGCCAACAACTGGTCAATCCCCTATAACTCATCGATTATCCTCGACACCCTGAAGCCGACTGGCACTATTGCCATCAATGCCGGCTCGTCCGGGTATGCCGGTATTCAGAATGTCACCTTGACATTGTCCGCGTCTGACACCAACGGCATCGCCCTGATGCAGTTCTCCAATGACAATATCAACTGGTCAACCCCCGAGGCATACAGCACCAGCAGGGCCTGGGCTCTTGCCTCCGTTGACGGAGTCAAGACCATTCATGCCCGCTTCCAGGATCCTGCCGGCAACTGGTCGGACCCGGTTTCTGCGGCTATCACCCTCGACACGACTGCGCCGACCACCACGGCCACCCCCGGTGGCGGCTCCTACAGCAGCGCCCGGGCAGTAACCCTGACCTGCAGTGATGGCAGTGGTGTCGATGGCGACGGCACCAACGGCACCCCCGGCTGCGCCGCCATCTACTACAGCCTTGACGGCACTCCGCCGACAACGCCTTACAGTCTGCCATTCACTGTCAGCCGGAACCTCACCCTCAAATTCAAATCAGTTGACAGCCTCGGCAATTCTGAAACGGTGCAATCAACCGCTTACAGCTTCTTCCCCGGCTACACCCTGCTTTCCATGGACCTCTCCGCGCCGACGATCCCGTACAACGACTCGATCAATATCTACGGCAGCCTGCACAACATGTCGGGCAACAACGCCACCCTGGCCGGCGAACAGGTCACCATCAAGATTGTTGATCCTGACGGTATCCCTGTCACCCCCGACCGGTTGGCCACCCTCGACATGAACGGCCAGTACGGCCTTTACGGTGTTTCCGGCTTTACCAAGAAAGGGCCATACACCATCAAAGCCGAATTTGCCGGGGCGAGCCTCCTGCTCCCATCCACCTCCCCGAGCAGCACCCTTTTGGTCGGGGCCTCGGCAGGCTACGTCATCCTCATCGAAGGGAAGATCGCCAACGACCCGGACGGCCTCAAGGCCCACAACAAGACCGCCAACCGGATCTACCAGAAACTGCGGAACCGCGCCTTTGATACCGATAACATCTACTACTTCAACTACGACCGCTACCAGACCGGCGTCGGAGTTGACGCCTTACCTAACAAAACGGACATTCAGGATGTCATCGAGAACTGGGCCTCGCCGCGGATGAATGCCAACCCGGCACCGCTGTACATCATCATGGTCGACCATGGCAACAATGCCGGCGAATTTATCATCGGCAGTGAAAAGATCACCGCAGCCGATCTCTCCACCTGGCTCGGCACCCTTGAAGGGAAACTCACCCCTGACGCCAAGAAACAGAAGCGGGTGATCATCAACGGTTCCTGCTACTCCGGTAAATTCATCAGCGCCCTCTCCATGCCGGCCACGGCAGACAACGCCGGCAGGATGATCATCAGCAGCGCCGCCCCTGACGAAGTCTCCTACAAAGGTCCCTATGAAAATGACGGCCGCAGCGGCGAATTCTTCCTCGAGGAGCTCTTCACCCAGCTCGAACATGGCGAGACCTTCAAACAGGCATTTATCGCCGCCAGTGAAGCCACCAGGATCTACACACAAAAAGGGGGAGCAAGCAGCAACGGCAACGCTCCCTACTTCGACGGCGCCGTCCAGCATCCGCTGCTCGATGACAACGGCGACGGCCAGGGCAGCAACGCCCTCTATGACGGCGCCCTGCTGGACGGCGAGCAGGCCAGGCATATGGAACTTGGCGCCGGCAACAAATACAGCACCAACTCGGCCCAGAACCCTGTCGCCATCGACCAGATCAGCGACCCGGTCTATCTGGACAGCAGCGCCACCGGCACCCTGCTCTGGGCCAGAGTCAACGACAACGACTCGGTCGACAGCGCCGTCTGGATGGAGATCCGTCGGCCGACCCAGGAACTTCCTGAGCAGTCGCCCACCAGTACCATCCAGGCCGACGTGGTGCTCAGCAAGATCCCGATGCTGCGCAACAATACCGAAAACCGCTGGGAGCGGGACCCGTCTGATCCACTGCTGGCTCAGGACAAACTCCTGTTCGACGATGCCGGCAGATACGAAATCTTCTACTTCGTCCGCGACGTCGAAACCCAGAAACTGGCGCCGATGAAACGCTCGCTGGTTTACAAAGATAAACAAAACAACCAGCCGCCGCCGGCACCGACACTCGACTCGCCAGCGGATGCTACCACCCAGAAAAAAGCCATTATTTCCAGCTGGAATCCAGCCTTGGATGCGTCGTCCGGGATTCCGCAGCTTGATCCAGAATTAGACCCGTTCACCTACACTCTGGAGATATGGGATGGCACCACCATCCAGTACCGTAAAGAAGAGCTCACTACAACGCAGTGGGCGGTCGGGGCCGAGGCCGGACTGGTCGACGGCAGGACCTATACCTGGAAAGTACTGGCCGTCGATGCCTATGGCGCTCACTCCGCATCTGAAACCCGCACCTTCACAGTTGATGACCCCAACGACAGTGGTATTTATCTGTCGGTCACGGTGACCGACGAAGGCGATAACAACCTGACCGGAGCCAAGGTAAGGTTGCTCAGCGGTCAGCAGGAAGCTGCGTTCGCTTTCTCCAGTAATGGGGTAGCGTTGATCTCAAATCCGCCGGCTGGTTCATATTCCATTGAGGTCAGTTGCCCCGGCGGCACAGACGCCAGAAAGTGCAACGGTTTTTCACCCGCGACGATAAATTCCGTGCAGTTGGCAGTAAATACCGCTCCGAGCCAAAAGGTAAGGCTCGTAGACACGACGGCCCCGACAGTTACCGGATTTACCATCAATCCAGCTACGCAAACCAGTCTGAACGTGAGCGGTATAAGCATCATCGCCTCTGACAACCCGAAGGGCTATATCCTTACCGACACGACGAAGG
>Ga0210377_10001106_pt1 | contig 24976 bp, 19 predicted proteins | sample PLM4_65_b1redo_FD_155480 | JGI IMG/M metagenome (GOLD analysis project Ga0210377, IMG submission 155480) | Groundwater sediment microbial communities from an aquifer in East River, Colorado, USA - PLM4_65_b1 redo | ecosystem: Environmental > Terrestrial > Soil > Riparian zone | place: USA: East...
CGCGAGCTTGTCGCGCTCGCGTTTGCGCGCGGGCAGCTTGATGCGCACGACGCAGTTGCCCTTCCGCCGCTGCGCCTCGCAAGCTCTCGCGAAGGCCTCGTCGCCGCGGCTCGCGCGCGCGGGCTCGCGCGCACCGAGCAGGGCCTCGAGCTTCGCGACGAGCGCAGTCGCCGGCTCGCCCTGCGCGTCCGGAAGCCCGCGCAGCAGGGTGCGCAGCGCATCGACGGAGCGCAGCAGCGGATCCGCCATCTCGGCGCGGAACGGGCAAAGCCCGTCGCGCAGCCGCATGAGCAGGCTCTCCATCGCATGCGAGAGCGCGGACACGTTTTCGAGCCCGAGAAAGCCCGCGGCGCCCTTGATGCTGTGAACCGCGCGGAAGATCTCGTTCAGCGAGTCCGCGTCCGTCGCGCCGCGCTTCTCGAGCTCGAGCAAGAGCGGCTCGATCGTCTCGAGGTGCTCGAGTGACTCGACCACGAATTCAGCGATCAGGCTCGGATCCGAGAGCACGTCTTCCCCTCGCGCGAGGCGCGCCTGTTCGCGCGCGGACAAGTCCCGCTAAGCTGCCCTCTTGGATCGGCCGCTGCGCAGACGAACTCGAATGCCCGCGCGCGCGTCACCGACGCCAGCCGGTGTCGCACGCGACGCCCATGCACACCGACGTCAGGTAGGTGCCCGTGGCGCAGCTACGGCGTCAGACAGCCGTCCGCGCCCGGAGCGATTTCGCCCGCCAGCCCGTAGCGCAGGAGGTACCAGTTGTCCTCGTCACACGAGCCCGCGACGCTCGCCGCGCAGCGCAGCGGGAACGGAAGAGTGGCCGAGTAGCCGTAGATGAAGCGCGCGATCAGGGCGACGTCGAGGATGCTGACGTTGCCGTCTCCGCTCACCTCCGCGCACTGGCACGCGGTGCCCACGAGGTCGGGCGTGAAGGTGCCGAACCCGCCTGTGTCGGACTGATCGGGGTTGAACACGTTCGGGCAGTTGTCGGAAGCGCACACGCCGTCCACGTCGGGATCGAACGCGCCGGGGGTCGCGGGGCACGGATCGCAGCTGTCGCCGGCGCCGTCGCCGTCCCCGTCCGACTGACTCGGATTCGAGACCGCAGGGCAGTTGTCACAGTCGGCACCGAGGAAGTCGAGGTCGGCGTCGGTGCTCGGCGCAAGCGGCGCCGGATCGCTCGCGTTGGCGCAGCCGTCGTTGTCGCGATCCACGTCGCCGGCGTCGCAGATCGCGTCGTTGTCGAAGTCCGGACCGTCCGTGAAGGGATCGAAAGGGGGCGTGACGCAGTCGTCGCAGGTGTCGGCGTCGACGTCGGCGCAGAATGCGGCGTTGGTCGGCGCCGTGTCGACGTCGTCCAGGAAGCCGTCGTTGTCGTCGTCGTCGTCGCAGGCATTCACCAGCAGGTCGCCGTCCGTATTGGTGCCGCTGTTCGTGCACTGCGAGATCAGGATCGTGTAGCTTCCGGTCCCGGTTCCGGGGTTCACGTCGCCGAGCGCCGAGAGCACGGCAAGCGCATACGGTTTCGTCGCGGGGAAGCGCGCGCCCTGGATCAAGGGATCGAAGCCGGGTCCCGAGTCGTCGTTGGCGCCGAGCAGGTCGGGGGACTTCGGGTCGAACAGCGCAGCAAACAGGTCGAGGCCCGGGGTGAGCGCGCTGACCTCGAGGCGCACCACCTGCCCGGCCACTCCGTTCACGATGAACAGATCGATCTCGTCGGCACTCGCGAGCGAGTCGGTTCGCGACGAGGGAATCGCAACCTGCGCAGGTGGCAGCGTGCTCGTGACCGAAAGCGTGTAGCTGCTCGGCACGAAGTCGGCTGGGTAGTCCTGGACAACCACGAGGTACGCGTCGTCGGCGTTCACCGAGGGAATCGTGGCGGCGTTGAAGGTCACCGATTCTGTGCTCGTGAAGCCCTCGGACGCGCGGTAGGCGCCGCTGTCGTCCGAGAGAGCGAGCGGCGCGACGTACAGATCGACATCGCCGGTGCCCGTCGTCGAGAATGTGACGCTCGGCGAGCCGGGGAACTCGAAATAGACGAAGAAGTGGAAGGCGCCGTTCGCGAGCCCGCGCGACTGCGGCGCGCCCTCGACGATCTCGTCCTGGAACTCGGGCGGGAACGGGTCGGTGAGACCCCGCGCGCTGGCCGCCGCGTTTAGCGTCGGCACGTTGACGCCGCCATTCAGCGCCTGATCGCCGGATACGAGCGCGGCAGGAAAGTCCCACGGGTCGGGCTGCGCGGGAAGGAACGGCAGGCCTGCCATCAGGATCTCCTCGAGCTCACTGGCGCCGAGGGACTGCTGCAGGCTCCAGAGCATGCCGCCGTAGATCAGACCGGTCTCGTGCGGGTCCGGCGCGACGTCGTCGGGGTAGATCGCCGAGTTCGCCAGCGTGCGCAGATACGGCTGGCCGGGTACGACTGACTCGCCCATGTTCGGGTCACCGTTCCAGAGCGCCGCCACGGCGTCGGCGAACCCCTCGTGCATCGCCAGCACGGGATCGCCGGTGAAGAACGCCAGCGGCTCGACGAGCGTCTCGAAGAAGTGATGACCCATCTCGTGCGAAGCGACGTCGGAGTCCGTGCCGACGTTGGCAAGCACCACGCCGTCCCCGTTGCCGAATTCGAAGAGCTGATAGAAGGGGTCGTAGAAGGCGTTGTTGAACTCGCCCACGCCGTCCAGGTCGGCCACGTTGACGAAGGCGTGGAGTGGCTTGTTGAAGGCGGGGAAGCCGCGCGCCTCGAACAGGCGCGCGGGATCGGTGAGCGAGCGGTACACGCTGGTCTGCACGAAGCGTGGGTCGGCGGGCGGGAACGAGAACGCGGCGTCGGGACGGAACGCCTCGACCGCGCGTGAATCGATCACGCGCGCGATGCGGCCCGCGAGGAACCCGGAGTCGTCGAGGTCGTAGAGCGTCACCTGCGACGGCACACCGCCCGACTGGACCACGTTCGGCACGTACACCGATCCCGTTCCGTTTGCGCGCAGCAGACGGTCGAGGGCCGTCAGCACCTCCCCCGTGCGCGCGTCGAGCAGCACCTGCCACGTCCCGAGTGGATCGCGGGCGGGCAGGATCACGCGCCATGCGGCGACGGTGCGGTCGGCGAGCGCGAACCAGCCCCGCTCGGCGCTCGGTTCGTCCCTCGGAATGCGGAGCTCGACGGCGCGCGCGGCGCGCTCGATCGCACTGGCGCGCGAGAGGCCGGCCCACGGCCCGGTCAGCGGTGGCAGGCGAAGCTCGCCGCTCGCGCCCGCGACCGCACCGTCATGGCGCTTCAGGCGGCGATTGAAGACGGGGAGGCCGCCTTTGCGCAGCTCGAGCACGGTGTGCGTGATCCCCGCCGTCTCGACCGGCGCGCCCAGCGGCACTGCCAGGCCGGCGGCGTGCGCAAGGTCCACGCGCAGCGCCCGCTGACGACCGCGGCGCAGCGCCGCCTGAAAAGCGCCGTCCGCGCGGCGTGCCACGGACTCGAGCACGTCGCCTCGCCCGGACGGACCGCGCGAAGCCGAGACCGCGGGCAGAGCCACGGGAGCTGGCCCTTGCGCCGCGATCGCGCGCGCTGCCTTCGCCGGTTCCGGTCCGCGGAGCTCGCCGGGTCCCTGAGCCTCGCGCGGCCAGAGCGACGCCAGCGCGCATACCGCCAGAAGCGTCAGCCAGCGCGAACCGATTCTGCGCAGGGATCACCTCGAGTGCAGTTTAGCCATCGTATCTCGCTGGGGACCGGACGAACAGTTCACTTCTCTACCGAGATCAAGCCTTCCCGGATCGCGAACTTGGTGAGGCCGGCCAGGCTGTCGGTGCCGAGCTTCCGCAGCAGGTGCTCGCGGTCGTCCGGATGCAGGGCCCGCGCCCAAACCTCCCCCAGGGCCTGCGCCGCTGTGAGCCCGGCGCTCGAGCGAGGTTCCGACGGAAGAGCTGCATTCGCCTCCTCGGAACGGATGACGCATCCACCCGCAGCGACCTTCCCTCCGCTCGAGCCCGGTGACAGGCTGCCGCCTCGAGCCGCGCAATTACAAGCAGACTCGCAGCCCTTCGTCAGGAGACAGCCTGGAAACAGCCTGAACGGCACCGCCGTGATCCGAGGGATCGCTACGGATGGGCCGATGAAAGGCGCGCGAGTGCGTGGGGAATACCAGGTGATCAGCCGTGCGGCAGCGTCAACGCACAGAACGGCGCAGCCGGCGATGTCTGCTTCCAAGGTCATCTCGCCGTCAGGTCGCGGTCTGACGACCAGACTTCCGGAAAGAATGAAAACCGCATGGCTCACTCTCTCGGAGGTGAGCCATGGGGTTTGCCTTTGCTCGTCCCGACGCGGGTTTGAGCGGATATCCCCTTCGCAAGCAGCCTCGCGATGCTCGGCGGCGGCGCGCTCGGGCGCGCGGATCAGAAGCGATAGTCGATCCCGAAGTGCAGCGCGACGTAGCTCAAGCTCGAGCTCGTGTCCCCGCTGAAGAAGGGATCCTTCACCTCCGCGGTCGAGAGCACGGCGTCTGCGCCGACTCCCAGCACGATGTTCCGAGTCGCGTAGACGTCGAGGCCCACGCCCACCCGGCCCGAGAAGCTCGAATCGTCGACCTCGAGACCCGGCACGCTGTTGTTGTCGAGGGAGAACAGGGTCGCCCCTGCGCCCAGGCACAGATAGGGCTGGAAGCGCCTGAGTGGCACGATGAAGCGCACGTTCCCGGAAATGGTCTGCGCCCTGAGATCGGCCAGGCGGACGCCGTCGACACTCACTTCGAAGTTGTTCAGATACTCGTATTCGACCTCCGCTGCGAACCACGAAAGCGCGCGGTAGCCGAGCCGTGTATTGAAGCCCCAGGTGTCGTCGACGTCGACGCTGTCGTTGAACACGTCGTCGAACGAGGATTCGAGCAGGTTCAGCCCGTAGGTCCCGCCGACGCCAACGTAGACCCCCGAACGGGCGAAGTCCGGGTCGGCGGCGCGGGCGCTCGGGACCGCGAGAACGCCCAGCAGAAGGACCGAGGCCACGCAGAGCTGCTTGCGCATTTGGGACTTCCTCCGGTGGGAACGGCGAGAGATCTCATCGACCGCGCGCGGCTCGCACTTGCGTTGGCCGCGCCCGGCTATGTCATCTGTCGCAACACGTACGGCAGGATCCCGCCGTGCTGGAAGTACTCGAGCTCGCGCGGGGTGTCGATGCGCACCGTCGCGCGGAAGGTCTTCTCGCCGCCCTCGCCGCGCACGTACACGGTCAGTGCGGAGCGGGGACGCAGGTTCGCGAGGCCCTCGATGTCGTAGCGCTCGCGGCCGGTGAGCCCGAGCGACGCGGCGGTGGCGCCGTCGGCGAACTCGAGCGGCAGCACGCCCATGCCCACCAGGTTGCTGCGGTGGATGCGCTCGAAGCTGGTGGCGATCACGGCGCGCGCGCCGAGCAGAAGGGTGCCCTTCGCGGCCCAGTCGCGCGACGAGCCGGTGCCGTACTCCGCGCCCGCGATCACGATCAGCGGCACGCCCGCGCGCAGGTAGCGCTCGGACGCTTCGAAGATCGTCGTCACGTCGCCGTCGGGCAGGTAGGTCGTGACACCGCCCTCGGTTCCCGGCGCGAGCAGGTTCCGCAGCCGCGTGTTGGCGAACGTGCCGCGCACCATCACCTCGTGGTTGCCGCGGCGCGCGCCGTACGAGTTGAAGTCGTCGGGCGCGACGCCCTGCCCGATCAGCCAGCGGCCGGCCGGGCTCTTGATCGCGATCGCGCCCGCCGGCGAGATGTGATCGGTGGTGACCGAGTCGCCGAGCAGCGCGAGCACGCGCGCGGCGCGGATGTCCATCACCGGCACGGGCTGGCGCGTGATGCCGTCGAAGAACGGCGGCTTGCGGATGTAGGTCGACTTGTTCGACCAGGCGTAGCGATCGCCCGCGGGCGCGACGATTGCGCGCCAGGCGTCGTCGCCGCGAAACACATCTGCGTAGCGCTTCTGGAACATCTCGCGCTTCACGGAGCTCGCGACGGTGCGCGCGACCTCCTCCGCGCCGGGCCAGATGTCGGAGAGCAGCACGGGCTTGCCCGACTTGTCGACGCCGATCGGCTCGCGCGTGAGATCGAGATCGATCCGGCCGGCGAGCGCATATGCGACGACCAGCGGTGGCGATGCCAGGTAGTTCGCGCGCACGAGCGGGCTGATCCGCCCCTCGAAGTTGCGGTTGCCCGATAGCACGGCCGCGGCGACGAGGTTTCCCTCGCCGATCGCCTCGGCGACCGGCTGCGGCAGCGGCCCGCTGTTCCCGATGCAGGTCGTGCAGCCATAGCCGACCACGTTGAAGCCGAGCTTCTCGAGGAACGGGAGCAGGCCAGAGTGCGCGAGATAGTCGGTGACGACGCGCGAGCCGGGCGCGAGGCTCGTCTTCACCCAGGGCTTCACCGCGAGCCCGCGCTCGACGGCGTTGCGAGCCAGAAGGCCCGCCGCGGTGAGGACGCTCGGGTTCGAGGTGTTCGTGCAGCTCGTGATCGCGGCGATCACGACGCTGCCATGGCCGAGCTCGTAGCCGCCCGCGCCGACGCGGACCTTGCGCGCGAGCGCCGCAGCGTCGGGCGCGGCCTTGCCGCCGACCAGCTTCGGGAGCTGCCTCGAGAAGTCGCGAGCCACGTCGCCGAGCGCGACGCGATCCTGCGGGCGCGACGGGCCGGCCAGACACGGCACGACCGTCGACAGGTCGAGCGTGAGTCGCGCGCCGAATTCCGGGTCGGCTGAGCCTGCAGCGGCGAAGATCCCCTGCGCGCGCGCGTAGGCTTCGACCAGCGCGATCGACTCCTCGCTGCGGCCAGTGAGCCGCAGGTACTCGAGTGTCTTCTCGTCGATGGGGAAGAAGCCGATCGTGGCGCCGTACTCGGGCGCCATGTTCGCGATCGTCGCGCGGTCGGCGACGGCGAGCGAGCGCATGCCGGGCCCGTAGAATTCGACGAACTTCTCGACCACGCCGTGCTTGCGCAGCAGCTGCGTGACCGTGAGCACGAGGTCGGTCGCCGTCGCGCCGGCCGGCAGCTGCCCGGTGAGCTCGAAGCCGACCACGTCGGGGATCAACATCGTGAGCGGCTGGCCGAGCAGACACGCCTCGGCCTCGATCCCGCCCACGCCCCAGCCGACCACGCCGACCGCGCCGATCATCGTGGTGTGTGAATCGGTGCCGACGCAGGTGTCGGGGAACGCGAGCAAGTCGGCCCCCACCGGCTCTGCAAACACGACGGGCGCGAGATACTCCAGGTTCACCTGGTGGACGATGCCCGTCGCCGGCGGAACGACGCGCAGTGACTTGAACGCCGACTGACCCCAGCGCAGGAACTCGAAGCGCTCGGTGTTGCGCTCGAACTCGAGCTTCGCGTTCTTCGCGAGCGAGTCGGCGGCGCCGAAGAAGTCGACCTGCACCGAGTGGTCGATCACCAGGTCGGCCGGGCGCAGCGGGTTGATGCGCTTGGCATCGCCGCCGAGCTCGGCCATCGCGTCGCGCATGACCGCGAGATCGACGACCGCGGGCACGCCGGTCAGGTCCTGCAGAACCACACGCGCGGGCCGGAAGGCGATCTCGTGCGTGTTCTTTCCGTCGCTCCGCCAGCTCGCGAGCGCCGCGATGTCCGCGCGCGTGACGGTGACGCCGTCCTCGTGGCGGAGCAGGTTCTCGAGCAGCACGCGGATCGAGCGCGGCAACCGGCTGAGCGTGCCCAGCCCCGCCTCTTGGACGGCCGCGAGCCGGTGGATGCGATAGGTCTTCGTCCCGACTCGAAGAGTTCCCTCGCCGAAGCCTGCCATCGCTCGTCCTCCCGTGGACCCGGGCCGACGATAGCAAGTCGATCGTGCGTCCGGGGCCGGGCAGCTCGGCTCGGCCGGGATCCGGCGCGATGGGAGTGTGGAGGGAGAGGCGTTGGGAGTGCCAGCTTCGCTCCGACCCCGGCGCACGTCCGACAGGCGGTCGTGCCCGGGAAGAAAGCAGATTTCGTACCAGCGCGGCCCGGCAGCCGCGAATCCGGTGCGACGGCGAGAGCTCGCGCAGCGATCTGCGCGGGCTCGGACCGTGCGGTTCCGACGGCACTCCGACGGCAGTGTGGAAGCCCGCTTCCGCGCGCGCGGAAAATCCGGTGCGCTAGCGGATGTCGACCCGGTCGATCACGCTCTGCTTCGTGCCGCTCGCGTCGAGCGCAAGAGCGGAGATGCTGAGCGCGTAGCCGTCGGCGGTGACGTGCAGGAAGACCGCTCGCGTGTTGTCGCGGAACGCGGACCAGGCGGGCGGCTGCGCGGCGAGCCAGCTGCCGAACGCGGTCCGGCCGCCCGAACCCGCGCGCACGAAGACGATGCCGTCCCTTGCGGTCGTGACCAGGCTGGCGAGCGCGCCGGGGATCGGATTGGCGAGGTCCCCGCGCAGACCGCGCGAGCGCTCGTAGCTGTCGCCGTCGCCGGAGAGGACCAGGTTCACGCGGTTGCGCTGCAGGATCGGGCCGAGCGCCTGGCGCACGCTCGTGGTCGCCGCGTCGCTGCGCTCGCTCGAGAAGAGATCGACGTGCATGTAGACGACGATCCAGCGCGCTCCGGCCGCGCGCGCGGCCGCGAGGTCGGACTCGAGCCACGCCAGATTCGCCGCACCCTCGGTGGTCGCCGGATGCACGGCGCCGAGGTTTGGCGCGTGCAGGGCGACGAAGTGCGTGGTGTTGAAGTCGAAGGCGTAGCTCCCGTTCGGCGCGGCGCCGTCGCGCGCCCCGGCCAGGAACTCCGCGTAGTCGGCCGGGCGCTCGCCGTGCGAGAAGCTCTCGACCTCCGTGTCGCCGAGCACCGGGACGAAGATCGCGTTGGCTGCAACGCCGCCCACCTGCCGCTTCCAGCGCGCGACCGCGCCGGCCGCGTCGGGTGCGACGCCCGCGGCGATCGCCTCGTTCGAGAGCGCGTAGCCGCCGCCGCCGAGAACGAGCGGGTAGCCGCCGTAGCGGATTTTCGAGAGCACGTTCACCGCCTGCGGCGATTGCGGGCTCCCCGCAAGCCCGTTCGACGCGAGGAATGCGAACCGGAAGCGATCGCGCGGCGCGGTCGGGCCCGCCTGGAGCGTGAATTGGCCGCTCGGGACGCGGCCCTTCGCGGACGCGCCGGTCACGCGATAGACGTAGCGATAGCGCGGCCGGAGACCCGTGATCGTCGCCGACCAGACCGCGTTGCAGCCGCTCGACGAGGTCGGCGAGCCGCGCAGGGAGGTCCAGGCGCCCACGTAGTCGAGGCGGTACTCGACCTGCGACCCCATCGGGTGGAGCGGCGCGGACCAGACGATCCTGCGCGAAGTCTCCGGGTCGGGGGTGAGTTCCTGGCGCACGGCGGTCGCGGTGCCGTAGGCCGTGTCACAGTTCAGTGGCGGGGGGGGTTCCTCGGCTACCGGGTCATCGCCCGGCGCGGCCGGAGGCGCGGCGGCGACGCACACGCCGCTCGTGCACTGGCCTGCGAGACTCGAGCTCGCGGTCGTGCACGCGGAGCCATCGGGGTGGATCTGCACGCGACAGCCCTGCGCGGGATCGCAGAACGCGTCGAAGCACGGCCCAGCCTCGGCCGGACACTGCAACGCCGTACCCGCGACGCAGGCCGACGCGCTGCAGGTCTCGGTGCCGTTGCAGACGTTGCCATCGCCGCAGACCAGCGGCGTGCCCGCGACACAGACTCGGTTCACGCAAGCTTCGAGGCCGTTGCAGCTCTCGGCGTCGCCGCACTGCGCGTCGCTGCCGCAGGCGTAGCCGCGGCAGGTGCCGGCCTCGCAGATGTCGAAGCGCGTGGCCGTGTTGCCGTCGCTGCAGGTGGTGCCGTCGGCGCTCACGGGGCCCGCGACGCAGGTGTGGCCCGAGCAGACCGGCGCCCCGGCGCAGACGTTCGCCGACGCGGGACAGTCTGCGTTGACGCTGCACTGGCCAAGTGTGCCCGCGCAGACACCGCTGGCGTTGCACGCGTCGTCGAAGGTGCTCGCATTGCCATCGCTGCAGGTCGTGCCGACTGCGCGCACGGGGCCCGCGACGCAGGTGTGGCTCGAACAGACCGGCGCCCCGGCGCAGACGTTCGCCGACGCGGGACAGTCGGTGTTGACGCTGCACTGGCCGGGTGTGCCCGCGCAAACACCGCTCGCGCCACAGACGTCGTCGAAGGTGGTGGAAATTCCGTCATCACAGGTGGCGCCGAGCTGTGGCGCCGGGTCGAATGTGCAACCGCTCGCGCCACAGGTGTCGCGTGTGCACGGATTGCCATCGCTGCAGCCGGAGGTCAGGCACTGCGGCTGCGCCGCGAGCACGATCTCATTGGAGAACGTCGACTCCGCACCCGTGCCGTCGTAGGACTTCATCGAAATGTAGACGTCGTCGAACGCCTCGAGGCCCGTGAGCGTGTACGCCGCGGAGCCACTCGAATCGACGGGCGGGATGAAGTTCACGTCGTCGCGCCAATCGGCGTACGACATGGCGTTGCCGCTCACGTAGACGTGAAAGCCGACCACGCGCGCGTCGGCGGGCGGTCGGAACTTCAGCAAGTGACTGCGGAGCTGCGCCTGCGCGGGGGGCGCGGCGCCGAGGATCGCGAGCATCAGCCCGAGTGCGAACGCAACGGGTGACCACGAGCGCGGCTTTCGGGGGACGGGCTTCAGCATCGCCGACATGGATCGGCGGCTGGGCGAATTGGCGCGTGAGCCGCCTCACTCTCACTTCGCCGCGCGCGCAACGAACGCTAGAAGCGCCGCCGGGGCTCGCATCTGTGCGCGAAGCTACGTGAGGCTTTCGCGCGAGCTCAGCGCTCTTCGTCGCGCAGCTCGCGCGAAAGCCGCGCAGCCACCTCGGAGGCGATGCGCGGCTCTCGCGCAGGACGGGCGACGGCGCGGCGCAACGCGAACACCAGCGCGACCGCGCCCGCGGCGAGGATCACGGCCGGCATGGTCCAGCCGAGCACAGAGGTAGGCACGCCGACCACGAGCGCGCCGAAGCGCGCCTCGATGCGCGCGCGAATCGCGTCCGCCGTCTCGCCGGCGCGCAGCGCCGCGCGGATCTCCTCGCGCACCGCTCCGGCATCCGGACTCGGACAATCGGCCAGCGTGCGCCCCGGGCAGTACGGACTCATCAGCTCGCGCGAGAGCTCATGCGCCGCGCGCGCGCGCGCCACCTCGATCTCGTCCTGCGCCAACACACTCCCGGCAAGCAGCGCGACTACGATCGAAAGCGCAGCAATCCTCATCGCCCGAGAGTAGCCCGCCCAACCCCGCGCGTCGTGCACGCTCCCAAGTCGCCTACTCCGAGCATGGGCTCTGAGTTGGCACGCGATCCAAGCAAGCGAAGCGCGCAGTGAGCCGAAGGCGAACGAAGTGCGGGTGGCGCGCGGCCGCCCGCGCGCTCGGCCTTCGCGCAACCGTCCAGCGTCCCTCGGCGCGAGTCAGCACGTGCCTGCAAGCGGAGCGCGAAGCGCGCAGCGCGCAGTGAGCCGAAGGCGAACGAAGTGCGGGTGGCGCGCGGCCGCCCGCGCGCCGGGCCCCGCTAAGAGGCCCCGCTAAGTAACAGGCGACGGCTCGCTGCTGTCGCTGAGGATCACCTCGACGTGGAACACGCCGGTGTAGTCCTCGAAGGGCACGGCGACACCGCGCGCGCCGCGCACGCGCAGCTCGGCTTTCGGCGTCATGACGACGGTCGGCAGGGCGATCTCGACGAGCCCGAGCGCGGAAAGGGCGGTCTTCACGTTGCCCGCGAGCATGTTCGTGATCTCGCCCACGGCGTCGCGGATCTCGTCCTCCGCGGTCACCTCGCCGACATCGACGCCGATCAAGCGCGCGGTGAAGTCGGTAGCCTGGCGGCGCGAGACGTGGATCGAGACGTAGCCGGCGAAGTCGCCTGCCATGCCGATGAAGCCGATCACCTCGCTCTGCATGAAGGGCGTCGGATCGTCCAGCGCCTCGAGCGGCGAGAGCTCCGTGCCCAGCATGGTCGAGAAGACGCTGTGCGTGGAGTTACGGATGATCTCTGCGAGCTCATGCGGTGCCATACCCGTCTTCTCGACCCCGCGCAGGCGAGCCTGAAGCGCGTCGCGGCGATCAAGCCGCTTCGTGCCCGGGCCGACACGAGGGGGCCGACGAGCGATCGACACTTCGGCTCACCGGGTGCCTGGAGACGCGCATGCAGAAAGTGCTGGTGGTGGATGACTCCGGGACGATGCGCAAGATCATCGTCAAGGCTCTGCGCGACGCGGGCTTCGGCACCTGTGAGTTCACCGAGGCGGCGGACGGCGCAAGCGCCCTCGAGGCGCTGCGGAAGTCCGAGTTCGACCTGGTGCTCTCCGACATCAACATGCCGGGAATGGACGGCTTGTCGCTCGTGCGCAGCGCACGTGACGATGCCGCCATCTCGCCCGACCTGCCGATCGTCATGATCACGACCGAGGGGAGCCTCGAGAAGGTCGAGCAAGCGCTCGCCGCCGGCGCCACCGACTACCTGCGCAAGCCGTTCTCGACGGAACAGCTGCAGGAGAAGATCGCGGCGCTCTTGCGCTGAGCGCAGCGGCGCCCGGCTCCGCAGTGTTAGATTAGGGCTCCGACCCGAATTGGAGGCCCGCCTTGCCCGATCCGCGCGCACCGCTCGACCCGCAAGTGAAGGCTCTGTTCGACATGATGGGCGCCAGCCGCCCGACGCGCGTGCTCGAGCCCGGACCGATGCGCGAGGGCCTCGGCGCGCTCGGGCCGCTCCTGGTCGCGGGCGCGCCGCCAGTAGCGGCCGAGAAGGAGATCCAGATCCCGGGCCCTGGCGGAAAGCTGCGCCTGCGCGTGTTCTGGCCGGGCGATCCCGCCCGCGGCCCCTACCCCGTGATCGTCTACTTCCACGGCGGCGGCTACGTCGTGATGAGCCCCGAGACGCACGAGAAGCTGACCAAGCAGCTCTGCGTCGGCGTGGGCGCGGTGGTCGTGAGCGTCGACTACCGGATGGCGCCTGAGAATCGCTACCCCGCACCGCTCGACGATTGCCTGGCGGCGTTTCGCTGGGTGCGCGCGAACGCGCGCGAGGTCGGCGGCGATGCCTCGCGCATCGGCGCAGGCGGCGACTCCGCGGGCGGGAACGCGGCCGCGGCGGTGGCTCTGCGCCTGATCGCCGCGGGCGAGGCGCCGCCGACGGCGCTGCTCCTGCTCTGCCCCTGGACCGACATGGCGCTCGACACCGAATCGATGCGGCGCTTCGGCCCCGACGACGGCGTGCTCGACAGCGACATCATGACGTGGTTTCGCGACTGCTACGTGGTGCCGGCGAACTGGAACGACCCGTTCGCGAGCCCGCTGCGCGGCGACCTGGCGAAGTTCCCGCCGACGCTCGTCATGGTCGGCGGGATCGACCCGCTGCTCGACGACGGCCTGCGGTTCGCGAAGAAGCTCGAGCGGGCGGGACGCAAAGTCGTGTTGCAGTCGCACGCCGGCATGCCGCACGACTTCGTGCTCTTCCCGGGCATCGACGAGGGCGCGCGCGCGATCGACGGCATCTGCCGCTTCGCGAAGTCCGCGCTCGGGGGCTAGGAGTCCGCGCGCGTGGCCGATCGACCCTGGATCTTCCGCACCTACTCGGGCCATTCGAACGCGCGTGCGTCAAACGCCCTCTACCGGCAGAACCTTTCGAAGGGGCAGACGGGTCTGTCGATCGCCTTCGATCTGCCCACGCAGACCGGCTACGACGCGGATCACCCGCTTGCGGCCGGCGAGGTCGGCAAGGTCGGCGTGCCGATCGGCTCGATCGCCGACATGGAGCAGCTCTTCGAGGGCATCCCGCTCGACCGGATGAACACCTCGATGACGATCAATGCGACCGCGGCCTGGCTGCTGGCGCTGTACGTCGCGGTCGCCGAGCGCCACGGCGTGAAACGCGGCGAGCTGCAGGGCACGACGCAGAACGACATCGTGAAGGAGTACTTGTCGCGCGGCACGTACGTCTTCCCGCCGCGACCGTCGCTCGATCTGACGCGCCAGACGATCGAGTGGACCGTCGAGCAGGTGCCGAAGTGGAACCCGATCAACGTCTGCTCGTACCACCTGCAGGAGGTCGGCGCGACGCCCGTGCAGGAGGTCGCCTTCGCGCTCGCCAACGCCATGGCCGTACTCGATTCCGTGCGCGTGCCGCGCGAGAAGCTCGGCCCGGTCCTCGGGCGCATCTCGTTCTTCTGCAACGCCGGCATCCGCTTCATCGAGGAGATCTGCAAGATGCGCGCGTTCACGCGCATGTGGGAGCGGATCGGACTCGAGCGCTACGGCGTGACCGACGAGAACCAGCGCCGCTTCCGCTACGGCGTGCAGGTGAACTCGCTCGGGCTCACCGAGGCGCAGCCCGAGAACAACGTGCCGCGCATCGCGCTCGAGGCGCTCGGGGTGACACTCTCGCGTGACGCGCGCTGCCGCGCGCTGCAGCTGCCGGCCTGGAACGAGGCACTCGGCCTGCCGCGCCCCTGGGACCAGCAGTGGTCGCTGCGCATCCAGCAGATCCTCGCCTACGAGACCGACATCCTCGAGTACGACGACATCTTCGCCGGCTCGACGGTGATCGAGAAGAAGACGGCCGAGATCGAGGCCGCCGCCTGGGCCGAGATCGCGCGGATCGAAGAACAGGGCGGCGCGATCGCCGCCGTCGAGTCGGGCTACATGAAGCGCGCGCTGGTGGAGGCGAACGCACGCCGCGTGGCGCAGATCGAGTCGGGCGAGCGCGTGGTCGTCGGCGTGAATCGCTTCGAGCAGGGCGAGCCGTCGCCGCTCCTGCAGGGCGCGAGCTCGATCCTGTCGGTCGACGAGTCCGCGGGTCGCGAGCAGATCGAGCGCCTGCGCGCGCACCGCGCAAGTCGCAGCAAGAGCGAGGTCGAGACGGCGCTGCGGGGCTTGCGCGACGCGCTCGCAGCCGGCGCGAACGTGATGGAGCCGTCGGTGCGCTGCGCGCACGCGGGCGTGACGACGGGCGAGTGGTCGGATGCGCTGCGCGCGGTCTTCGGGGAGTACCGCGCGCCGACGGGCGTCGATGGCGCGGCGGCGCCGCGCTCCGATGCGCGACAGCTCGCGGAGCTGCGCGCGCGCGTCGACGCGGTCAGCGGCAAGCTCGGCCGGCGCCTGAAGCTGCTCGTCGGCAAGCCGGGACTCGACGGCCACTCGAGCGGCGCGGAGCAGATCGCGATCTTCGCGCGCGACGCGGGGCTCGAGGTCGTCTACCAGGGCATTCGCATGACGACCGACGAGATCGTGACCGCGGCGCTGCAGGAAGGCGTGCATTTGATCGGGCTCTCGATCCTCTCCGGCTCACACCTGGCGCTTGCGCCCGAGATCGCGCGCCGCTCGCGCGTGCCGGTGATCGTCGGGGGGATCATTCCCGAGGAGGACGCCGCGAAGCTGCGCGCCGAGGGCGTCGCCGCCGTCTACACGCCGCGCGACTACGACGTGCTGCGCATCCTGCGCGAGATGGTCGAGATCGCCGCCGCGGCGCATGGCGTCGCCTGACGCCGACGTCGCCGCGCTCGTGCGCGGCGTGCGCGCGGGCGAGGCCGCGGCGATCGCCGACGCGCTCGCGCGCGTCGAGGACACGCGGCCCGAGTCCCTCGCGCAGACGCGCCTCCTGGTCGGCCAGCTCGAAGCCGAGACGCCGCGCGCGCACGCTGTCGTCGGACTGACGGGACCCCCGGGCGCGGGCAAGTCGACGCTCGCGGGCGTGCTGATCGCGGGGTGGCTGGCGCAGGGACAAGGGGTCGGCATGGTCGCGGTCGATCCGACCAGCCGTCGCTCGGGCGGCGCGCTGCTCGGCGATCGCGCGCGCTTGCGCTTCCGGCCCGAGGAGCGCGTCTTCGTGCGCTCGATGGCCGCGCGCGATCAGCTCGGCGGGCTCGCGCCCGCGACGCGCGCCGCCGTCGTCGTGCTGCGCGCGGCGTTCGAGTGGGTCGTGGTCGAGACGGTCGGCGTCGGCCAGAGCGAGATCGATGTCGAGACCGTCGCGGAGACGGTCGTGCTCGTGCTGCAGCCGGGCTCGGGCGACACGCTCCAGTTCATGAAGGCGGGAATCCTCGAGATCCCCGACGTGCTCGTCGTGCACAAGTGGGATCTCGGCGCGCAGGCGACGCGCACGCGCGCCGACCTCGAGGCCTGGCTGCGCTTGACGACGCTCGAGTCCGGAACCTGGCGCCCGCCGGTGATCGGCGCGAGCAGTCAGACACACGAGGGTGTAGCCGAGGTCGCGCGCGCGATTTCGAATCACCGTGAGCATCTCTCGCACGGCGAGCTCGACGTGCGCCGCGCCCGCGCGCGCAGCGCCTGGGCGCTCGAGCTCTTCACGCGCAGCTACGGAACCTTCGGGCTCGAGCGCGCGGGCGGCAGCAAGGCCGCCGAGGACATCATCGCGGCGACGCCGGGCTCCGCGCTCGACGCGTTCAGCGCTCTCGCCAGGCGAGCAGGATTTTCCGCGTAGCGGCGTCGAGCGTCAGCGTCTCGAGCAGGGCGTCAAAACCTGTCAGCGCGAGGACGCGCTTGCCTGCGGCGGCGAAGCGCGCTGCGGCTTTCGGAAAGCCGTACGTGAAGATCGCCTGCACGCCGACGACCTTGCCGCCCTCGGCTTCGAGCGCCTCGACCGCCGCCAGCGCGCTGCCGCCGAACGAGACGAGATCCTCGATCAGCACGACGCGCTCGCCGTGAAGCGGTCGCCCCTCGACGCGCTTTCCCTTGCCGTGCTCCTTCGCGGCGCCACGCACGTAGACCATCGGCAGATCGAGGAGCGCTGCGACCCAGGCCGCGTGTGGAATCCCCGCGGTCGCCGTCCCCGCAATCACCTCCGCGTCGGGGTACGCGCGCCGGATCGAGTCGGCGAGCCCCTCGGCGATCTGCACGCGCACCGCCGGGTACGACATCACGATCCGGTTGTCGCAGTAGATCGGCGCGCGCTCGCCGGAGGCCCAGGTGAACCATGTCGCGGGATCCGTGCGCAGCTCGACCGCGCCGATCGACACGAGTAGCTTCGCGTAGTCGACCGCAGTCACCGCTCGCGCCCGATCCACTGCGGCTCCTCCACGTCCGCGCGCCGGTTCACCACGCGCGCCATCACGAAGAGCAGATCCGAGAGCCGGTTCAGATAGCGCACCACGAGCGGTGCAACGCGCTCGTGCGCGGCGAGCGCGATCACGTTGCGCTCCGCGCGACGACAGACCGTCCGCCCCAGGTGCAGCAGCGCCGCGCCCTTCACACCCCCGGGCAGGATGAAGTTCCGCAGCGGCGTGAGCTCGGTCTCGAGCGCGTCGATCCAGCCCTCGAGCTCGACGACGTCGCGATCGCTGACCCGCGGCACGCCCTTGCCCCGGTCCTCGCGCTCGTCCGCCTGCGGCGTCGCCAGCTCGCCGCCCAGATCGAACAGCGACGACTGGATCACGCGCAGCTTCGCGAGCAGGTCGTCGTGTGCGAGCTCACTGAGTGCGACCCCGAGCACCGAGTTCAGCTCGTCGACCTCCCCATAGGCACAGACCCGCGGCGCGCTCTTCGAGACGCGCTCCCCACCGAAGAGCGACGTCTCGCCCGCATCCCCGCCCTTCGTGTAGATCTTCATCAACTCCGATTCTACCCTCGATGTTTCGAGACCGCGGCTTTAGCCACTCACTCGGCTTCGGACTTGGCGCGGTCCCAGAGTGCCTTTAGGTCGAGCTCCGCGATCCAGCGCGCGATGTAGTTTCGATCCAGTCGCTCGCCCGACACCTCCAGGATCCCGATCACATCGCGAAGCTGGCGCTCGGATTCTCCAGCGCGCGCCCACTCGAGCTTCGCGACGATCGTGTCTTCGGCGGTGGCGACATACACCTGGACACCGGCGATCTCGGCGGGTTGTCTCCGCTCGAACTCCGCTCGGCTGAAGGCTCGGTCTTTGCGCAGGATCAGATCTGCCTTCCAGCCCGAGTCGAGCAGCACGACGTTGAACTGGCCACGGCGTTCGAAGGCCTCGCGGGCGGCCTCGGTGCTGACGTAGAAACGCTCGGGGTCGAGCTCACGGACGAAGCGCTCGAGCCCCTCGCGGCTCGGGTCGACGACCAGGTCGATGTCGTTGGTGGTGCGCGGGTCTCCGTGGTACGTGCTCGCGAAGGACCCGGCCAGCATGTGAGGAATGCCGAAGCGCTGAAGCTCCGACACGATCGCGGCAAGCGGATGAGCCGTCACTTGTCCGTGCTTTTCGACCAGCACGCGTCGAACAGAGCGTCGCCAAGGAGTCGACGCAGGAGACGCGCACGCGCCTCCTCGGGGCTGAGCCCGGGCTCGCGCGCAATCGCGCCCTCGATCGAGATCGACCTTGCCTGCTCGGACATCTCGATCGCCAGCTCGACGCGACCTGCCGGCCCGAGCCGTCGCTGGGCGGCGCGTTGTACCTCGCGAGCGGCGCGGCTGGTATCCCTCGAGCGCATCAGCCGGCAGGGTATCGGGCTCGCGAAGTACGCGCCCTCTCAGCGTCTCGTCTTCGCGGGCACTTGTGCCGCCGGCCGAGATGTCCGATCGATAGGAACCCATATGAGCGAGATCGGTCACCAGGCGCCTGTGAACGGAAGCTGCCTCCACTGCGGCTGCGCGCTCAGCTATGCCTCGATCCGCAAGGACGAGGCGTGGTACTGCTGCGGCGCCTGCGCGGGCAGCGATCGCTGCGCCTGCGGCTGCAAGCCGGAGTACACCGCCGAGCCGGTCGGCGACGTCTTCGTCCCCACACGCCGCATGTTCGCCGCACGCGCACCCGACGGCCTGAACACCGGCGACGGCGCGACCGACCGCCAGCGCGCCTTCCCGTTCGCCGACAAGGCCCGCGGCCGCTGAGATAGACTCAGGCCCCGGCGCGGAGCGGCGTAGCGGGCCGTCCCGAGCGGAGCCGGCAATCGGCGCAGCCGCGCGCAGCGAGCCGCAGGCGAGCGAAGGAGACAAGATGAGGCTCGAGGGCAAGGTCGCGGTGATCACCGGCGGCGCAAGCGGCATGGGCCGCTCGACGGCGCTGCGCTTTCTGGCCGAGGGCGCGCGCGTGGTGGTCGCGGACCTGAACGACGCCGTCGGCAAGGAGTTCCTCGAGTCGGCCGCCGCCGCTGGCCACCGGCAGAGCTTGCGCTTCGTGCGCACGGACGTCGCCGAGGAAGCCGACGTCGAGGCCATGATCGGCCTCGCGGTCGCCGAGTTCGGGCGCGTCGACATCGTGTTCAACAACGCGGGCATCGGCGGCGCGTTCGGCCCGCTCACGGACCTGCGGGTCGAGGACTGGGACTTCACCTTCGCGGTGCTGGTGCGCGGCGTCTTCCTCGGCATCAAGCACGGCGCGCGCGCGATGAAGCGCCAGGGCGACGGCGGCTCGATCATCAACACCGCCTCGGTGGCCGGGCTGTCGGGTGGCGCGGGGCCGCTGTGCTACTCCGCGTGCAAGGCGGCGGTCGTGAACCTGACGCGCGCCGCGTCGCTCGAGCTCGCGCCCGACAAGATCCGCGTGAACGCGATCTGCCCCGGGGGGATCCTCACCCCGCTCGTCCACCGCGGCAGCCCCGAGGCAATGCGGCCTCGCCTGCAGACGCTGCAGCCCTGGCCCGAAGCCGGCGAGGGCGAGCACATCGCCGGCGCCGCGCTCTTTCTCGCGAGCGACGACGCGCGCTTCATCACCGGTGAGGCGCTCGTCGTCGACGGCGGGCTTACCGCGGCCGGACCCAATCTCATCAGCCGCATGCGCGATCCCGAGACACCGAGCGTGTACACGATGGGGATCACCGGCGTGGACACCGGCTCGACCGGCCAGCCGCCGGTCATTCGCCCGAAAGCGAGCTGATTCGAGGCCGGCAATCGCGATTGACAAGCCCCCGGCGCTTCGGTCGAATACGCCCGGGTCGCGATCAACCGCGAGGGAGCACGAAGCATGTCGCTATTCACGCAAGAGGGCGTTCTCTTCCTGCTGCGCTGGTTCCACTTTCTCGCCGGGATCACCTGGATCGGCATCCTCTACTACCTGAACCTGGTACAGACGCCGTACTTCGCGACCGACCTCGGCGGTCAAGCGCGCAGCGCCATGATGCGCGGGCTCATGCCCAATGCACTGTGGTGGTTCCGCTGGGGAGCGATGTTCACCTTCTTGACCGGCTGGACGATCGTGCTCATGCACATCGTGACCGGAACCGGCTCGATGCCGTACTACGCGATGATCCTCACGGGCGGAACCCTCGGCAGCTTCATGTGGTACAACGTGTGGTTCGTGATCATGCCGCGTCAGCGGCTCGCGATCGCGTCCGCGGAATCCGTTGCAGCCGGCGGTCAGGCGAACCCGGAAGCCGCCAAGCAAGCGCCGTTCGGGGGCCGCGCGTCGCGCACGAACACGCTGTTCTCGATCCCGATGCTCTTCTTCATGGGCGCGGCGCGGCACCTCTCGGTCGTCAACTCGGAGACGCCGAACTACCACGTCTACTACGCGATCGTGCTGATCCTCGTGGTGCTCCTCGAGACGAACATCTGGAAGGGCACCGCAGCGACGCAGAAGCCGCTCGCGACGGTGTCGGGCACGATCCACGCCGGGCTCGGCCTCACGCTCGTGCTCTTCGTGCTGGCGTCGGCTCTGCTCTAGCGCGAGCTCACTTCGGCGCGAGCGACGCGAGATAGGCCGCGAGGTTCGGCACCTCGCTCTTCAGGAACGGCTGCGCCGGCATCAGGTGCGAGTCGCGCTTGGGCGCGTAGCCGGGCGGATACTCGGCGCGCATCACGCGCGCCTCGACCAGCGCGAGCGAGCTTCCGGCTACGGCGGGGCCCAGCGTGCCGTCCACGGCCGGGTCCATGCCGTGGCAAGCGATACAGTTCGCCACGTACGCGCGCTTGCCGAGCTCGACCGGCGTCGTCTCAGTCGACGGCTGACAGGCAAGGGAACCGGCGAACAGGACCAACGCAGCGGGCACGGCGATTCGCACGGGAGCCGAGCCTAGCGTATTGTGCCGGCCCTATGAATGAGCTCGAAGAGGGAACGCGCGCGCAGCTCGACTTCGGCAAGCTGCGCAAGATCGCCGAAACCGGACAACCCGTGCTGCCGGTCGTCCTGCAGCACGCCGATACCGGCGAGGTGCTCTTCATCGGCTACGCGAACGAGCGCGCGCTCGCCGAGACGCTGCGCCTGCGCCAGGCGGTGCTCTGGTCGACTTCGCGCAACGAGCTCTGGCACAAGGGCGCGACCTCGGGCGACTGGCTGGATCTCGTCGACGTGCGCGTGAACTGCGAGCAGAACTCGCTGCTCTACCGCGTGCGACCGCACGCCGGCGTCTGCCACACGAAGGGCGCGAACGGGAAGGCGCGCAGGCAGTGCTACTACCGAGTGCTCGCGGACGCGGTCGAGCTCAAACACCTGGGCTGATCCAGCCCGACTGATCTAGTCGGAGAGATAGCGGACCAGCGATCGGCGCAGGACGCGCGGACTGAGGATCTCCTCGAGCGAGCCGACTTCCTTCGCGCGCTCGACGGTGTGGATCGCGTCGAACTCGGCCGCGACTTCGGCCTGCTTCTGCAGGATCACGTCCTCGGTGATCTGGTCGAGCCGCGCGCGCCGCGCCAGGCGCACCGCCGGGTCCGTCGCCGTCTCGACCGCCGCGCGCGCTGCGGCGACGCGCGGATCCGCCTGCGCGCGCTTGCGCACGTCGCGCGCGAAGACGACGGCGGCCGCGGCGGGCCCGCCGATCACCGACGCGTAGGAGCCCTCGAGCGCGACGGCGCGCATCGAGTCGTTCAGCTCGCGCGAGAACACGACGTAGGCGCCGCCGTGGTAGCGCGTCACGACGGTGAAGACGATCCGGCCGCGGAAGCGCACGATCGCGCGGGCGATCTCCGCGCCGTACTCGAGCACGCCGCGGCGCATCGACTCGGGCGAGCCGTCGAAGCCCGACAGATTGGCCAGGATCACGACCGGGCGATTCCCGCTCGCCGCGTTGATCGCGCGCGCGACTTTCTTGGAGGACTGCGGGAAGAGCGTCGCGGCGGTCCACGCGTCGGGGCCGTCGTTCGGCACGTAGCCGACGCGCGGCACCTGGCGGCTCTCGATCCCGATCAGTGTCACCGGGATCCCGCCGAGGTGCGCGTCCCAGACGATCGCCGTCTCGGCCGCCGACCAGTCGCGCCAGCGCTCGAGCCAGCCCGCGTCGGCGTCGATCACCGCGCGCATCAGCGGGCGCATCGCGAACGGTCGCTTGCGGCCCGGATTCGCCTCGGCCGAGAAGACCTCGCCGATCGTTTCGAAGCCCTCGTCGCCCTCGTACGGCGCGAGCGTGATGTCGCGGTCCGGCGGGTCGCTGGTCTCGAGCCGGCGCGGCCCCGGCTCGCCCGGCGAGACGTAGCTGCACGCGTAATGCTCGAGCAGGATCGAGTAGGCGTCGGCGAGGTCGCGCGCCTGGTGCTGCGCTTCTCCGTTCGGGCCCATGATGCGCTCGTAGCCGCCGATCCCGATCTCGTCCTCGGCTGCGACGCCTCCGGAAAACTCGAGCGCCGCGCGGCCGGTCAGAACCATGTACGCGTTCTGCAGCATGATCAGAATGCCGCGCGAGCGATGCTCCATGGTGGCGAGCGCGTCGAAATAGCTCTGCGCACCGACGTTGACGCCGGGCAGGACGAGGTTCACCTCGCCGCCCGCGTCGGTGAACGTGACGAGCCGGCGCACGACGCGCGCGGTGGCGTCCAGGTTCTCGGTGCCGCTGTCCATCGCGATGCGCGCGCCCGCGGAGACGGCCACCCACTCGACGGGCAGGAGCTCGTGCTCAGCCAGGTCGATCGCCGCGACGATGCGATCGCACTCCGCGGCCGTGAGCGCTCCCATGTCCCGAGTCGCGTCGCCGGCGATCAGCACGCGGCGCATGCCCTCGGCGTGCTTGCGCGTGGGCGTGGAGATCACGCCGAAGACGACACCGGCGCGGTTCAACCCCGGCTGGCGCTGCACGGCGACGGCGCGGCCGTCGACCAGGTCGTGCTCTTGGAAGCTGCCAGCTCCCGTCGGCGCCCCAACGCTTTCGCCGCCCTGCTCGGGCGGCGCCGTGAACAGGCGCACGACCTCGTACGGGTAGGTCAGTCCGCGCGCGCGCGCCGAAGCGACGCGCTGCGCGTATGGCGTCGCCGGATCGAGCGGACGATCGTGCGGGATCCGGATGCTCCACTCGATCCGGCTTCCCGTCGGGTTGCCCGCCAACAGCTCGATCATGCGCGGCACCGCTCCGGGTGTCTCGCTGGTGTGACTCGCGATCCGGACGATGACCTTTTCGAGACCCAGGTGACCCGTCTCGGGGGCGAGTCTTCGCAGCGCTTCGGTCAACAGTTGATTCGTCAGCGCGATCGGCTGGCGCACGAAGAGGTAGAGTCGATTCCACTGCAGCCGATGGTCGGGATCGCGCTGGCCCTGGATCGAGCGCATCGCCTCGATCGCCTCGTGGAAGCGCTCCTCGAAGAGCGCGAGGTCGGGGGCGTGCGGCGCCCCCGGCCCGACGTCGTTCACCTCGGCGAAGCAGATGATGCGCTCGTCGCGGTTGTCGTCGCGCGAGACGCCGTAGAACGCGTCGATCCCGCTCCAGCCGGAGGCGTCGAGGCGCTCGAGCTCGAAGTGCTCGAGCCGCCAGAGCTCGATCCGGCTCGCGTCCTCGACGCTGATCCCGACCGAGGCCGCGATGCGCTCGAGGTTTCCCTCGTCGGGCGTCTCGACACGCGTGAAGACCAGCTCTCCGCGCGGCGTCGGCGGCGGCTCCGTCTCCGCGTGGCGCGGGCGATCGTAGAGCAGGAAACGCGCCTGCGCGCCCAGGTCCGCGACACTCGGCGCGACCGTACCGCGCAGAAGGGACAGCGCGTCGAGCGCGACCGCGAACTCTGGCCGGCGCGCGAAGGTCTCGCCGCGCTCGCCGAGCCCGATCAGGAGGTGGAGCAACGCACCGATCAGCCGGCTGCGCAGGCCGAGCGTGGTGCGCGTGGAATAGAGCCGGAGCACCGCGCGCTCGAGCGTGTCCGAGTGCGCGAGCGACCTGATGCCGTAGTGCGAGAGCGCCTTCGACAAGAGCTCGAGGAAGGTCGGATCGATGCCCGCTCCCTCGACGGCGAGCCGCCGCAGGTACATCGCCATGCGCGCGTCGTTGGACGGGCCGAGCTCGTCCCCGGCGAGCCGCGTCGGCGCGCGCGAGAAGAGCGTCTCGACGTCGGCGAAGATCTCGACCGCGCCCGCGAGCTGCGCGAGATCCGCGCGCAGCGCGTCCGAGAGCTTGGCGACGGGCGCCTCGAGGATCTCGACGAGTCGATCTGCGCGCTCGGGGTTCACGTCGTAGCCCATCAGGATGCGGCGCGTCTCGCTGCGCAGCGCCGCGACGGCGGCAGCGCGCACCGACGCAGGCTCCGCGCTCGCGCGCTCGAAGTCCGCGCTGCCGTCTTCGAGGCGGAAGAGCTCGAGCGGGTCGTCCTCGAGCGGCAGCGCGAGTGTGCCGGCGCTGCGCTCCGCGATCGCCGGCCCCGAGACGGGCTCGATCACCAGGATCACGTCGCCGGCCGAGACGCGCTCGCCCGGCCGAACGAGCACTTCGCGCACGACGCCCGCGACCGGCGCGTAGAAGGCGGTCTCCGTCTTCATCGCCTCGAAGATCCCGAGCCGCGCGCCGCTCTCGACGCGCTGCCCCGGCTTCACCGCGACCTCGATCAAGAGCGCCGGCGAGGGCGCGCGCACCTTGCCGCCGACGTCGCAGAGCACGCGGTGCAGCCGCCCGTCGATCTCGACGCGCATCTCGACTTCGGACCCCGAGACCAGCACCTGCGAGCTGCGGTCGCCCGCCACGAGCAGCCCAGAGTACGGGCCCTGCTCGAGCAGCGATACCTGCGTCACGCGCGCGCCCAGGTGGACCCGATACGTCCAGCCGCCGATCGCGAACAGGCGCAGCCGGTACGACTGCCCCGCGTAGACGAGATCGATCTCCGCGCCCGACGATGGCGGAATCTCGCGCGGGCGCCCGCGCGCGGCGGCTGCGAAGAAGTTCGCGCGCACCTTCACGCGCTCGAGCTG
>Ga0210377_10001107_pt1 | contig 24967 bp, 16 predicted proteins | sample PLM4_65_b1redo_FD_155480 | JGI IMG/M metagenome (GOLD analysis project Ga0210377, IMG submission 155480) | Groundwater sediment microbial communities from an aquifer in East River, Colorado, USA - PLM4_65_b1 redo | ecosystem: Environmental > Terrestrial > Soil > Riparian zone | place: USA: East...
CCATTTTTGATGATATTTTGGCTATTGCAATTTCGACATCTGTAAACAACAAGTTTGGCTATCATGTTTGCACTATACTACAAATCACTTCGACCTAACCACCACCGAAATAATCATCATCTCTTGCAAAAACCAAAGTTCCTTGATTACAAAGCACGTTCGAATTCATCCAAACAAAAATTCTATGCTTTGCAACGCCGGGCGTAGAAATAAATCGATTTTTCCCTTTTAGGGCTGCGCGCATTCCTGGACGTGCCTCAGCATATTGCCACCATTTTTCTGCATAGGCTGCACGCCGATTCTGGGAGCGAATTGGATAAACATTTTTACGGACATATTCAAAAGGCATTTCGTACCCTGCCGCCTCAGTTTTATTCATCATTCCAAAATCTATTGTCCATTTGCCACGAGAACTCTGAACTAAATCAACAGCACTTGCAACTGGTTTTACTACATCTGAATTTGATTTAGCGTTTGGATTTCCTCTAGCATCGATCATTTTTCGCGCAAGTTCTTCATCAATATCGAACGGACCTTTGGCTGACGGTCCCATAAAATAAATTCCATCATTCTCACTTAGACTCTTTGCCTGTGTAAGATTTGTTTGAGAGGAAAGATCGGGATTGATTTTATCTACAAAGTTGCTGTCTAGGGATTTTATTACCTCTGTTCCATTATCAAATCCAATCATTGAGACATGGACAGTCGCGCCATCTAATATCCATTCACGATCAGAATATGCCCAATAAATATCGCCTGTCTCTTTTATTCTTTCCAAAACTTTTCGATTTACACCACCACGTATGCCTTGAGTTGCAAGTAATCCTACTCGTTTTACTTTTCCACTTTCAATCATGGCACGCGCTTTTTCAAACCAATAACAAACCAAATCAGCAAAAGCTGGTACACGTCCTTCATAAAGTTTGAAGAGAGCATCTACATATTCGTCGCCAAGTTCAGCGCGAATTTTATTTCCGCCCAAAAACGGCGGGTTGCCAATGATGACATCCACGGCGGGCCATTCAGGCTCATACACCGTCCCCGCAGGGGAGACTTCCGAAGTCTCCGAGACTTCGGAAGTCTGCTTGTAAGCCAGTATTGCATCCATGTGTTGAATATTCTTGGTCTGCTTGAGAATCGGTTCAGTGGGAAAACCATAGCCATTATCTCTCAGCCATTGAATATAACCAATTTGAATCGTCATCTGCGCGAGTTCATGGGCGTATTCGTTCGTCTCGATGCCGTAAAGTTGCGCAGGCGTCACCGTGATATACGGTCTGCCCGCACCCATTTCATCCGAGAAGTTCAACACTTCGTTTTGCAAATCCAGCAGTAAACGCAATGCCACATACAAGAAGTTGCCGCTGCCACAAGCGGGGTCAAGCACTTTGATCGAAGCGATCTTATCCGCAAAAGCCAGCAAAGTGCTTTTTATTTTCTTCTGTAAATCTTTCTTCCTCTTATCCTTAGCCTTTTCTTCTTCGACCTTCAACTTTCGACATTCCACCTGTAACTCGTTCCACTCCCGCCTCAAAGGCGCCATCAACACCGGTTCCACGACCAGCAGAATATCGCCCTCATCTGTAAAATGCGCGCCCAGGAGCGAGCGTTTATCGGGGTCGAGTCCGCGTTCAAAGAGTGTGCCGAAGATGGACGGTTTAATCGCGCCCCAATCGAGCCCGTCGATTCTTCCTATGATGTCCATCGCGTCGCTGTCCAATTGCAATACGGTGTCATCATCGAAGAGTCCACCGTTGAAATGCAGGATCTTATCCGCGCCGAAATATCCGCCCGTGTTCATGGCGCGGAATAACTGGCGCAACACCTCCGCAAAATCTTTGGAGTTGCGGCGCGTCTGGTCCAACAATCTGGGGAATAATTTTTCAGGCAACAAGCCGATATCTTCCGCGAACAAACAGAACAACAAGCGGATCAGAAAATGCGCCACGGCTTGCGGTTCTTCACCGAATTTGCGCAACACATTCGCCAGCGTCGAAAATTGTTTCGCGGCTTCCTGCGTCACGCTTTCGATGGTCACTTGCGGTTTGAGTTGTTCGGGGTTGAAGAAGACCGTCTTGAGCGTGCGCAAACCGTCAGCGGTGAGCAGGTCATCGAGACTCAGCGCAATCGTCCGCGTGGGAAGATTCGTGTAATTCGTCCGAATGATGATGTTGTTGATATCCGAAACGATCAGCAACGGCGGATTTTGCAACGCGTCGCGATAACGAAGAAGCTGCTCATACGCCTTGGAGAGATCCGAATCTTTAGCCTTGTACTCCCACCCAAAAAATCCGAGCTTTGCCACATCTGCCCAGCCTGATCCGCCGCTGGTTTTTGCCGCGCCCATCTCGAACGCAAAGCGCGTGCCGGAGGGGTCTTGCTGCATGGGCGTTTCATGTCCCACCAATGCGCACAGATCTATAAAATGCTCCTGCACCGATTGACGCTCGCGCGCATCGGCACGCTTCCATTTGCTGACGAAGTCCTGCGGTGTAAGTGGCATATAGACTGTCCCTTTAGTTGATTGTACAAGAAAACAAGTTGTCTGTGGGCAATATTTTGTTGCATTTGGGCAACTTTTCCTGGATCCCCATTTGGATATGCTAACTTATACTTCCTTGATTTTCTTTCCTAAAAATAAAATCCGATCACTTCGGGCTCAAACTACGCCCGATATTCAAAGTCAGAATGGGTACACCGACGATGAGGTAAAGCAACTCGCCTGGTTCGTAATTCACAACATGGATGAAGAACGGGTCAAGGGGAATAACGCCAAACATGGTAACCACAATTCGAAAGGTTTTCACGCTTTGAATATAGTTCGAATCCCCAGTGGTGAAAGACCCCGAAGAGCACCGGGGCAAGTGTCAAGTCCATTGCGGAATGCTTGAAAACGCGTAGAGTCTCAGCCAGCCGAGCAAGCTGTGTTAGGCATATGCCCGTAGCAACCAGTTGACCAGCAATGCGAACAGGTAAAGAGCGACGCCAAATGCAGTATGAGCCATCAAACTACGAAATCTTGACTGTATAGGGTTTGGCGTTTTTGATGCAGCCAATCCAAGTCCAAATGAAGGTTGCATAATGAAGAATGGTAATAAAACCGTGCCGACTCCGAAGATGGCTGCGGGAATCAGGGTTGGATGCTGCAACCAGTTGTTGCCTACTGATGCAACAAAAGCAATAGCAAACGTGATGCCAATTGTGTAGTGAGCGATCCATCCTACCGTGCATTCTGCGCTTTTCTGTGGAGCAGATGCAATATTAGAGTGCCTAAAGGTCCCTTTTGGCATGTATCGAAGCCAGCGCCCGACTAGACAGTAGTTGGGCGAAGGAATCCTAAAGGCGCGTTTGAGAAACAGCGCCCACAGATCCGTGGTGAGAGTTGCACCAAGTCCAATGAGGATTGCGCTTATGAAGGAGAGAGTCAGATTATTAATGAGTCACCTTTTTGCTGTGCTGGGCGTAACCTTACCGTAGCAACAAAGCAATTCCAAATGCAATCAGCCAGACAGACCACAAGATATAACTGATTGCATTGATCATACCTGCGGCTTTAAAGCCGGTCTCCTCAAGCACTCCGACCAATACACCGAGAGCGGGAACAACCCCCAGCCACCCAAACAGCGGATTGACCACATCTGTTGCAACAATAGCGATACACAATAGGATCGTCCATGCACTGGTGAAGATATAGCCCAAGTGTTCGCCGATCGCCACCCCCGCATAGCGATGAAAGGCTTGAAAAACAACTGCCACACTATCGCGTGTTGCTTGAGTTGATTCAGAATCAGTGTATATGTCTGCAAGGTTTGGAACAAGAAATGACCAACGGATCAGTCCAAGAAACTGAACGGCACCTGCCAGGACGCCCAGTGCTGTGCCAACCGCGAGATACCACGGCGCGTCTGGCTGGAATATCTGTCCTACCATAACCGGGACAGGTGTAAATAGCACTGCTGAAAACGCAAAGGCATACCATAGCCGACGCAAGGGCGCGCCACCTTCCTTGAAGCGCCGCAGTACATAATCAGTTGGCTTACGCAAGATGTCAGGATACTCAAATGCTCGTTGCAAGAGGAAAAAAGTCGCGTTGAATGCAATTGGAACAAGAATAAGTAGCAGGCCTGTAAGTGTCGTGAGTTCCATATTATTTCGTTCCTTGAGATAAGCGTAGAAGGAAATAGAGTGCCAACCCTGTCAGTAACTGGAAAGTCAATGCACCGCTGACGCCAAACACGGACCATTTAAAGCTGAGGTCAATACCAGCTGCGCGCGTCACAAACCATCCCAGTGCCCAGCCGACAGCTACAATTCCAATCCATATGACCGATTGAGGCAAGGGCAAGACCTGGCGAAGGACAATGTACTGTGCAATGCCAATGCACAAGCCTGTAATGGCTGCCCGCCATAGCAGTTCATTGCCCCCGGTCTCGCTTCCAAGCAACACTGTGCTGATTGCGAGCCCTACAGCCATTCCGACGCTCATGGCGACAGCCCACCAGATGGGCAACATGGGCAACCGTGACCTAAGAACAAGCCACTGAACGAGTCCCAGAGTAGCACCAGCAATTGCGCCAGCGAATATGGCACGTACAGGGGTTGTCACAGCGCCAATGAGGTTCGCGAGCAGTCCGGCAATCGGGAAACTGAAAAACGCTAAAACCCAAAATAGCCAGAAGAGCCAATACATAGAAAGGTCTTTCATCATAGACTCCTTTTCTTCTCTAGCTCTTTATCAAATCCTTTAATGCCTTTCCACAAAAGCCAGAAGATCAACAATGCTTCTCCAACAAATGTAAACTGGGCAAGGGCGATATTGTAATTCGGCAGAAGAAATTTCCCAAAACTATCTGCGATATAGCCAAAGCCTGCCACGACCAGCAGGACGCCCAGCCACTTGGGAATAAATCCTGATTTGAAAGCTAGATAGCCCAGCACCCACAAGTGCAGCCCGAAAACGACCAGCCCAATGTCCCAGCTGTTTTTGAAGGCACTCACGGATAACATTGCCTGTGCATACAGTTGATCAGTCCCAAATACTTTCAGGTAATCTGCACCACTTAGTAGCTGTGAAGCGTTGAATAGGTGATTCAAGGCGAGCGCAAAAATTGGGGCGTATGTCAGCCTGAACCACGCCGCAAGCAGGGAAAGGCTTTTGTGTACAGGTTTGAACAAAACATACAATGCCCACGCCACGACAATATCAAGGATGACGACAACCAGGAATATGAATATCCCTATATTGAACAGGCTGCCAGCCGCGATGATGTTCTCCACAGTGGCTTTTGCGTCTCCAGAGACCATGATATTCTGATACGTATTCAAGAAAGCAAACGGCGAGATGATCGCCATGAGCAATAATCCCAGCCCTGCAACCATGGCGACAGGGCGTTGGGGTAGATCGGCAAAGCGTGATACGTTTTCGTTTGAATTCATTTCTTTTCTTTTTCCAATCATGTGATCTTGCAAATCATAAAGCCTACTTCGTTGCCGTCTCACGCACTTGCTCAACCATTTGTATGATCGCGGCGACTGCGGCATCTGGTTGCTCAAATTCGATATTGTGACTGCTGGGCGAAACCTATCAGCGGCCGAAAACTGTAAGGCAAAGGCTTGAAGCCTTCTAATATTAAATTTGATGTTGAGCTTTTTAGATTTTTAGCATGTGGTTCTGATAATGACCCCAAATTAGTCGATATGCAGAAATCATTTTGTAGAACTGACTTATAAATAATATAGTAACACGCTAATGACTGTTTAAGTTGACCAAAGTTGTCTAATTCAACATGGCCGCTCAACTACATCCAGTTGTAGATAAATTTACGTTAAAATGAATAAGTCAAATATTCCCAAAATCAACGGGTGTAATGATCGAATCCCCTCTGGTGAAAGGCTCCGAAGAGCACAGGGGCAAGTGACAAGTCCATTGCGAAAATAAAAGGGCGGCTAAGCGGAGAATTGCTCGTCGCAAGAAACCCTCACAAGCCAACATCATATTTGTTTTGGGAACTCATTTTGTGCGCCACCGCGGGGCGTTGTGAGCCATGATCTTCCCAATGGCTGAGAAAAATCGTAAGTATGAGAGTATGAGGGAACATAACTATCATTGGAAGCGTGATATATTGGGGGCAAGCGTTGCAGTGTATTTTTTTCCTTGTAATGCTGGAACATTTTAGAAATATGTGTGTATGAAATCTGAATCAAATGCCCGCGTTCTGCTATTCTTGCGCATCTATGCAAATGCTGCCAGTTTGATTCTGGTCGCCATGGGGCTCATCGTTATTACCGGCTGGTTCCTGCATATCCCCTTACTCAAAAGTTTTCTGCCCAACCAGCCAGGCATGCGCTTCAACACAGCCCTTACACTGCTCCTGATGGGGAGTGTACTGTGGCTGATGAAAAACGAAGAGTCCAGCCCGGTAAAGAAACGCCTTGGGCGGCTGCTGGCAGGTTTGGTGCTTCTACTCTGTCTGTTGACCCTTGGCGAATATCTGTTTCGTTGGGATCTGGGTATCGACGAATTCTTTGTGACAGATTCGGATTCACCGGCCAATCTATATCCAGGGCGGATACCTCCACTGGCACTCCTGTGTGCCAGCTTGAGCAGTATCAGCCTCCTCAGGCTCGGTTCCAAGCTCTCGCGCTATTTCACTTATGTCGTAACTGTCGTGTCATTGTTGATCGTCTTTAACAATCTGTTCAATTTTCAGGTGCTCTCGAGCTATCCAATAACGAACCAAATTCCAATGCATACTGGGATCGCTTTTCTGATGGTTTCATTTGGAATCATGGCAGTGCGGCCCGCCCATGAATTATTGGAAGTGCTTTCATCCAACCTGCCCGGAACCAGAGCCATGCGTTCGCTGTTACTGGGGATCGTCAGCCTCACTCTCGTGCTGGCATGGCTGGTTGAATGGGGCGAGAGTATGGGGATTCTTGATCCTGAAGCAGAATCCATATTCCTGGTCGTTGTGCTGATCTTTGCGTATTCTCCGTTGATCTACAATATTGCCAGAGATATCAACAAAGCTGAGGCAAAACTCTTACTTTCTGATCAAATTCTCGAGCGTGTGAATGCCATTGTGCTCGTGACAGATGCACACGGCGCAATTTCCTATGTCAGTCCATCCGTGAAGATTATCCTGGGTTTTGAGCCAGCCGATCTTTTGGGTGATGGCTGGCGAAAGGTCAGCCGTTCCAACGCGAGAGCAGGGCAAGTTGATGCGAATCTGGAGGGTACGATCACTGCCGAGCCTTATGAGCGTGAGGTCCAGGATCGTTGGGGCAACACACGCTGGATCATGTGGGTGGATGCGCTGGGTCCTGAGGCCTCGATCATTGAAGTGGGCTATGATATTACTGAACGCAAACACATCGAACAGGAATTGATCGTAAATGAAATACGGTACCGACAGGCGATCATGGCGGCTGATGCCATTCCGTATAGTCTGGATTATGCAGCCAACCAATATACATTCATTGGCATGGGTATTGTTGAACTCACCGGGTTTTCTCCTGAGGAGCTTACGCCAACCCTGCTGGATTCTTTGATCATAGAATCGAATATGCAAGGAGGCTTCAAAGGCACACCGATGCCACAAGCCGTTGAGTTGGTGCGCCAGGGTCGCAGTGAAATATCATGGCAATGTGATCATCGTATTCATACGCGTTCCGGAGAAGAGCGCTGGCTTGCGGATGCTTCCATTCAAATTCTGGATGACGAAGGTATTCCCAAGGGTTCCGTGGGTATTTTTCAAGATATCACCGAACGCAAAAAGAGCGAGCAAGCCTTGCGCCAGAGCGAAGAGCAATATCGCGCCCTGTCAGCAGAACTTGAACAGCGTGTGCTCGAACGCACTGTGGATCTAAGCCGCGTCAATCTGGAACTGGAAAAGGCAGTGCGTATCAAGGATGAGTTCCTGGCTGTGATGAGCCACGAACTGCATACTCCGCTCAATAGCATTTTGGGGTTATCTGAATCCCTGCTCGAACAGGTCTATGGCAGCATTAACGAACGCCAGCAAAAAGCGTTGCATATTATCGAGTCCAGCGGCACGCACTTACTTGAATTGATCAACGACATTCTCGATCTATCCAAGATTGAAGCTGGGAAATTGGAACTTCATCTTGAACCGGTTGAAATATTGAGTACATGTGAAGCCAGCCTGGCCTTTATCAAAGAGCAAGCCATCAAGAAATCCATTACTCTGGATTTTCAACCTCAGCAAGCCAGGCAGACCCTGATCGCCGACCCACGCTATCTTAAACAAGTTCTGGTAAACCTGCTGACCAACGCCATCAAATTTACACCGGTACACGGTCACGTAACGTTGCGAGTCACCACGAGTGCAGAGCAGGGATTAATTCAATTCTCGGTCTGTGATACAGGCATCGGTATTGCGCCTGAAGACCTAAAAAGGTTATTCCAACCCTTTGTGCAGGTGGATAGCAGTCTCAATCGTGAATTTGAAGGTACAGGTTTGGGGCTGGCTCTGGTTCAGAGGCTGGCTGATATTCATGGCGGCAGCGTGCAAGTAGCAAGCGAAGTAGGGCGGGGCAGTTGCTTCACGATCAACCTCCCCTGGCAGCCAGAACTGTTATCACAGCCAGCGCTCACCGGGCAGAAAACCGAATTCTCCTTCAGCGCCAAGGTTGAAAAGTCTGGTGCGACTTCGAGTGCAGGCACTTCACGCGGGCTCGTTCTTTTGGCAGAAGACAACCCGGCCAGCATTCTGACCATCGGTGATTATTTGATGGGCAAGAATTTTACAGTGGTGGTCGCGCACAACGGTTTGGAGGCGATTACTCTAGCCTCAGAGATCAACCCGAACATTATTCTGATGGATGTTCAAATGCCTGTGATCGATGGTTTGGAGGCAATCCGCCGCCTGCGGGTAGATCCTCGATTTCGATCTGTCCCTATTCTGGCACTCACCGCGCTTGCCATGCCCGGCGACCGGGAACGTTGTCTGGAAGCCGGCGCGACCGAATACTTGAGCAAACCTGTCAGCCTGAAAGACCTTGTAAAGCTGATCCGCAGTTTGACCGGACAAAGCGAATAAAACTCTGCTTCCATCCATGTAACATTTTCATATGTTTTTTAGTTGACTCTATCACTGCAATGGTTAAAATAAAAACTGTGCACGCTCACAAATCATAGAAGGATATCTGAGGAGAATCTCTATGCATACGAAAGGTTTGAACTTTTTCCGTTCGTTGATCACCGCCGTAAGTTTGGTGACCATGTTAGTGGGGGCGGTTGGACCGATGCCTGTGCTGGCTTCACATACATCGAACCCGACTGCTGTAACGATCGCCGGTACGCTTCAATCTGAGTTGGGGTGTGGGGGCGATTGGGATCCGGGTTGTGCTGCAACGCATCTGACTTACGATGGGGCAGATGATGCCTGGCAGGGAACTTTCGCTGTCCCGGCAGGAGGCTGGGAATACAAAGCCGCGCTCAATAACGGCTGGGATGAGAGTTACGGCGCAAACGGGGGCAACATCGGTTTGAATGTGGGGGGCACAACCAACGTCAAATTCTATTATGATCACAAGACCCATTGGATTGTGGATAACAAAAACTGGCGCATCGTTACCGCACCCGGCAGTTACCAGAGCGAGATCGGTTGCCCGGGTGATTGGCAGCCCGATTGTCTACGCTCATGGTTGCAAGACCTCGATGGCGACGGCATCTTTACCTTCTCTACAACTGATATCCCCACGGGTAACTACGAATTCAAAGCAACCATTAATGAGAGTTGGGATGAGAACTATGGCAGTGTGCCTGGTGGAAACAACATTCCCTTCAACGTACCCGGCTCAGGCTTTATCGTTACCTTTAGCTTCAACACAAATACAAATACGCCCAGTGTGGAGGTTGTCAGCACTGGACCCAAACCCGATAACAACGTGCAATGGGATGGGCTGCGACACGACTCACGTGACCTGCTCTATCGCACACCCGGTGGCGCAGTTGCGGCTGATACAGATGTTCTCATCCGCTTCCGCACTTTTCATAACGATGTGACCGCTGTGGGTTTACGCGTCTATGACCTCAATGCCGGAGCACAACATGTTGTGCCGATGAGTATTGCCGCGTCAGATGTTGATTGTTATCAAGCGGGCTTGGGAGTCTCCACTTGCGATTTCTGGCAAGCTACCCTCAATGAAGCCACACCGAATAACCTCTGGTACCGCTTCATCATCACCGATGGGATGGATACCGATTACTATGCCGATAACACACCCGCATTGGATGGTGGTCTTGGCAGTGTCAGTGATGATGTAGTAGATAACAGTTTTGCTCTGATGTTCTACGACCCCGCGTTCTCAGCGCCCGCCTGGGCGAAGGGCGCGAGCATTTACCAGATCTTCCCCGATCGCTTCCGTGACGGACGCTCTGATAACAACGCCCACACCAACGACATTCGCTATGACGACCCGGTGTTGAAACTGCCGTGGGGCACACTGCCCGAGGGCTTCTGCCGCAACTACTCGGATGGCGATACCAACTGTCCCTGGCGGTATGATACGACGCCTCCTGATTGGAGTCTCACCAAAGAACAGCCGCGTGGACGTGATTACTTCGGCGGTGACCTGAAGGGTGTCGATCAAAATCTGGATTACCTGAAATCGCTCGGCGTCAACACGTTGTACTTCAACCCGATCTTTGATGCGGGCTCCAATCATTCGTACGATACGCAGGATTACTATAAGATCGATCCATACTTCGGCACGCAAAAGGATTTCGACAATCTGGTCAAACATGCCAATCAACTCGGCATGCGCATTGTGCTGGATGGCGTTTTCAATCACATGTCTTCCGACAGCCCGCTCTTTGACCGCTATCATCATTACGCGGCATCTGGAGCTTGTGAATCGCTCTCTTCCCCGTATCGCAGCTGGTTCTATTTCCATGATGTTGCCGCCGGCACTGGGACCTGTGTGGGCAGTGCGGGTGCGAACTCCGCGACCTATGATGGCTGGTTCGGGTTTGATTCGATTCCCGTCATCAACAAGACCCTGCCCGCGGTTCAGGAATATTTCCTCACTGCTCCGGATAGCGTTACAAACTACTGGTTAAATAAGGGTTCAAGTGGCTGGCGCATGGACGTGATGGGTGACGCCTCCTTCCCCGCTGGTTATTGGGAAACCTTCCGCAGTGAGGTCAAGACCACCAAGCCCGATACACTCATCATCAGCGAAACCTGGCAAAAGGATAGCACGCTCCTGCGCATGTTACGCGGTGACCGCGCCGATACCACCATGAACTATCGCCTGCGCGATGCGGTCATTGGTTTGTTGGCACCACAAGGTTTCGACTCCAAAGGCTTTGGCGATAGCGGACGTATTATTCTGCCCTCTGAATTTGCCTCCCGCATGGAATCGGTGCGTGAAGATTATCCGGATGCCGCTTACTATTCCTTGATGAACCTGCTCGATAGTCATGATACCGAGCGCTTGCGCTGGACATTAACGCCTGGCTTGCAGGAAACGACCGCGGTCAAGGAACTCAACGCCGCAAATGTCGCCGATGGGAAACTACGTCAACGGCTTGCATCGCTAATCCAATTCACCGTGCCCGGCGCTCCCACTGTGTTCTACGGTGATGAAGTTGGCATCACCGGTGATGATGACCCCGATGATCGCCGCACCTATCCGTGGGCAGATAAAGGCGGCACGCCCGATCAGGTGATGTTCAATCACTATAAAGCCCTCAATACACTGAGAAGCACGAACAATGTTTTGACCAGTGGCGATTTCAAAGTGTTACTGGCGAATGATGATTTGGGCATCGTGGCTTATGGACGCAAGACGGACAATCAAGCCGCGGTGATCATTATCAACCGTAGCACATCAACTCAATCGGGTGCAATTCCAGTAGCAGGGTATCTGCCGAATGGCATCACACTGAACAAAGCCTATGCAGTTGGTGATGGTGGTGCCAGTTCTGTCGCAGTTGTGAATGGCGCGATCAACGGTTCAGTTGGAGCGCTGAGCGCTGTGATTCTCATCAGCGGCAACGTTGATCTGCATCCTACTGACGCACCCAGCTTGAGCCTTGCCAATGAAGGCAATGCCTCCGTAGATTTGTCATGGAGCAGTGTCAGCGGTTCGGCTGGCTACAACGTCTATCGTAGTCCCTTGAGCGGTGGCGGCTGGGTCAAGTTGAATAATAGCCCGGTGGCTGGCACAACCTTCACAGATAGTGGTGTTCAGAATGCAAAGACTTATTATTACGTGGTCACATCTCTGGATGGCGTGGGTAATGAAAGTAAATATTCCAATGAAGTCAGTGCTTTGCCGCATCTCGTGATCGGCTGGGCGAATCTGCAATGGCCCCCAACCATGAACCACACCATTAGCGCAGTCAATCGCACCGAAAATGCTTATGGTCAGGTCTGGATCGATGGCGCAACCATTGAACCCGGCGCCACAGAAGGTCTGCTTGCTCAATTGGGCTTTGGTCCTTCAGGTAGTAATCCAAATGGAAGTAACTGGACTTGGGTGGATGCCTCTTTCAACAATAATGCTGGCGACAATGATGAATTTATGGCGAGCATGTTGCCTGAAGCCACTGGCTCGTTTGATTACGTCTATCGCTACTCCACCACCAATGGACGTGACTGGTTGTATGCGGACTTGAATGGTCCGGTTGCCAATAACGCGGTTCCTTCCAACCCCGGCAAATTAACCGTGAATCCAAGTGCTGATACCACTGCTCCAGAAGTGTCCACTGGTTTGAATGTTGTCTCTGCTTCTCCGGCTGGTATCAAACTGGCATGGGACGCTGTTGCTGGTGACGCAACTCTCTATGGTTATGAAGTTTTGCGCAGTGCTGCACCGGGTGGTCCCTATACCAAGCTCGCACTCGTAACAACGCTTGAGTATGTGGATACGGCTGTCATGGAGAGCGCAACCTATTACTATGTGGTCAAATCTGTTGATCTGTCCTTCAACCGTTCGGGCAATTCCAGTGAAGTGACTGCAACCGCTGAACTCCGCACAGTGACGTTGACCTTCAATGTCACTGTACCCGCTACTACAGATGACACGGGGCGCTCAGTGTACATCGCAGGACTCCTTGATCGTTTGGATGGTGGTCTGCCGCAATGGAATCCTGGCGGTGTGGTGTTGACCCGCGTTGATGCCACGCATTGGACGATCATCGTTACCGGAAAAGAATCCACACAGATCGCATACAAATTCACTTTGGGTGATTGGGAGCATGTTGAGAAAGATAATGCCTGTGGTGAGATTGGTGATCGTCAGCTTACACTCAATTATGGTGCTACTGGTACGCAGATTGTGAACGATACAGTTGTCAACTGGCGCAACGTCAATCCGTGCGGCAACTAAGATCATTAACAAGCTTTAAAACAAATAGCCGACTCAGACGAGTCGGCTATTTGTTTGTGTTCGTTTGAATAAGCAAGAAATCTGAACTTCACATTAATTTCTGTGCATAAGAAATCACGGAATAGATATATCCCATATATTCCAAATCTTGAAATTGTCGAAAGCAACGATGGCAGGATGAGCAAGGTCGATGGCACCTGACCCATCGTCATTTCCAAGCAGAATATCGCCCTGCCGAAAAACAGAGGGGCTCTCTAAATAATAGAGTGGCTGGTTGTTTAAATAGAAAGCGAATTTCGAGCCTTTTGCTATCACCAGCAGATGATTAGTTTCCGGACCGGGATTGGCGACGGATGGAAATTCCAACTGTCCCCCAATTTTTAATAAATCTACAATGAACACTGAACCATTATAATCTACAGCAAAATGGGTGAATGGAGTGTCATAAAGCCTAAAAAGGAACTGCCAACGAGAACGCTTATTAGTATTTGGTAGAAATCGTGCATCAAACTCGACTACAAAATCAGCATAGTCCGTGTTTACGGGATGAGCCCTGCAATCTGTTAAAACCAATTCACCATCCCGGATTTCTATACGCTGGCTGCATGGATTTTTTTCCGGTTGCCGCCAGCCACCGGATCTATCGTCAAAATCATCCTGGAAATCTGGAGCGCGGAGGGCAATGGTATCGAGAATGGGTTGGGCAAAGTCTGTCACCCATTGCGGCTGGGGTGTTGATGTGCTTGTTGGGTGAGGAGAAGGCGTAATAGATGGGGCGGGTGTGCTATTAACAGTTGGTATGAGACTTGGAGTTGGTGTTTTGGAAATAGAGATGGGTGTAATTGTGGATAGTGGCGCGGATGGAAGCGCAGTGCATGACAAAATACTGAGCATGACCATCACACTGACAAGCGCAAAATAACTTGTTTTAGAAAGCTTACTCATATATTAGGTTTTAGCCTTACCGTTTTTTGACTGGTTCAGCAACTCAATCAAGAATCAGGCAACAAAAGATGAATCTGACTCTCTATGGAAATCATATAACAAATCCCCACTGGTTTCATGTGTCAAATGTCATCACATTGAGATGGGCGTTCTCTCAAAGTGTTTGTTGTCATATCACGGCTTAGACGTCGGCGTTACTGTCGCCGTTCCCGGCAGAAAATCCAACTTGGGCGGTGGGGGCGGGATGACTTGGAATCCATCTTTATCGGTAAACGTGAAGTACGTTACCTGCCCCGGATAGATCTCTACAAAGACTTGAAAATTTTTTTCTTTATAGTTAAGGAGAACTTTGTAAATCCCTGCCGGCAGATCACTGAGCACCAAATTCTCTTGGTAATAAGGATCGGGGTTTACCACTTTGGCTGCATAGGTAATCACGGTGCGTAATGGTCTTTCGGAAGGCAGCGGGCGCACTTCAACAGGATACTGATTTAGCAGGTCCCCATGGTCGCCTGTCAGTTTCCCGACCAATACGCCCCAGCCTTGCGGCGGAGCTGTCCACAATTCGGGGTTATACGTTGTGAAAAAAGTATTTTCGCCAGTACGCACTTCAAAGTGCAGGTGCGGTCCGGTGGTTATGCCTGTATCACCGACCAAACCAATCACGTCGCCCGTTTGCACGCGCTGACCCTCGAGCGCAATAATCTTACTCATGTGAGCATACACCGTGTACAGTGTTTTTCCCTGATATCCAAAATCATGCCGTATTACAACCGCCTGACCATACGGGTCTCTTTCATTGCCGGGTACCTGGGTATATAAACCCCAACCCGCTGAGGTCACAGTGCCGGGACCCGCCGCAAGAATGGGCGTCCCCATCTCGGCGTCAATATCTACGCCTGTGTGTACAACGTCGGCAAAGAACACACCGCCATAGCGATATTCTGCCAGGGGCCAGTTCACATTGTCTGCGGCGATGGGTCGGGCAAAGTAAAAGTGATCGTAAGCCGAAACAGCCCACGGTATCGGATACAGAGGCGGACGCCATCCCGAAACGGGTTCAGCGCCCGGAGTAGGGAGGAAGAATCGAAATGGTTGAATCGTTGGACGCGGCGTCGCCTCGATCGCAGCCGGTAACTGCATCAATGGATCCCCGGCAATCACCGCCGTTGGAGTCTGGTCCGCTTCGCCTGGTGATGCAGGCGTGCAGGCAGTGAGGATGAAGACAAGAATCGAGAAGAAGACTCTGGAGTACAACAGCTTGCTGTTGTACATTGGGAGCAAGCCCCCTAATTCCAAAGGGAGGAATAATTTCATCATGGAATAACAGTGGGCGGGGTGGAAGATGGTGACGGTGTGACCGAGGGCGTGGGTGTCTTGGTCGGGGTTGGGGATGCCAAAGGCGTGGCAGGTCTGCGCGTGCGGGTGGGTCTGAGCGTGGGGGTTGATGTCGGTGTGCGGGTGGGGGTCAACGTGGGTGGCAATAAGCGCGTGGGTGTGACCAACACATCAGAGGGATACAGCTCTAGCATGGCAGAGTAGAAATCCAAGCCGCCAGTGAGCACAAATTCTGTGAAACGCGCGCCGCGATAGAAGGTGCGCCAGTTTGGCAATGCGGGTAAACGCTGCCAGCCATATTGATTTGCCAGGGATGTGACATCCACCCAATAACCCGGCGGCACTTCGCTATAGGCGCCGCCTTGTTCATAGATCTTCGGATCGAGTTTATAACGCGCACCCAGATCCCAGGGCGTGTTGCGCATGGGTTCACCGAGCGAACCATCCTGCAATTGCGCGCGGATATATAAACGCCAGTAGGTTTGTGCGCCAAAATCTTCGCGCACAGCCAGCATCCAGCCGGCATTGGTCATGAGTGAGTTGATGGCAAAGGCGCGACCCGTATACAACCAGTCTTCTTCATAGCCGGGGTCGAGGGATGTTGTGAGCGGCACGAACGCATTCTCGAGGCTGGCGAGTGCATCCCAGCCAGCTTCCTGTATGACGCGTTCACGCAATGCGATAAAAGCCTCATCGGCGAGATCATGCAATTGCGGATATGGTGCCTGTACGCCCTCCAGATCAACTACTGACCATCTGGCAGTCACGCCGCTGGAAAGCGGATCCGCTTTTGGCGCCCACAGCGGGGCAGGGGTGAGTTGTGCTGATCGTTGAAAATCGTTAGGCAGCGGGTCAGACATTACAAGATTTGCCCAGACTAGTCCGCGTAAGGGCGCAGGGAAGGGCGTTAATGCCTGAAGTAGTGTGCCATCCAACGCATAGGTGGTGATATAGGTTTCGTTCGGTATGGAGATCGTGGTGATGATCTGGTCGCCGCGTGAGTTCCAGGCAGGGTAATCGCCATCACCGATCCATTGCGCGGGGAGGTTGCGAGTTGCATCCCAAATATAAATACCACTGCGACCCACACTTTGTGAGAACGAAGCCCATGCCAATTTCTTGCCATCTGGCGACCAAACTGGATGCACTTCAGCAGCGAGCTCTGTGTTACTCAGATTTGTAAAGCGTTGATCGTCGGTTTTATCCAGATCAGCGAGTAAAACTTCGCCATTTGAGATGAACGCGATCTGACGTCCACCGGGTGCCCAGGCGGGCGAGTAATCGGCGGCTAGTGAATTGGTTAAGCGCACAGAATCGTTCAGCGGATCATCAGCGGGTCCGATCACGATCTCAAGGTTTTCGTTGAGGTAGGCTTCATACGCAATGAACGAACCATCCGGTGACCATGTAGGCGCGCCTTCGTAGGTGGGAGTATCAGTGAGTTGTGTAACTTCACCGTTGGATAGATCAAGCAGATACAGATCCCAGAAGCCACTGCGATTGGATGAGAAGGCGAGCTTCTTGCCATCCGGGCTGGCGGCAGGTGAGGTGTCGTCCCAATCATTGGCGGTGAGACGTGTGAGCGGCATTTTGTTTGGAATGGTTGCAAACAGATGGGCGTAGCCATCTTCTTCATAGGAGAAGATGATGATTTCTTCCGCATCCCTGGGCACGATCGGGATGAATTCTTCCGTGGCTGTTGTTGCGCTGCGTGTTGCAGTGGTTTCAGAAACATCCGGAGTTGATGTTGCGATCTCGCGTGTACAGCCGAGAAGGGCGAGGCCAATCAAAACCAATGTCATTAACAGCGCAAGGAAACGGGAAAAATGTTTTCGCATGGATAAGGTCAGTTAAGCAGCATCAGACTCAGGTGAAGAGAGAGGCGGCTTCACATCAAATGAAAAAGTCTGCGGCTCGGCGCTGGGTCCCTCGGGGTAATAGAGCTTCGCATCCAGTGTATATGGATTATTCAACTCGCCGCGGATGTGCATGGTGAATTCTAGTTTCCAACTCATCGGCTCGACGATGGTGGTCGATGCAATTTCGTCGCCATTAGAGTCTTTGAGCGTCACTTCAATGTGCGGGCGTTTTTGAAAAGGCGTGACTTGAACGTTGACACGCACACGATAACCATCGGGATATGGTTCAGCCGAAAGACCCGTGATGTGTGTCTCTTCAGGAACCATGCGGTTGAGGTTGTCCTCAGCGAAAAAGAAATCCATATTTTTTCTAGTCTCTGCTTTTTTATTCATCAAACAAAAATGTTGCTTCTGAATACAAGCGCACACCTTTTTTCTTCACACGCTCCTCGATCCATTTCTTGAGGTAGGCTTCCTTATATTCAATGGATTTGCCGCTCGATAATTCATGCAACGGATAATTTAAATGCAAGGCCCTTGGCGAAACGGCGAAGCGCGTGATGCCGGTCGGTAAAACAATTTCTTGGGCGGCAAGTTTGAGCACGGTTTTGATTTTGAAATGAGGAAAGATGACCAGTGCAGTGAGGTCCGGATAAATATGTTTGAAGGTGTCAATCAATGTCTGGCTGGTGCGGTCCAGTGATGCGCGGGTCTTATAGGAATTCACGATCTTGTGCAATGTGCCGATATGCGCGGGGAGATCGCTGGGTGATTCGGTGAGTAGATAAAATTTTCCATCAGGCAGGCGAATCTGCACTGGAACATACTTGGGGGCATCCAATGATCTGCTGGTATTGATCTTGATGACTTCAAGCCCTTTGACTTTGCGAAGCTCGCTCATCAAAGCCTTGGTCGACATGCCCCAGATCACATGGTTCCAGGTTTGCAGATTCACATTCGGGTTGCTAACTTCCACCACCTGCGCCACGATGTGAGGGAATTCCATCTCTTGCAGTGACGTGACGCGGTTCGCGCCATCCAAAACCATGTATCGGTTCGAGCCATCCACCAGCGGCATGACGATGGGTGGGTTACGAATAATGCCCTGCGCGCGTAATTTTTCCACCAATGGCAGGGTGCGTTGGTTATCGTGGTCTTCGTGCAGGATCAAACTTTCAAGCGGTAGGATTCTAAGAGTGGGGAGGTTTTGAATCATCGGGCGAAGGATACCATACAACGTTTAGCGTTTCAAACGTTCAAGTGTCGCCCGAAAGTCATTGGGATACGGCGCGCTAAAAGTTTCGCGCTGCCCATTTAATTCGATGGTCAATGCATAGGCATGCAAAGCGGGACGTGGCGTGAGATCCGTTTCTGCTGCGCCATACAGGACATCGCCCAACAGCGGATGTCCCAACGCCGAGGCATGGACTCTAATCTGATGCGTTCGCCCCGTCATCGGCATCGCCTCCACCAAAGCCGACGATTGATACCGTCTCAAAAGCTTGAATCTTGTCTCGGACGGTTTGCCGTGCTTGTCATCCACGATCGTGCGATGTTTATGTCCCACATTGGCATGCAACGGAAATTTCGTGATTTTCTCCTCCCACCTGGGATTTCCCTCCACGATGGCATGATAAACCTTTTGCGCTTCGTGATGCTCGAATTGCATATTGAGCGCGCGATGCGTTTCGGCGTCGCGCGCAAAGACCATTACGCCGCTGGTGATCTTGTCGAGTCGGTGGACAATGAATATCTTGCCATATTTTACTTCCAGCATTTTGACAAGATAATCTGAATCTTTTTCCCAGCCATCTGGCAGGACGGGTAGTCCCGTAGGTTTGTTGATGATGATCACGTGATCGTCTATGTGAAGGATATCCATGCGATGAATTGTAGCATTTATAAAGACATAATCCGTTTCAGAAAGATGTGGATCTGATAGATACGATTTAAAACAAAGCGCCAGTAGCTAATTGTCACTGGCGCTTTGTTTTAAATAACCTACTTATTTTTTTACGAGCACGAAAGTGCCGGTGAAGTTGAGTGTCGCTTCAAAGTACAATCCGTCAACGCTAACATGACCACCGGTTTTAACGATGTAGCCGTTACCGAGATGTCCGCTTTCAGATAATTCGATCCATTTCATGCCATCCCAATATAACATTGCAAGTTCGGCGCCTTTCAACTCCTCGGGGATGACAAAAAACACATTCATGTAGGGCGTGATCTCATCCTCGATCTCTTCCCAATCCACACCGTTCCAATAAACAGCTTTTACTTCCCCATTTTGTATCTGTTCAGGACTGGCATACCAGATGGCTCCAGATAAGTTAAGCGGGCCCAATTTCTGCCCGTTTTCCAGAATAGTCAGCAGGAAACTTGCCACAAAAATATCGTTTTGTGGGAGTGTGCTAGGGAGCTTGTCCGCTGGAATTTCAAATAATTGAGCTACATCAATGATCGGGCAAGGGATAAGGGCGCCGTCTCCGTTGATGAGTGTGACAAGCGTGCTTTCGTAGGTTTCGCAATCCAAAGTAACGGGCTGTCCATTGGTTACATTCACTATATTGATCGACACATCACTATCATCAAAATCGTCGTCAGAATCGTTGTCGGTACTGGTATCACTACCATCATCGTTATCATCTTCATCCACAGGGCTGGGATACGTGAAACAATTATTTGAATTCAATATTAAATAATCTTCATCAACCCCGAGCTCACCGTCAATGTCTCCGCCAAAATCCACGCCGTTCAGCGTGAGTGTGCCAGCCAGATCGGCTTCGATCTCGTAGCTTGCATTATTTGACAGTACCCCGCATGTGATCTCAGCATTTCCATTGGATTCAAGGAATATACCGCTGCCGCCATTGCCATTTGCACTGCTGCCATAAATGAAAATGTTACCATCTGCGTCAATGAAAAGCCCATCAGCATAATTATTTGTGAAGGCGTTTGTTCCAGCCACAGTTGCCAGACCGGCAGTGTACAACTCCACGCCACTGCCATAGATGCCGCTTGCACCATTTCCATCCGCGGTTATGTTTTCAATGTAGATATCAGAACCAGCTTCAACATATAAACCTGAGTACTCGTTGCCGGTAAATACATTTGTTCCGTTCAACGTTACACCTGAAGAATACAGCTCCGCACCATTGATGCCATTTCCATTGGCTGTAATGTTTTCTGCGTTGATGTCACCGTCTGCTTCTGCATACAGTCCAGAATCAGTGTTGTAGTTAAAGACATTCGTTCCGTTTACTGTGACATCGCTCACGGAGTAAAGTTCGGCACCGCTGCCGCCATTTCCATTGGCAGTAATATTTTCTGTATTGATATTGTTGCCAGCTTCTACGTAAAGGCCGGAATTGCCGTTGCCGCTAAACTCATTGGTTCCAGTTAAGACCACAGCATTCAAAGAATTGAATTCTGCGCCATTTCCGTCATTACTGCTCGCGGTTACGTTTTCAGCCTGGATATTGCCATCTGCTTCGGCGTAGACACCGGAGTCAATGTTGCCGGTGAAGATGTTTGTTCCGGTGAGGGTGACATCGTTAAGCGAATACAACTCGGCACCATAAGCGCCGTTATCACTGGCAGTTACATTTTCAGCCTGAATGTCACCATTGGCGTCGGCATAAAGACCGGTATCCACGTTGTTGTTGAAGATATTGGTTCCATTCAGGGTGATGCTTCCTGATGTGGAATTCAATTCAGCGCCATAACCATCGTTATCGCTTGATGAAACATCTTCAAGGACAATATCTCCATCAGTACTGACTTCCAACCCGGTTCCTGTTGTGCCGCTGATCGCGATCTGGTTGAGTGTGACTGATCCGCTCCAATTGGTCACGGAGAGGGAGATGGAGAAACTTGAAGATCCGGAAATGTTGCCCGTAGCGGTCCCATCCCAGCCGCCCTGCAATGTCAGGTTGAAATTACTCCAATTCGTAAAAATGGATCCATCGATCTCTATATCAGAAATGGACGCATCCGAGCCAGCCATGATCCAGATCGTGCCATTGGCACTGGGTTCGGGGATCACAGAATTATCAATATCATCGAGCAGTGATTCGAGGTCAGGGTAGGAATCGGTACAGCCATTAACATTCGGATCGGGCAACACGCCTTCCGGGCACCAGATCGGGTCACCGATCAAAATGGCTCCGGACGCTTCTTCCGTGACCAATGGCACAACCTCGTTATCGATGGTTAAAACCAGGGCTGTGTTTTCAGGCAGTTCACTCATCAGTTCAGAAACACTGGGAGCTGTTTCCTCTGTGAGTGGCAGTTCTGTAGTGGCTGGTTCTGTCGAAGGTGGAACTGGCTCCTCGGTGGGGGGGAGCGCGGTTTCTTCCGTCACAGGCGGAGGTGTTGCATCGTCTGCAATGACATTGGCGGTGAACGCCAGCGACAAGACCAAAGCCAGGCTGGTTGCCATGGAAAATAATCTAACTAGTTTTTGCTTGCTCATGAATGATCCTTGATGACAAAAAATGAAGCCAGTAAATATAATACTCGGATGGTCAAATTGACAATCACAAATTGAGGGATAAGTGGTCCAAAACACAAATAATAACGTTTTGTGTAAAATCTGCCTAAAATCAAGACTTGTTTTGGGGCATTTTGTTACATAAATAGGACGGGAATAAAAAAGCGCCAGCGACAACTTCGTCGCTGGCGTTTTGCACTAACTACTTGCACCGCTGTATTGCTTGAGTCCCCTTTTCCATACCTGGGAGGCTACGATAAAACTGACAACTGCGACCATGAAAAAGGTCGCGATCTGTTGGATGTTCAAATCTCCGCGCAAAGCCTGGAGGGGTATGGTGGTCGCTACGGCAATGGGAATGACAAAGGTGACGATGATCCGCAGCCAGGCAGGGTAGACCGTAACGGGATAACGCCCCGAGTCGAGCAGGGCATGCAGGATGGTGACGTTGTTGTCGAATTTGGTGAACCAGAAGGTGAGCGAAATGAGGACAATCCAAAGGCTGTAGATGACGACCGTGCCTGAGATGGCGAGCAGGATAAAGGTCAGAATTTGAAGCGGAGTGGTTGAGTCGCCGGTCATGTTGACGCCCACCACGATCAAAATGATGGCGAGTGCCAGATCCCAGATCCGCCAGACCGTGATGCGCGAGAAGGTGACGAGGAACAGGCTGTTGACCGGTTGCAGAATGGTGTAGTCCATGGAACCATCGCGGATGCTCTGATTGAATTTTTCGGTGTTGGGCCAGATGAGCGCGATCATCATCGTATTGACGAGGCGGAACACACCTAGTAGAGCGATCAGTTCGCCGAGCCCCCAACCGCCGAGGGTTGTGGTGTTGCTGAAGATGATGCTTAAGCTGAGTAGCTCCCAACCAAGCCACATGATATTGAGTAGGATGTTCACTATGGTATCTGCCCGATAAGCGAGCGCCATTTGAACGTTGACCTTGAAGAAGGCGGAGAGTAATTTGAAGGTGTGCATGTTATGCTCCCACCGCCGAGTAGCGTTTGACACCATTGCGCCAGATCCAATTGAAAAGCACAAGTGCCAAAACCAGCCAGACCCCTGCCATGACATAGCCTTGCGTGATCTGCGCAGCGGAAAGTTTTCCGAGAATCACTTGAATGGGAAAGTAGATAAAAAGTTGGAAGGGCAGGTATTGGGCAATATCCTGCACGAGTTTGGGCATTAATGTCAGCGGCACGAATTGACCTGAGAATAACAGGATCAACGCGAAATAGAATTCGTGGATCGAATAGACGCGTGTTGTCCAGAAGGCAAGGGACGTGATCGCAGCGGAAAGCAAATAGCTGATGAAGAATCCCAGGATCATGACAGGTGCCGCAACCAGGATACCGTTCAAAGCGACATGACTAAAATCTGGTTTGAACAAAAAGAACAAAACGATCCACACCGGGATCAAGCCCATGATCGTCAGCGCTTTGAAAGCGATGTTGTTGACCAGTGCATTCGTGAGCATGGGGTGGATGGGACGGATCAATTCACCTGAAAGTGAACCATCTTGAATCTTATATCCGAAGGTGTGAATAACAATGTTGCTGGTGATCTGGTCCACGATCAACAAGGTCATGTAGTAGGTAATGAAATCGTTCGCGGTAAAGCCGTTCACATCCCCTTTGGCGTTGGCGATGCTGGTCCACACGGCGAGATAGATAATGGGGGAGACGAGCCAGTACAGCAGATACATCAACAGGTTCGCGCGGTACTGCCACTGTTCCGCCCAGTTCACTTGCCAGAGTCGTTGGAATATTTTTAACATGGTCTTTACTCGTTGAATGCGCGCTCGATCACATCTTCGATGGGCGGATCGGCAATGGTGATATCGTGGATGGGTAGATCAGAAAGCATCCGCGATGTGACTTTGGTGACATCTTCGGCTTTCACCTGGATGTAATGCTTCGCCGCATCTTCCTCATTTTGAACGGGTGTGCCATACTGGGACAGATCATGTGAATTTGACCCTGCCAGCAGGACGCCGATCAACTTGAATGGCGCAATCCGGCGGGAGAGATCGTTGATGCCGCCGTCGTATTTGAGCTGTCCGTGGTGGATAATGATGATGCGCTCACACAAAGCAGTCACGTCCGCCATGTAATGACTCGTCAACAAGATGGTCGCGCCGGTACGTTTATTGTATTCACGCAAGAACTCGCGGATGCGCGCCTGACCGGTAATATCCAAGCCGATGGTAGGTTCATCCAAGAATAAAACTTTGGGACGATGCAGCAAGCCAACTGCGATCTCGCACTTCATGCGCTCGCCGAGCGAAAGATTGCGCACGGGCTTTTTCATCAATGGCTCAAGTTCAAGCAACTCATCGAGTTCTTTATAAGTCTGCTTATATTGCTCATCAGGGATGCGATAGATGGCTTGATTGAGCAGAAACGAATCCGCGGCGGGGATATCCCATGACAGGCGGTTGCGTTGTCCCATCACGAGGGTCATGGAGCGCAGATACTCCTGTTTGAGTTCCCAGGGTGTGAAGCCGAGCACCTTGGCGGTCCCGCCGGTGGGATGCAACAGTCCCGACAGCATTTTGAGCGTGGTGGTCTTCCCCGCGCCGTTCGGACCCAGAAAGCCGACGATCTCACCCTGCGCGATCTCGAAACTGACTTCCTGCACCGCCTTTACATCTTTGTATTTACGTTTAAAGAAACTGCGGAATGCGGCACCGAACCCGCCTTCACGTTCGGGCACTTGATAGGTCTTACTGATCTTTTCAACTTTAATTGTAAGGGACATAAAAAATCTCTCCTATTGGGGGGAAACAGAATTTTATCATTTGTAGAACAAAAGTGCTAGTGTGGATTTGCGAGATGGCAGGGCTTTCTTAAAGTCATAAGTTGGGGAGGTAAAAAAGACCTTCATCGGATATGCTTTTGTGTAGCGCACAAACCATACCGAGGAAGGTCGAGATGAAGTCTAACATAAGCCAAGAGAGGGTTGT
>Ga0210377_10001108_pt1 | contig 24964 bp, 24 predicted proteins | sample PLM4_65_b1redo_FD_155480 | JGI IMG/M metagenome (GOLD analysis project Ga0210377, IMG submission 155480) | Groundwater sediment microbial communities from an aquifer in East River, Colorado, USA - PLM4_65_b1 redo | ecosystem: Environmental > Terrestrial > Soil > Riparian zone | place: USA: East...
CCCCGCCCATTACAAACCTCTTTTTGGGCACAAAAAAGTTGATTTAGGCACAGTAAATGCCTATTATTGGAGAGATCGGTTTTGAAAATCAGTGGGTTAGTGTGGTCCGACCCGCTAATCACTAATAATCCATTCGGCGTGAAGGACTGCAGGTTATAATCTGACTATGAATAATGGTTACCCCTTTGGACTAGCCGATGGTTTGCCGTCAATCCATTCCAGGCCCCAGAGGTGATCGAACCTGCAAATTTAACGCTTCCATCGTGGCACAATAATTGGGAGAGGCCGTATGGCACATGAAGAATATAGTAAAAATAGTCGTTTTATTGATCGTAACATGCGCAGGCACTGATGCCTTGTCCGCTGAAGTCCAGTCGCAGGTTGACAGATCAGCGTCGCGTCTTCAAGCCAATGCAGAGAAGCAACCAGCCGAAGCACATGGTGTGGAGCCCACTAGCCGGGAGAAAGAGGAACCATCGCCCTCTCCGAAAGAAGCCAGCACATCCGATAAAATATCACCAATAAGCACGTACAAGATAAATTATTTTTCTATCAATAATTGGTGGACGAACGATAATGCGCAGGTTAAATTCCAATTCAGCGTGAAATACAAGTTTTTTGACCGGGATGTTCAGATACAGGGACGCCCCTTGTCACTGTACTTAGCGTACACGCAGAAATCGCTTTGGAACGTAGGGCAACCCTCAATGCCTTTTGAAGAAAGCAATTATAATCCCGAAGCCTTTTTTGATTACCAGATAAATCACTCATGGGGACGCTTTTCTCTGCGAAACATCATCCTGAGCCCTTTTGAACACGAGTCGAACGGTCTTACAGGCCTCGATTCACGAAGCTGGAACCGGCAGTATGCCGCAGTCCGCCTAGGTTACCGGCCCCTGGAGCGCCAAGGCGAGGCGAAATCAGAGCAAAAGGATCACATCGAATTGAATATGAAAATCTGGCATGCCTATGGTTACGCCGATGAGGATGACTATCTTCGAACACTTGGCAGCACCGAAACATTTCTTGATTATGAAGGATACGGCGAAATCAATCTTGTTCTGAGGGATGTTATCGTCCATGGCGAGTGGGGCAATCAGCTCGACGTGACGTCAAGGATCGGCGGGAAACAAAATTATGAGATTCAATATCAACAGAAGATACCGTATCTGAATTTTTCCCCCTATATTCAATACTGGCACGGTTATGACGAAACATTGCTCCGGTTCGATAGTTTCGGGAAACGGATGTTTATAGGTGTTTCGTTCACATTATAAGAAAAGAACGTTGTATTGTAACGTTGTTTCGCAGAAGAGCATAAAAGAATATTTTAAAGGAGATCAACACGTGAATATCTTTAAATCATTCAATTTAAAGTGGTGGCAAGCAAGTTTGTTTAAGATCTCCATGGTGGCATTTGGTGTTGCCTTGGGTGCGACTTGGCCTGAAGTTTTCGCAAGATGGATTTCCTTTATTTGGCTGGTGTTTCTGACGACATCGATGTATATTTTCTTGCATATCCCCTTCGTGGCCTGAATTAAATTTTTGACCCGACTAAGGCCACGTCCGCTCGCCCGCGTAAACTCGGCCTACGGCCTCAGACAGTACGCGTTCGCCCCAGAGGGACGCTGCCTTAGGCCAAGACGGGTGCCCAAAAATTTCATAGGGCCGCTCCGGGGACATGCGGGGTTGGTTTAAAGACGTTTCACCAAAAGCTTCCCATGCGAAAATCTAGGCATGCGACCGAGTCCGAGGGTTAAACATTTCGAAGGACTGCCTGCACCCAGCGTTTACGAGTGCAACGCGCGAGTGCAGGGCGTCTGAGCCCGAGGAACAAAACCCACCCTCACCCGGACCCTCTCCCTGAGGGCGAGGGACTGGTGGACAATGATAATTCTATCGGCGAGTTTCCGAAATGTACCGAGGACGACCGAGCATGCCGTAAAGGATTTTCGCCGGGTGCCCTTCTTTCGGTCACCTTGCTTGGGCAAGCAAGAAAGGTGACAACAAACATGAAAAAGGGGCGGTAATACTACATAATAAGTCATATAGGAGCTTATTCCACCCACATTAAAGTCAGAAGAGCCAAAATAGATAAAGGGTGAAAAACTACCCACACAAAACCCGGAAGATCCTATTATTTCGTTCGAATTAATTCACGCTTTCGTGCCGATTGCGAACAGCACGCCCACGTCCAGCCAGATCCCTTCTCTGATTGCGAGCGCAGCCACTTCCTGCAGGTGCTCGTGCCGGAACTGCTTCTGGTCCGATGGAGTGAGCTGCCCCACCATTCTACGGAACCCGGCATTCCAGACTACGTCCCACCACTCTTCAGCGTTGCTCAGAAAGTAACCCATGTTCCTCAACTCCACCCGAACGATTCTTCATTAACAATCTGTTTCCTGAATGTTATCTAAGTTGGCACTTGTCCCGGGTGTGCATTGTTTTTTTTTGGGCAGCTCATCACTCGGCCATCCCCGATAAAGGCATTCGAGGACAGGCTCCGCATGAAGGGAGGATGTACAGTACCTCCACCCTGATATGCAGGACTCGCATCACTCCACCCTCGCCCTTTAAAAAAGGGCTAGGCCGTGTCTGCCATGTCTTGTTCTCGCAACTACGATCTGTGCAGCATTGCTATGCGTGTCTTTCGCTCAGAGCTACCCGGCGCAGGGGTAAGTCAAAACTTAAAAGGCCTACTCCACTTAGTGGAGAATTAACCTCTATGGAGTTTGACGAGAGACCCATATCTTTGCCTTTCCAGAGGCCCCTGCATCCCATGAACAGGTTCGCGCACAAGCATGGTAAGGTAGAAAAGGCCGATGCTGCTACAAAGCCAGGCAGACACGGCCGAGCCCGTTCTCTGGGCGAGGGTGGAGTGCTGCGATGCTCGAAAAGGCTTGTTATCAGTACCGGCAATCATGCTCTGCGCGGACCTGTGAACTGGGGTGCAGAAAAAAAAGATCATGACATGTGCAGATTAGGAACAGTGAAAAACGATTCACACAAAACCCGGACGACTTAAGATTGTGATTATCAATCAGGCATTTCCCTGCTATAATGTAACGTGATTGATCTCGAAGGGGGACCTGCACATGAAAAGAAGACTGATCATAGCCGGGATCGTCCTGATCGCCGGCATTGCGGCGACACTGTATATTCGTTATGGGAATTCCCGCGACCAGGGAACGATGACGTTATCAGGGAATGTCGAGGTGACCGAGGTAAATGTGGGTTTCAAGATGCCCGGCAGGGTACTGCGCCTTTACACGGACGAAGGCAGGACCGTGGCCAGCAACGAGAAGATCGCAGAGCTCGACAACGCCGAGTATGAAAGCATGGTCAATCAAAGCAAGGCGTCGGTTTTGAACGCCGAAGCACAGTACGAAAAAGCACATAAGGACTATGACCGCTTCACGTTGTTATATCGTGACGGCGTGGTTTCGTCTCAGCAGATGGATGCAGCAAAGTCCGCCTACGATGCGGCAGCAGCGCAGCTCCAGTTGTCCCGTGCATCGCTCCGGACCTCTGATGTAAAACTGAAAGACTCGGTCATTTATGCGCCCCTCAACGGTGTCGTGCTCAGAAAAAATGTTGAGGAAGGGGAAACGGTCGGGACGGGCACGATGCTATTTACGATCGGCGATCTTGAAAACCCGTGGGTCAAGGTCTACGTGAAGGAAGATAAGCTTGGGTTTGTGAAACTTGGTCAGCGCGCAGAGGTAACAGTCGATACCTATCTGGGCAAGGTGTATGAAGGCACGGTCACGTATATCTCCTCCGAGGCCGAATTTACGCCGAAAAACGTGCAGACCAAGGAAGAGCGCGTGAAACTCGTCTTCGGTGTCAAGGTAAGCGTGAAGAACGTAAACCATGAGCTGAAACCGGGGATGCCTGCCGATGTAACAATCCGGGTAAAATAAGGAGCAGATATCCGGGTCCTGCGTTTTGAGTTCCTTGTCCGCAGTTCGGAGTTGAAGTAACAACACCAGTTTTGGAAATAGGGAGTTTCGCGAATGCAGTCGCTGGGTCGAACTGATGAATGAAACGATCATCAAGACAGTGGACCTTACCAAGTCCTTTGGTGACAATGTCGCCGTCGATCATCTGTCCTTCACTATCCGAAAAGGCGAGCTCTATGGTCTTGTAGGGCCGGATGGCGCGGGGAAAAGCACGACCATGAGGCTTCTGACCGCGATCATGGAGCCGACATCGGGTGATGGATGGGTTTCGGGTCATTCAATTCTGACCGACGGCGAACTGATCAAGGAAAAGATCGGCTATATGTCCCAGCGGTTCGGTCTGTATGAAGACCTGACGGTCATGGAGAACATCCTGTTCTATGCTGATCTCTACGAAGTGCCGAAGAAGGAACGCCCGCCGCGCATCGAGCGTCTGCTTGGCTTCAGCAACCTTACACCCTTCAAGGACCGGATTGCAGGAAAGCTCTCGGGCGGGATGAAGCAGAAGCTCGGCCTTGCATGCTCGCTTATTCACACGCCTGAAGTGCTCTTTCTCGACGAGCCTACGAACGGGGTGGACCCGGTCTCCCGCAGGGACTTCTGGAAGATCCTGTATGACCTGCTTAAGGCAGGCGTGTCGATCCTTGTATCCACTGCGTATCTCGATGAGGCTGAGCGATGCTCCCGGATCGGTCTGATGCATAACGGCAAGATCCTGATCGAAGATGAGCCGAAGAACATCAGGAACTCTCTCCACCTGCCCATGATCGAAGTGTGGTCGGACAACGCCCGTTCAGCCCTGGAGCAGGTACGGCACATGGACGGCGTCCAGGGGGTCAGTCTCTACGGAGACAGACTGCATATTACCCTTGAGAAAAGAATGAACGCAGCTGAAGTTGTTGTTATGATCAGACATGCTGGAATTGATGTCAAGGATTTCCGGGATATTCTGCCCTCGCTTGAGGACGTGTTCATATCGATGGTGGAAAAGTGATGATTCGATTTCGGATTGCGGATTTCACCCTGCACTCGCGCGAGCACTCGTAACCGCTGAGCGCAGGCGGAATGCGGAATGGGAAGCACACATGCAAGAGCGCGTGAACAATATCGCCGTCAAAGTAGAGAACCTTACTCGCACCTTCGGTGACTTTATTGCCGTCGATCACATTGACCTCGAAGTCGCAAAGGGGGAGATCTTCGGTTTCCTTGGTCCGAACGGCGCAGGCAAGTCCACGACCATCAAGATGCTCTGCGGACTCCTCATGCCCACGGAGGGGACCGGGACGGTGGGCGGCTACGATATCATTTCCCAATCAGAAGAGATCAAGCAAAACATCGGCTACATGTCACAGAGGTTTTCGCTCTATGATGATCTTTCCGTCGAGCAGAACATCAATTTCTTCAGCGGCATCTACAGCGTTCCGGAATCCAGAAGAGGACTACGCAAGGAATGGGCGCTCGAGATGTCCGGTCTCAAAGACAAGCGGAACACGATCACCCGGACCCTGCCGGGCGGGTATAAGCAGCGGCTTGCACTCGGATGCGCGATCCTGCACGAGCCGCCGATCCTGTTCCTTGACGAGCCCACCTCAGGCGTAGACCCGATCTCGCGCCGGAACTTCTGGAACATGATCTACGAGATGGCCAAGGCCGGGACCACTGTCTTTGTCACGACCCACTATATGGACGAGGCAGATTACTGCGACCGGCTGGCGCTCATCTACCGCGGCAAAATAATCGCAGAAGGCACCCCGAATGAGCTGCGGGAGAACTACATGACCCGGGAGGTCCTTGAGATCGAGGCCGAACATATTGTCGAGGCCTCGGAATTTCTCGAAAAACAGGGGATCGAGACCGCGGTCTTTGGAAGCCTGCTCCATGCAACGGTGAAGGATGCAAAGGTGGCAGTCCCGCTGATCTATAAAACATTAGGCGAACAGAACATTGCCGTGCGAAGGGTCGATAAGATCGTACCTTCGCTGGAAGACGTGTTTGTGACACTGATTGAGACGTCGTGAATCGCGAGTCGTGAATAGGAGACAGGAGGAAACCGAACGGCAGGTTCTGTTATTCTGACTTCTGGCTTCCCTGAGGTTTTATGAAACTTCTTCGCATCAAGGCGATAGCTAAAAAAGAAATCATCCAGATCCGGCGGGATCCCCTGAGCCTGGCCATGGCATTTCTCATGCCGGTATTGCTGTTGTTCATCTTCGGCTATGCCATCACCCTCGATGTCGACAATCTCACGACGATCGTCTATGATGCCGACAAAAGCAGCATGAGCAGGGAGCTCGCGGCCGAACTGACTGCATCCGGATACTTTTCGATCGTCCGGATGGCTGACAATCAGCGCGAGATCGACACCTACCTGGATTCAGGCAGGGCGCGGGTGGCGGTCTCGATACCCGTTGACTTTGCCAAAACGATCGCATCAGGCGGGATTGCGCAGCTTCAGGTGATTGTGGACGGGAGTGATTCAAATACCGCGACGATCTCGCTGGGGTATCTTTCAGCGCTCATGGATATCTATAGTCAGCGTGTGACCGGGGTGCGGGGCACGCCTCGTATCGAACCGAGGGTACGCGTCTGGTACAACCCGGAATTGAAATCGCGAAATTTCATCATCCCCGGCCTCATAGCGGTCATCATGATGGTTATCGCCGCGCTCCTTACCTCCCTTACCTTTGCGCGGGAATGGGAGCGGGGGACCATGGAACAGCTGATCGCGACCCCGGTAAAACCGTCTGAGGTGGTCATCGGAAAGATGCTCCCATATTTCCTTATCGGGTTCATCGATATGGTCATCTCCGTGGTGATGGCTGTTTTTCTCTTCGACGTGCCCCTAAAAGGCAATGTCTTCATCCTCGCCGTGGTCTCGAGTGTTTTCCTTTTTGGCGCTCTCGGGCTCGGCATAGTCATTTCCATTGTGGCGAAGTCTCAACTCGTCGCAAGCCAGATTGCGATGGTGGCGACGTTTCTTCCGGCGTTCCTCCTGTCGGGATTCATGTTCGCCATCTCGAACATGCCCATGCCGCTTCAATTGTTCTCCCGATTGATCCCGGCGCGCTACTTTGTGACGGTGCTGAAGGGGATCTTCCTGAAAGGAAACCCGGTCAGGATCCTCGTGATTGACGCGATATTTCTCCTGTTCTTTGCAGTGATCATCTTCATCGTGGCTAACAGAAAGTTCCGGAAGAAGATTGTTTAAGAAAAGGGACAGGGTCAGGGGGCGGGGGTCAGAACGCAGACAATGCATAAGAGTTTCGAGCGCATCAAACAGATGGTGATAAAGGAGTTCATCCAAGTCCTGAGGGACAAACGGATGAAGGCGATCATTTTCGTGATACCGGTCCTTCAGACCCTGGTGTTCGGATTTGCTGTAACGACCGATGTCAATAATATCCCGACCGCTGTCATGGACCTTGACAATTCCTTTGCAAGCAGGGAGTTGGTGGGCCGGTTCGCGTCCTCGGGATATTTCACGATTATTGCCTCACCGACAGATCCCGCTGCAATCCAGGAATTGCTGGACCGGGCAACGGTCTCCATGGCGATCCAGATCAATCGGGGATTTTCAGCTGATCTGAAGAGAAATATCCCTGCGACGGTCCAGGTGATCGCCGATGGCACGGATTCCAACACGACGACTGTTGCCGTTGGCTATGCGAACAGCATAATCAAAAAGTTCTCCGAGGACATGGATGGAGCCGACGCGCGGTCTTCAGCCCGGATCGACGTGCGGCAGCGCGCATGGTACAACCCCGAATTGAAGAGCAAGAACTACAATGTGCCCGGCGTCATTGCCATGGTGATCATGCTGACCTCGCTCCTGCTGACTTCCATGGCCGTGGTGAGGGAACGGGAGATCGGGACCATGGAACAATTGATGGTCACTCCGCTCAGACCCGTGGAACTGATCCTCGGAAAGACCATCCCGTTTGCCCTGATTGCGTTTTTCGACATGATCTTTATCACGGTGCTCGGAGTGGTGATCTTCAATATCCCTATCAACGGCCCGCTTTGGCTTCTTCCCCTGTCAACGGCTATTTATCTTTTGTCCGTGCTCGGCATCGGCCTCTTCGTCTCTACGGTGGCAAAAACTCAGCAGCAGGCGCTCATGGCCACGTTCCTGTTCTATATGCCCGCGATCCTCCTGTCGGGATTCATGTTTCCCATTGAGAACATGCCGGTCATTTTTCAATTTATGACCTATGCCAACCCCCTTCGATACTTCCTCGTCATTATCCGCGGTATCTTCCTGAAGGGAAATGGATTCGGTATTCTCTGGCCGCAAATGGCCGCGCTCTTTCTCCTGGGCATGATGGTGATAACCCTCAGCTCTTTAAGGTTCAAGAAGCGGCTGGGATAAGTACCCGGGGAAGAAAAAACGTGCTATAGTTATTATCAATCCATTGATTTCAAAAAAAACAGATAAAGTATTTACAATACCGAAGAATTGATCGGAGGTTGTATGCAAAAATGGAAATGCACGGTATGCGGATGGATCTATGATCCTGCAACGGGGGACCCCGATAGCGGTATCGCCCCCGGGACTCCGTTCGAGGCGATACCTGACACCTGGGTTTGCCCTGTCTGCGGCGCGACAAAAGATGCTTTTGAAAAGGTGTAACGGATGTTCTGAGAAAAACGGCGCTCAAATAAGTTCGCTAGTGCAGTGAACAATTATTTGGAGGTGTGGGAATGACTAAGAAGATAGCATTCTGGATTTTCGTCATTGGAACAGTTTCCTCGGCAATCCTGTTCCTTGGACTGACGTGGGACACCCATCATCAGGTCGAGGCGTTGTCCCATGTGGACAAGCTGTCCGACAAGGTGGTGGAAGGGAAGAGAATGTTCGAGAAGTACAACTGCAATGACTGCCACACTATCCTGGGCTTCGGTGCTTACTACGCCCCTGATCTTACCAAGGTCATCCGGCGCATCGGTGAGGATGGCTTCCGGTTCCGCGTAAAGGATCCGGCCAAGGCTTTTGCAGCCTCGTGGCGCAAGATGCCGAATTTAAACGTGTCGGACGCGGAAATGGACAACCTTATTGCATTCTTTACCTGGGTCGGGAACATCGATAACGGAGATTGGCCCCCGCAGGACAGCAAACAACGCCTCTCCCGCAGCGAAGAGAGGATGGTCGCGGGTGTGGGCGTGTCCCCGGGCGCAGCGGTATTCCAAACGCGAGGGTGCATGAACTGCCATTCGCTCCATGGCACAGGCGGGACCTTCGGTCCGGCCCTTGATATGATCGGTCGGACGCTGAACAAGGAACAAATAGAGCATTACATCAGAAATCCCAAGGCCGTGAATCCCAAAGCCGTGATGCCGCCCCAGACGACGCTTTCGGATAAAGAGTTTGAAGAAGTCGCCGGTTTCCTGGCGCAATTAAAATAGGAGGATACGATGGAATACCGCTCACAGAAAATAGCGTACTGGTATTTTGCCATGGCCCTTCTGCTATTCACGCTCCAGGTCGTCATGGGGCTCTGGCTTGCATACAGCTACAGTTTTACGGTGCCGCAGTGGATCGTGGACAAATTCTCGTTCGCCACGGCACGTGCAATGCACACCAATCTCCTCGTGCTCTGGATGCTCCTCGGCTTTATGGGAGGAACGTACTACATTGTGCCGGAGGAAACAAAGAGCGAGATCTTCTCAATGAAGCTTGCCTGGTTCCAGCTGGTCGCCCTGGTCACCACAGGCGTCGTTGCCCTCGTGGGATTTATCTTCGGCTGGACACAGGGCCGCCCGCTCCTTGAAATACCGACTACTCTTGACTTCGTCGTGGTCGTGGGCGCACTCGTATTCCTGTTTAATGTCGGAATGACCATGTTCCTGGCCAAGCGATGGACGGTGATCCAGGGCACCCTTCTCGGCGGGCTGCTCTTTCTTGCTCTTCTCTACCTGTTCGGAATTCCCTTTTACCGGAACGAGGTCATCGACTGGTACTACTGGTGGTGGGTCATCCATCTCTGGGTGGAAGGCGCCTGGGAACTCGTTACTGCCGCCATATTCGCGTTCGTATTGATGAAGCTCACCGGCGTTGACAGGCAGGTAGTGGAGAAGTGGCTCTACGTCGAGATCGGCCTCTTTCTCTTCACCGGGATCGTCGGCACAGGACATCACTATTATTGGATCGGCGCGCCCAAATACTGGCTCTGGTTCGGCGGGATATTCTCAGCCCTTGAGCCGCTGCCGATCCTGCTGATGCTGATCGACACCATGAATCACGTTAAACAGCGCCACGAGGCTATAAAAAATCCGCTTACCTGGACTATCGCGATCGGCTGCGCGGTGATGCATATGATCGGTGCGGGGGTATGGGGCTTCATGCACACACTGCCGCAGATCAACTACTATACCCACGGCTCCCAGGTCACGGTCTCGCACGGCCACCTGGCCTTCTTCGGGGCCTACGCGCTCTTGAACATCATGGTCTTCTATTATGCAATACCGAAGATCAAGGGGATCGAGGTCTATGATCCATCGCGCGGGAAAGTAGCTTTTTGGACGATGACGACGGCAATGATGCTGATGGGGCTTTCCTTCGGGATCGCCGGTGTGCTGCAATCGTATATTGAGCGGGTGCTAGGTATGGGGTACATGGCGGCCCAATCTTACATGCGGCTCTGGATGGAGGTAACGTTCTTTTTGGGGATATGTTTCTTTATCGGCGTCTTGATCATGGTTTCCGACCTTCTGTTTCTGCGGCCCGCACGGAAGACGGCGTGAGAGCGCATGATCCTTGAAGACAAGTTGGTACATTTCTATTGTTTTTCAATGCAACATCCGTATAACCTATCGTTTTCTTCTATTATGAGCACCGGGCAAAGCGAACGCTCCCCGGTGCTTCAATATCGAGAAAGTTCTATCTCGCCATCAGCCTTGATTTTGACAAGGGAAAGAACGCCTACGTCGCCATCTTGACGAGAGACGCCAGGCAACTCGCAACCCACCTTGGGGATTCATGCCACCTATAGAGAACATGCCGGTGATTTTCCAAATTCGTATCCATGCTAACACCTCAGGAACGGCTTCGGCATCCTCTAGCCTCAGATGCGTTCTCTTTTTATCCTCGGTGCAGCCGCCTTCACCCCAACTCTCTCCGGTCTCTCCGTTTCAAAAAAGGCTTGATTAAAAAAGCGCCCTATTTCTGATTTTTAGTGAAATATATGATATAGTTATCTATTAAAATGAGATTATGGCTATAAAACAGGACAATCAATAGCCTGCGGGGACAGATGCTAGTCCTTGAATTGCATTCACACAGGGATACTAAAATCGATTACTGACCGGTGTCTCAATGACCCTCACCTTTGGTTCATCCCTCTATTAAGGTGAGTGATTTTGGAGAAAGGCTTTTTTTCAGGGTGAAAATACGTGCCATTATAATCGTCTTTGCATTACTTGCGTTCCTGACGGCATCAATAGGCGGATACCTCTACTATTCTTCCATTAAGGAAGGTGCTGTCCTGGAGGAGTATAGAAATGCTGATACGGAAATAGCTGAGATCGCGAGCTGGATCAGTCTTTACCTGTCCGACTACCAGAGGATCGCCGATTCGATGGCCGGCATAAAGGACTTGCGAAAGGCGCTTGAGGCTGTCCGTCCAGACACGCTTCGGGAGGCAAACGCGGTCCTCGATCATTTTCAGCATGCCCTCGCAGTTGATGTTTGTTACCTGATTGACCGATCCGGAACGACCATTGCCTCCTCCAATCGGGATACGCCCGAGAGCTTTGTTGGAAAAAATTACGCCTTCCGCCCCTATTTTAAACAGGCAATGAAAGGCACTCCATCGGTGTATATGGCATTGGGTGTTACCTCGGGTAAGCGGGGAGTATACTTCAGCCATCCGGTGTATGCGCAGGGGAAAAGGGTCCCTTCGGGTATCGTGGTGATCAAGGCATCCGCTGATGCGATTGAAAAAGCGATAGGTGGAAGGCGTGATGGAGCAGTCGTGATGGTAGATCCTCACGGGGTGATATTCGCTTCAAGCCATGCAGGCTGGCTCTTTCACCTTCTCTGGAAAACGTCTCAACAGTCGCTGTCCGAGATCATGGCGTCACAGCAGTTCGGGAAGGCGTCTCTGCCATGGACCGGTATGATAAGATCAGATGAGCGCCACGCCATTGATACTGCGGGTAACCGGTATTTTATCCATCGCGCCCCGATCATGAATACTCCCGGCTGGGAGATCCTCTATTTGCACGATCTTGAAATGGTTGCCAGGCATATAGCCGGCCTGAAATCCAGGAATATCGGCTTTATAATCATGGTTGGAAGTGCCATTATCGGGATCATAAGCATCGTCCTGTACAGACAGGCAAGTAATGAGATCATTAAACGCAAGCTGATCGAGAAAGAGCTCCAGGGCACCAGCCAGGGGCTCCAGGCGCTGGTCAATGCATCGCCTTTGCCGATAATGATCATTGATGATAATGGAACGTGTATCTTATGGAATCCGGCGTCGGAACAGGTTTTTGGCTGGACATCGAAGGAGGTGGTCGGCAAACCCCTCCCGATCATCCCCGAGGACAAGCAGGAGGAGCACAGTGAGTTCCGCAGGAAGATTTTTGAGGGTCACGTATTCAAGTCCGTGGAGACGCAGCGACTAAGGAGAGACGGTGTCGTGATCGATGTCACCCTTTCGACAGCACCGATCCATGATACCGAAGGCAAGATCACAGCTTCCATGGGCATCTATGAGGATATTACGGAACGGAAAAAAACGGAAGCGAATGAAAGATTGCTTGCATCGATCATACAAAATTTCCCCGACGCTGTATGCTCTATTGATATGGATGGAAAGATCATCGTGTGGAACAGTGGCGCGGAAAATATGCTGGGATACAAGGCAGAAGAGATCATCGGTAAACACATAACAACCGTGATACCGGAAGAGATCGCCAGGGAGGAGTTGGAGCACTGTCTTTCGCTCCTGAATCTGAATGGTTATTTTTCCGGGTATGAATCAGTCCGGCTCACCAAGGACGGGAGAAAAGTACCGGTGGAGCTGACCGCCGTAGCGATCAGGGACAAAACGGATCAGATTGTAAGCTATGCTTCCATCATGGTGGACCTTACCGACAGGAAAAAAGCGGAGGAGGAGCGCCTGAAGGGCCACATGCTCGAGTCGATCGGCCTCCTTGCAGGCGGAATTGCCCATGATTTTAATAATCTCCTGAATGTGATCGTCGGCAATATCGCAGTCACAAAAATGTCGGCGCAGCCCGGCGATAAGATATACAGCAGACTTGATGACGCGGAAAATGTCTGCGGGATCGCCAGTGAGCTTAGTAAGCGACTGATCACCTTCGCCACGGGCGGAGACCCGTTGAAAAAAATAGCATCCCTGTCGGAGTTGCTTGTGACTACGGTCAGCACTATGCTGAAAGACTCAAATATCAAAGCGGAATTTGATTTCCCGGATGACCTGTATCGCGTTGCAATCGATGAGGGGCAGATGAAGCAGGCAATCTATAATCTCGTCATCAATGCAAAGGAGGCGATGCCGAACGGCGGAACGCTCACTGTTCGGGGAGAGAACATCAGCATTTCAGCACAAGACACTTATCCGATGCAGGAAGGGGACTACCTGAGGATATCGCTCCGGGATACCGGCGCCGGAATACCCGCTGAAAACCTGGCCAAGATTTTCGACCCCTATTATTCGACCAAGGACACCTATAACCAGAAGGGCCTGGGGCTCGGTCTTGCGGTCTGTTATTCCATCATCAAGAGGCATGGCGGATTGGTGACCGTCGAGTCCCAAGTCGGAGAAGGGACGACCTTTTATATTTACCTCCCGGGTGTAAAAAACACGTAATATGCTTGCGTTATATTCAAAATACTGGGTGACGTGCAGGGGAAAACATTCCTGACAGAAAAGGAGAGACCATGGGCTACACAAATGTTGCTTTAAAAGACAAGATTATGGAGATGTATCCTGAGATCGGGAAATACGGTATCGCTGCAAGCCTTGATTTTGACAAGAGCAAGGACGCCTATATCATTAAATTCAAGAAAGGCTCCAAGGAACTTACGACCCATCTTGAAAAAAAGGATGCCGATGCCTGCATGGACGGCATCAAATGCGTCTATCTCGGCGTGCAGGTGGGGCAGTTCATCAAGAACTTTGAGCTGATATAAAGAAGGAGCTTTCATGGCAAAGGTGCCTGTCGTGGATGAGGACACCTGCATCGGCTGCGGCAACTGCGCAGCGGTTTGTCCCCGGGTATTTGAAATAGTCAATGAAAAGTCCCAGGTGATCGGTCCCGACAAATGCGACACGTGTTCGTGCCAGGATGCGATCGATTCCTGTCCCGTGCAGGCCATCAGCTGGGGGGAATGACAAAACCACGTTGAGCGGAGTTACAGAATCATGACCGTTCTTCACAGTATGCTGACCATAAAGGACGGATATGCGATCATTCAGGGACATCAAGCACGATTACCGGTTCACGGGGGAAGACGAGCAACGACTCGCGCAGATGCGGCAGCTGATGGAGGAGCACGGAGAGGAGATCATGACCACGCTCCACCTGTGGATCATGGGCACCAAGGACACTGCCCAATTCTTTACCGACGAGTCAAGGCAGAACCACGTTTTCAACGCACAGAGGGTCTGGTTCAGCGAGCTTTTTTCAGGAACGTACGATAACCGGTTCTACGAGAAACTTATCCGCATCGGGTCGACGCACGTCAAACATAACGTCGACGCCCACTACATGAACCGGGCTGTGAACCTTGTGAAGAACGCATGCATCGGCATCATCCAGAAGAACGAGGAGAACACGGTAGAAGCGACCAACAAAATAATTACCGTGGGCAAGATCCTTGACATCAGCCTGGACGTGATCACGACAGCCTATATCGAGGAAGAGCTGCGCACCTATTCCCCTGCTTACAAGGTAAAGAGTTCTCTCATCTCCTTCTCGGAGAGCTTCTCTCAATCCATGAACCTCATCCTTGTTCTTGCGCTTATTGGCCTGACGCTCGGCGTGGTCGGACTGTTTGTCATTGACGTAGGACATCTTATCACGGGCGATCTCGAGCGGGGCATCATCTCCGCCCTCGGGTCCATGCTTATCCTCTGGCTGTTGATCGAGCTCATGAACACCGAGATATCCCACCTCAAGGGCGGTAAATTCCATATCAGCGTGTTCATCGGCGTTGCCCTCGTCACGATGATCCGGGAGACGATGATCGCCACACTCAAACATGACCGTCCCGAGTCGATCTACTACCTGATTGCAGCTATTCTGGTCATCGGTCTCGTGTACTGGCTCGTCGTAAGGACCGAGGACCAGACGAAGTAATATATGACATGCGTCATACCGGCGGCCGCCAGTTTTTCTTACAATACGGTATAAAGAATTTTTGTAGAATGCAGGAGGCATATGGATACCAGAAATGTCTGTTCATCTCCCTCGGAAGAAGACCTGAGGGCAGCGCTCAAAGAGATGAAGGCGTATATGGATGTTACCGAGGAGGATCTTAAGAAAATCTATGAGATTGCCCTCCGGCACGCACGAGAGCGGATCGTCTCGCGGATCCTCGTGAAGGACATTATGATGACGACCGTGGTAAGCATTAAGAGAAACGCCGACCTGCACGAGGCCGCGCGGCTTTTGTCTGAGAACAGGATCAGCGGTATGCCTGTCGTCGACGACAATAACCGGGTGATCGGCGTCATCAGCGAGGCGGATGTTCTGATGCTTGCCGGCATGAAGAGGGAACACACGTTCAAGGACATTCTGCACAATATCCTCGGCGAACCCCTGCCTGCCCGTTCCGGCGGAAACAAAGTCGAAGACGTCATGAGTTTCCCCCCGATCACGAGCAAAGCAGATGACGAGGTCATGGAGGTGGCTAAAATCTTTGAAGAGCGGAGGATCAAGAGGCTGCCGGTCGTCGATAACGATGGGAAGCTGCTCGGCATCGTTTCCCGCGCGGATATCGTGAGGTCGATAGGGAAGAAAATTTAAAAGTCAGGAGCCATTCGACAGGCTCATGGTGGTGAGCAATGTTGAACCGTCAAGGGGCCAGGAGAACATTACCTGCGTTGTTTTTCCCTGAATAGTGCAACATATCGTTATGACCATCTCGGAATATATCTTGAAAATGAAGGGTGGGGCCAAGAGCCCGCCAGGCGTGGGAGGGCCGGAGCTCCTCTGGTCGTGGCTCGGCGCAATGATCGGCATCGGGATCTGCGGGTATCTGTCGGCGACGTACTTCGAACCGCGTGACCTGACCCTGTTGATCGGCTCCTTCGGAGCTTCGGCGGTGCTGGCCTACGGCGCCGTCAAGAGCCCTCTGGCACAGCCGAGGAACCTGATTGGTGGACATATCATTTCCGGATTGGTAGGAGTGGCATGCTATCAGCTGTTCGGCCAGACGATCTGGATCGCTTCCGCCATGGCTGTTTCTTGTGCCATTGTTGCCATGCTTGCAACCAAAACGCTTCACCCTCCCGGAGGCGCAACTGCCTTGATTGCCGTCATCGGTGGGGCTAAAGTCCACAGCCTCGGCTTTCTCTATGCTTTCATTCCTGCCGGGTCAGGGGCCATTGTTCTGTTGATCGTTGCCCTGCTCGTGAACAACCTCTCCAAGAACAGAAAATATCCCGAGTACTGGATTTGAAAATCCCGGTTCGCTTTACCTCTGAAATTCTCGCTGTATCCAATGCAAAAGGTTGCATACTTTCCACTTGCGCAGGTTGACATAATCCCGATGGTATGCTATATAATATGAATAAAGTATCATAAACTGAAAGGAGATGAATATATGAAAAAAGTATTAATTGCACTATTTGTTGTAACATTTCTCATTGTTACGGTAGGACTAATCGTGGCGGCGGACAAGAGCAAGGTCTATTATGTCTGCAATTGCAAGGACGACTGCAAGTGCAACACTATCTCCAAGGAACCGGGAAAGTGCACATGCGGTACTACGTTGGTTCCCACGCATCTTCTCGCCATTGAGAAGGACACGGCTGTCTTCTGCAGGTGCGGAGCGGAATGCACCTGCGAACGGAGCAAGACTGACGCGAGCAAATGCGTGTGCGGCAAGCCGGTGAAAATGGTCAGCCTGAAAGGCAAGTACGTCTGCGCATGCGGTTCTGACTGCCAGTGCGGCGCAATTTCCGACAAGCCGGGCAAATGCGGCTGCGGTAAGGAAATGAAGCAGATATAAATCGGAATCCCGGAAAAGCGAGGGCCCCTGTGCAAGCACAGGGGCCCTTTTCATTGATATTCTCGAGTGGTCGGCATTGTGTTCTCAGCGCAGGAGTTCCGGAAGCTCCGAGCGCCTATTCCACCGGCGTAACGATCGCCATTACAACGAGTTTTTCACCCTTGTCGGCGGCAAAACCGTGCGATACATTGGGTTCGCACAGAATACAGGTCTTCTCATCCGCCTCCATCTTCTCTTCACCCACCGTGAAGGTCCCTTTGCCCTGGACACAGTACATCATGAGTCTGAGTGGCGCCTTATGGGGATCGAGCTTCTGGCCCGCATCCAGGCACATGAGAGCGACGCGCATTTCGGGCTTGTCCGATAGCATCTCGCGCGAGATCCGGTCGGGTTTGAACTGAATCAGCTTCTTTAAGTCGAGCACTTCCATGGTATCCTCCGTATGTCGGTTCTAAGCTCCAGCACAATGCTCCTGTTCACGGTTGTAGATCAAACCGCGAAATACTATCGTTTTGCATTTCTTATGTGAGCTTACGATAGCATGCATGCGAAGGAGAAGCTATGACCTGCGTCATACGGAATTCTCAGCCCGCGCTTTCCGCGATGACCGTGTGTACTATTTCGCTCAGAGTCTTGAGCGTGTAGGGCTTGGAAACGACGCCGCAGAAACCATAGTCTTTGAAGGATGCCATGATGGGATCATCCAAATAACCGCTCGAAACGATCGCTTTGACTCTTGGGTCGATCTGGCGCAGTTTGGTAATCGTTTCCTTGCCGCCCATGCCTCCCGGGATAGTCAAGTCCATGATGACGGCGTCGAAAGACTTGCTGCTTTTCAGGGCCTGTTCATAGAGGGCTATCGTTTCATTGCCATCACGCGCACTGACTACGGTATAGCCGAGATGGGTGAGCGATCTGTGAAGTACATCCCTGACGATATCTTCGTCGTCCATAACCAGAATTTTCCCGGTCCCGCGAAGGGGGACTCGGCCGGTGTCGGGGGCGGTAGGGACGTCCTGAACTGATGAGGCAAGAAGGTAAAAGGAAAATGTTGTGCCCGCACCCGGCGTTGACTCGACGGTGATGTGTCCGTTGTGATTGTTGATGACCGAGTAGCAGGTAGCAAGACCAAGACCGATTCCATTGTCCTTCGTTGTGAAATAAGGATCGAAAATCTTTTTGATGTTCTCTTCCGGAATGCCGGTCCCCTGATCCGATACGGATATCTTGATGTAGTCCCCTGGTTTGAGCAGAAGGGGATTGTCCTTCGTCAGCGTGACATTCTCGGCACTCACGGTAACCGTACCACCTTCAGACATGGCCTGCTCGGCGTTCATGACCAGGTTGTTGATCACCTGACCCAGTTGCCCCTCGTCCGCTTCGATGGCCCGGAGATCGGGTGCGATCTTGAATTCACAGCGGGACTTGGAGCCCCGGATGGCAAATCCGGCAGAATCCACGATCAGATTTTTTGCCGAAAGGAGCTTCTTGACGGGGGAGCCTCCTCGGGCGAAGGTGAGTAATTGTTGTGTGAGACTCTGTGCGCGTGAAGTCGCGGCCTCGGCGAATTCCAGATAGCGGGATACGCTTTCGCCGGGAGGCGCATCCCGTTTTGCCAGTGCGATATTGCCGATGATCGCGGTGAGCAGGTTGTTGAAATCATGAGCGAGCCCGCCTGCCAGAACGCCGAGTGATTCGAGCTTCTGTGACTTCAGCATGCTCTCCTCCATCTTTTTTTGCTCCGTAATATCATTCGCAAGAATAAGATGCGCCCGGATGTCGCTGAGCATGAGGCTGTGCGAGGTTATCTCAACCTCGATAAGAGACCCGTTTTTCAGCCGGTGCGTCCAAACCCCGCTTTGTTTTACTCCCCGGTCAAGCTTGGACAGTATGTTCAGTAATGCCGGCATTTCTTCCGGAGGATAGATGTCGCTGATGCTCAGGGCAAGGAACTCCTCGTGCGTATAGCCGTAATGAGCGACGGCGGCTTCATTGACGTCCACGAATCTGAGTGTCTGGAGATCGTAGGCCATGCTGGGGATAGGGTTGTTGTCAAAGAGCAGCCGGTAGCGTTCTTCGCCTGCCCGGATCACCTCAAGCATCTGCTGCCGATCCTTGAGCATCCGCTGCCGGTACAACACCTGGTCGATCACGGAAGGGAGCAGGTCGAGGAATTTCATTTCCGTGTCTTTGACGACATAATCCGCAGCCCCGAGCTTGAGGGCCGCAACCGCCACCATTTCATTGCCTTCGCCGGTTACCATGATCGTCGGGGGAAGCGTGTTTTTGGCGGTAAGGGCGCGTATAACCTCGATCCCGCCCAGGAACGGCATATTGTAATCGAGGAGCAGAAGATCGTAGTTACTTGCATCGAGCATCGCGAGGCCTTCTTGACCATTGGTGGCGATGTCTATGACAAATCCGCGCCTCTGGAGGATCTTCTGGAGCAGGCGTGCGAGCCCCGGGTTATCTTCCATATAGAGTATGCGGGTGATCGTTGTTTCAGGCACGTTGTTCTCCTTACTTGGTTGTTATATGACAAGACCGACAGCAAATCGATCCTGAAAAAAAGGAATTAACCACGGTGTCACCGAGAGGAGGACCCAGAGAAAAAAGCTCCCTATTCTAACATGCCCTTCTCCTTGCATCAGTTTCTCCGTGGTGGATTGAGACTTTTATTGGTGATCATTGCAGTTTAGCAACAGCGTGCATGTCGGTCAAATGATTACCACCATCTCCAGAGCGCGATAACGAACAAGATGACGAACACGAGAACGAGGTTCATGTAAGCGAAGAAATAAAAAAGCTTCATGTGGAATGGACGCCTTGGTTTTTCAGTGGGGGAAAGCAGCTTTCCCACCAGCGGCATCGCCAGTATCTTGTCATCACCGTGAGGCGCGGTCCCCAGGATGTCCGTAAGATCATTACCCGCTGCATGTTTCATCATGTGCGAGCCATTCTTCCAGAGCCTGCTTCCGGTCATATCGTAGATGAGCCCTTTGTATGCAACGTAGGCCGGACGTCCATCTATTCCGTCAAACTGGCAGAGGCCTTCGGGCGTGCAGGCGCCATTGTCGTCCATTGCCGGGATAAACGTCTTCTGTTTTTTCAATTTTGGTCCGATATAGAGAGTGACGACAACGGCGCTGGATGCCATGAGCAGGAACAGGCAGATCTTGATACTCAGGAGGATGCCGAACCGCGTTGTGAAGAACACGTCCCATGATGGGATCCTGGCAATGGTCAGGAGCGTTCCGGTGATCAGGAGCACAATCATGGATATCCAGCCAAGCCTGAGTTCTCCCTTGGGCAGGCCTTTCGATGCGTAGGCCGGTTTCAGGAGGATATGGACATACATGATCGTCCCGAACCACATAATGGCTGCGACCATGTGGAGGTAGCCGATGATAAGTCGCACCACGCGCTGAGTCATGGTCAACGGACGGTAGAGTCCCTTTGTCTTAAGGTCTGCAAGAAAGGTCTTCCCCTCCCGGGTAAGTGGACCGCCGCCGATGACATCGATGTGGCACTGCCGGCACTCGTATCCTGTCTGTCGAGCGTAGTCTGAAGTGGCGGAAGCGTAATAGGGGAAAAACGCAAGCGCCCCTATATGGGATATGAGGAGTGAGGCGAATACCAGGAGCGGCCGCGCATTTATCATACCCGTAATTATAATCAAACCGGTTTTAATTGTACACTCTTTTATGCATCCGGGGCTCATTTTGAAAATTGCGTTCGAAGAGCAGCGGGATGGAAAGATGATATTCGACTCAGGCTTTCCTGTCCCGTTCCATGACCAGCGACACCCATTTGCCGTCTCGGTATGTTTCCCGTAACTGCAATCCTGCCTGTTCCATCGCCTCGATCACTTCATCTTCCTGACCGGTGAGGATGCCCGAGAGAATAGCGAGACCGCCGGGATTCATATGCAGGAGCAGCACCGGTGCAAGGAGGACCAGGACGCCGGATATGAGGTTTGCCGCTATGACGTCGAAGGTCTCACGGAGTTCGGCAAGACTTTCTTCTTTGATCTCTACATCCGGGACATTGTTAATGATGACGTTTTCCCATGCCGCATGAATAGCGAGAATATCCGTATCAATGCCGACGACATGCCGGTATCCGAGCTTCCGTGCGGCGATAGCGAGTATGCCGGTACCGGTGCCGAGGTCGAGGAAGTTTTCGTTGGAGGACTTTGGCGCATATTTCTCAATGAGTACAAGGCAGGACCGTGTTGTCTCGTGGTGGCCGGTTCCAAAAGCCATTCCAGGGTCTATGACGAGGTTGATCCGGTCCTTTTTTATTGTTTCCCAGGGCGGAAGTATGGTGAATTGATTGCCCACATCAAGGGGTTGGAAACCTTTTTTCCATGTTTCGTTCCAGTCCTTTTCAGGAATGAGTGAGTAATCGTAGGTAAGTTCATGGTCGTACCCTGCTTTTTCAAAAAGTGCTGCAAGGAGCGAAAGGTCGCTCTTGATAGTATCAATATCAAGGGTTGAGGGGAAATAGGCTGTGAAGGTATCATCATTCTCTATCATGCCGAGGCAGCCTTTTTCGGAAAGTCTCTGCATGAGCGTGTCCTTAAAGTTGTCCGATATTCTGATGATGAATTCGTAGTATGCCAAGGAAAGACCGGCCTTTCTTGTACCCCAAGTGTAACATTCTGCTGGAGAACATGTCAATTCGGATGAGAGTGCGGTTTCTCATAAAATACCTGTTTTTTCCCTTGACAAGTCCATATGTTACATGGTATTTTATGCGCTCTCAATACGAGTGAATGTGTTTGTTCAAGGAGGCTGTAAACATGTACGCGGTAATCACGAGCGGAGGAAAACAGTACAAGGTTGCTCCCGGCGATATCGTCAGGGTGGAGAGCCTTGAGGGTCAAAAAGGCGATATGGTTGAGATCAAGGAAGTCTTCATGATCGTCGATGGCGATACGATGTCCGTGGGAAAGCCCATGCTCGCATCGGCAAAGGTAACGGCTGAGGTAGTTGAACAGGGCAGGGGCGAGAAGCTTCTTATCTTCAAGCACCGCAGGCGCAAGGGTTACCGCAGGACTAATGGTCACCGTCAGAATTATACGGCGATCAAGGTTAAAGAGATAACGGCATAAATTTAAACAAATACTAAATCCGAAATCCCAAATTTCAATGTCTAAATTTTGGTCATTAAGATTTGAAAAAATTATTTGGATTTAGATATTAGGATTTAGAGATTGTATTAATCCGGAGGATTCAACAATGGCTCATAAAAAAGGCGTTGGCAGTTCAAGGAACGGAAGAGACAGCAAGCCGCAGTACCTTGGCGTCAAAAGGTATGACGGCGAAACAGTCCACGCGGGAACGATCATTATGCGTCAGCGCGGGACCAGGATCCACCCGGGCGAGAACGTGGGAAAGGGATGCGACGATACGCTCTTTGCAAAGATCAACGGCGTGGTGAAGTTCGAGCGCTATGACAAGACCCGCAAGCAGGTGAGCGTGTACGCAGCAGAGGCGTAAACGGTTTATCATAAGAATTTATTGCGAAGGCGGCATAGATGTCTATGCCGCCTTTTCTGTTCTGTGAGCCTTTCCGGCTTGCATTTTCGGGTCGGTATCTGTATATTTCTCATAAGGTTAAACATTAATGTCGAATTTTATTGATAGAGTCAAGATCGAAGTTATAGCAGGCCACGGCGGTCCGGGCTGCGTGAGTTTCCGGCGCGAGGCCTATGTTCCGCGGGGAGGACCGAACGGGGGCAACGGGGGCAAGGGCGGCGACGTGATCATTCAGGCCGACAAACAGCTCGGCACCTTGATCGACCTCAAGTACCAGCAGCAGTATCGTGCCAAGGACGGTGAGCAAGGCCGCGGCAAGGACCAGTATGGAGCCGATGCCGACGATGTCATTGTTCGCGTGCCCGTAGGGACGATCGTGAACGATGCAGAGACCCACACCATGATCGTTGACCTTGACACCGACGGAATGTATTACATCATTGCCAAGGGCGGCAGGGGCGGCAAAGGGAACACCTTTTTCAAGACAGCCACGAACCAGGCGCCACGGCACGCTCAACCGGGCGAACCGGGAGAAGAGCAGTGGCTGTACCTTGAGCTTAAGCTCCTTGCCGATGTCGGTCTCATCGGGTTGCCGAACGCCGGCAAATCCACGCTCATTTCGCGCATCTCTGCAGCAAAGCCCAAGATCGCGGATTACCCGTTCACCACGCTTTCGCCGGTGCTCGGCATGGTGAAGCCGGAGAACAGGACGAGCTTTGTTGTCGCCGATATCCCCGGACTGATCGAGAACGCTCACAAAGGGGCCGGGCTGGGTTTCGAGTTCCTGCGCCACGTGGAGCGGACGTCCATCCTTCTGCACTTGGTCGACGTGTCCGGCATTGTGCCGGGCGATCCGGTAGAGAACTTCAAAAAGATCAACACCGAGCTTGAGCTCTACAGCGAAGCCCTGAAGAACAAGTATATGGCCGTCGTGGCTACTAAAATAGACGCCGTTGATCCGGGCATGCTCGAATCGTTGACTGACCATTGTATCGCGAACGGATACAAATTCTTCCCTATTTCGGCCGTGAGCGGCGAGGGTCTCAAGCCGCTTCTCGCATTTTTGTCCGATCGGGTGGAAGAAGAGAGGGAAAAGAGAAACCAGGAAAAAGCAAACAGCATGCAGGGGTCTGGGAAAAGGAGTCAGGGGTCAGAGGACCGGAGTCAGAAGGAGATAATCTCGTAACCGGGGCTTTAATCTGCGTTGGTAGCTGACAGATGAAAAACAAACCAATAAACAGAAAAACCATATTCTCCAAAGCCAGACGGATCGTGGTCAAAGTCGGCAGCGCGGTACTGACCTCGTCTGAACAGGGACTCGACCAGAATCGCATCGAGCAGCTTGCGTCGGACATCTCCGCCATCATGGCCCAGGGACGCGAGGTGGTCCTGGTGTCATCGGGAGCGATCGCTGCCGGGCTGGCGAAGCTGGGACTGAAGAAAACAAAGGATATGCCCCTTTCACTCAAGCAGGCAGCGGCGGCCATCGGACAGTCCGGCCTCATGTGGATATATGAAAAGACCTTCAGCACGCATGGGAAGAAGGTCGCACAGGTGCTGCTGACGCGAGAGGACCTATCGAATCGCGCCAGGTTTCTCAATGCGCGAAACACCCTCCAGACGCTTTTGGATCACGGCGTCATCCCCATCATCAATGAGAATGATACGGTCTCGGTGGATGAGATCAAGTTCGGTGACAATGATAACCTCTCCAGCATGGTGGTGCATCTTACTGACGCGGACCTGCTGGTCATTCTTTCTGATATCGAAGGACTCTATACCGCGGACCCCAAAATAGACCCTTCGGCAGTGCTGATCCCTCTCGTGGAAAAGGTCACCGCCGAGGTTGAGCGCTTTGCGGGTGATTCCGATACGTCCATGGGAACGGGGGGCATGTGTTCCAAGCTTATGACCGCGAAAAAGGTCGGTGCCTACGGCGCGCCCATGGTGATCGTGAACGGGAAGAAGAATGGTGTGCTTCAGGAATTATTCGAAGGTGCGGAAGTCGGAACGCTCTTTTTGCCGAAGCCGGATAAACAGGACAGCCGGAAACACTGGATCGCATACACGGTTTGCTCGAACGGCAGAGTCATGGTGGATGACGGTGCGCTCGATGCGCTGATGCACAAGGGCAAGAGCCTGCTGCCCGGCGGAATCGTCAAGACAGACGGAAACTTCAAGGTCGGCGATTGCGTAACCTGCGTTGACCGACATGATATCGCCTTCGCCAGGGGCCTGGTAAAGTATTCATC
>Ga0210377_10001109_pt1 | contig 24935 bp, 18 predicted proteins | sample PLM4_65_b1redo_FD_155480 | JGI IMG/M metagenome (GOLD analysis project Ga0210377, IMG submission 155480) | Groundwater sediment microbial communities from an aquifer in East River, Colorado, USA - PLM4_65_b1 redo | ecosystem: Environmental > Terrestrial > Soil > Riparian zone | place: USA: East...
TGCCGGGGAGGCTGCTTCTTTTCTTCCCACATATCTTGGCTCCTCACCGAGCAATTCACTGAGATAATGACGGATGAAACTCCACCCCCCCATGTTTGCCGGCTCTTCCTGCACCCATGCGAAATGAACACCGGTGCCGTAACGGCGCAACGCCTCACCAAGCAGGTCTTTGCGCATTGGGTAAAACTGCTCGATCCGTACCAGGTCGATATCTTCACGTCCATCTCCAAGCATTCGCTCAAGAAGTTCGATATATATCTTTCCGGAACAGAACAAAACCGTCCGTATTGTTTCCGGGTTCCCGCTGCCCGGCAGAATCTCCCGGAACCGGCCCGAGGTGAATTCCTCCAGGCTCGATACGCAAAGCGGATGACGCAGCATGCTCTTCGGAGTGAGCACGATCAGCGGCTCTCTGAAGGGCTGCTTCACCTGCCTGCGCAAAAGGTGGAAATATTGGGCTGGTGTGGACGGATATGTTACCTGCACGTTATTTTCGGCGCATAGCTGGAGAAAACGTTCCGGCCGCGCGCTTGAGTGGTCTGGCCCCTGCCCCTCCAGTCCGTGGGGAAGAAGCATGGTGAGCCCGTTCGCACGCTCCCACTTGGTTTCGCTGCTCGTGATGAATTCATCGATGACTACCTGTCCGCCATTGGCGAAGTCGCCGTATTGCGCCTCCCAGATAACAAGGGAATTGGGAGATTCCATTGAATAGCCGAATTCAAAGCCGAGTACGGCGTTTTCCGACAACATGCTGTCGAATGCGTGGAATTCAGCGCCATTGGCGGCCACTGCGGCAAGGGGAACAAAGTTTTTCTCGTTCGCAATGTCGTAAAGAACGCTGTGTCTCTGGCTGAAGGTGCCGCGCCGCACATCCTGGCCCGATAGCCTTATGGATGTCCCCTCACTGAGAAGAGAGGCAAAGGCGAGCGTTTCCGCGGTCCCCCAGTCGATTCCTTCACCCTTTGCAACCGCCTCGCGGCGACGGTTGAGAAATGCAGCTATCCGGGGATGGGGTGAAAATCCGCTTGGTGTTTTGGCCAGAGTATCGGCCAGTGCGGTTAAGGTTGGCCGTCCCACCCCGGTCTCGGGGGATGTGGAGGAATATTCCCGACGGAAATTTTTCCACTCACCGCTGAACCCCCTGTCCACGGCAGTTGCTTCCCTGGTGAGCGCCTCATCAAGTTGCTTTTGAAATCCTCCACCCGGCTCCCCCAGATCTATTTCGGAGACACCCTGCTCGCCGAGCAGCGCTGCATAGATTTCGTGAACAGACGGCCTCTCCTTGATTCTTTCGTACATCAGCGGCTGGGTAAATAAGGGCTCATCCCCTTCGTTATGCCCACGGCGGCGGTAACATATGATTTCCACCACCACGTCACGTCCGAATGTCTGCCTGTATTCAAGGGCGAGGCGGGTTGCGTGGATCACTGCTTCGGGGTCTTCGCCATGGACATGGAAAACAGGAGCCATGACTATTTTCGCGGCGTCCGTGGCATAGCGGGAGGAACGCGCATCAACCGCCAAAGTGGTGAAGCCGATCTGGTTGTTGAGAACGATATGGAGTGTGCCTCCTGTCCGGTAGCCCGAGAGCTGGGAGAGATTGAAGGTTTCGGCCACGACTCCCTGGCCCGCAAAAGCGGCATCGCCGTGGATCAGCACCGGCAGGACTTTTTTTGTAGCGCCGTCGCCAAAACGGTCCTGTCGCGCACGGCACTTCCCTTCCAACACCGGGTCGATCGCCTCAAGATGACTGGGGTTGACAGACATCGTCAGATGGATGCGGGATCCATCCTGAAGCTCCCGGTCCACCGAAAATCCCCTGTGGTACTTGACGTCCCCCTCCCCCACCACTCCCATCTCAATATTATCTTTAAATTCAGCGAATATATTCTCCAGGGGTCGACGAAAAACGTTTGCCAGCACATTCAATCTCCCCCGATGAGGCATGCCGAGTATGAGGTCGGTTACACCGAGGCGCGCGGACTGGATGACCAGGTCATCGAGTTGGGGAACCAGAACCTCCCCCCCTTCCAGTGAGAAGCGGGTCTGCCCCATGAATTTCCTGTTGAGGAAACCCTCGAAGAGTGCCGCCTCCCTGAGTTCACCCAGAATATTGAGCTTCTCATCCGTGGAAAATTCCGGCCGGTTGCGGAGAGGCTCCATTCGGTCGATAAGCCACTGTCGTTCAGCAGGCTCCTGAATAAACATGAATTCGACGCCTATGGAACGGCAGTAGGTCTCACGCATGACCTCGACGATTTCCCGGAGGGTCGCTGCGTGCCGCTCAGTTGTCACAGACGGTGGATCGGCCGGGATATCTGGGGACGGATTGCTCATGCTCTTCTCGACATAGAAGGTCCGTTCCAGATCGGCGGGTTCGAGGCAGAAAGCGGCGAGGGAAAGGAGAGGATGGTCGATCTTGCAGGGGGAGAGCGGGTCGGTACAGGCCAGCAGGTGGCCGATATCGCGGTAGCGGTAGATAAGGGAGTGGACGGCCGACTGCTTGAGGGCCAGTTCCGGATCAAGGCATTTTCCTCCGGAAAGTTCACCTCCCCCCAACTCGAAACCGTCGAAAAAAGCGCGCCACTCCGCACCCAGCGCCTCCGGATCATCACGCCAGAGTAGATACTGGGCCTCAATCCATTGCGGAGAGATATTGCCGAAAAAACTCATACCTGGGCCTCGATGGCAGCAGGAGAAAATGTTTGAATTGGGAAACGAACAGAATTATACCAGAGAAGCGGCATGTTTCAACTTAAGCGGTGGCCGGCTGTTAGCGCCCGGTAACCAGATTATCAGAAAACCAAGGTGAAGTTGATACCGAAAATATCCGATTCGGAACGCGGCTGCAACACTCCTTTATTATAGCCGATGGGGACAATAGTTGATTGTGAAAACCTGAACCCTTCGTAAAAAAAGTTCGCCGAAATCTCCTGTAAGTTACGCTGATTTCGGCGAACATGGACCATTCGCTCCGCGACTTGACCGTAACACCATGTTTAACTGATTAAATGGAGGCACCGGTCACTCGCTCTTTTCCTCCAGATCTTCCTTGGATTCATCCGGCGGTGTCTTCTTTTTTCGCGGTGCGCGCTTCTTTTTCGGTTTTATCGGTTCATCTTCAACCAATGCTTCCTGCACTGGCGCTTCCGGAGCCGCCACTTCGGGTATCTCCGCTACAACTACTACTTCTACCGGCGCAGGCGCTTCCAGTTCTTCAACGGCCTCGGTCATGGACGTGCCTTCGGCAACTCCGCTCTTGGGGCGCCTTCTCCTGCGCCGCCGTTTCTTCTTGTGCTCCGCGGGCTTGATTTCCTCGGCTGTTCCGGTTTCTTCTCCCTCTGCCCCTGCCGCGACAGGCACATCCTCGTCAGGCCCATGCCCGGCGAGTGATTCTGCATCCTGCTGATCCTGCTCCGTTGCGGCGGAGTCCACCCCTGTCAGTGGCTCACCGTCGCTCTTCACCTTTTTCTTCCTGCGCCGTTTTTTCTTTTTGACTTCCGTTCCTTCCGGCAGCGTGGCAGGCGCCTCATTATTCTCCTCCACAGGTTGAACCGGTTCCTCCTTGTCCGTTGCCTCTTCCGCCGATTCCTCCGGATGTATTTCCAGGTGAAGCGGTTTCTCGCGTCTGACCAGTTCGAGTTCCAGCTGGTTCATGAGGAAAGAAGGTTTGCCCTTGATGGTAACCGCAATTTCGTAATCGGTCTCAATCCTGACAAGCTCCCGCTTCTTGCGGTTCAGCAGGTAATAGGCGACCTCCAGGGGAAGCGCTCCGCGCACCTCGGCCACCGTCCCCTTGGCCGCGGATGCGTAAACCTTGCGCAAGAATGAGATGGCCATGTTTTCCACCGATTTAACCTTGCCTCTCCCCTCGCAATGGGGACAGAAAAGGACACTCGCCTGATCGAGGTTCTGCTTGATCCGTTGCCGTGACATCTCGAGCATTCCGAACTGGGATATCTTCCCCACCGTGACCCGCGCCTTGTCGGCCTTCAGGGCCTGCTTCAGGACCTTTTCAACCTCATTCATATGCTTTTTGTCACGCATGTCAATGAAGTCGATAACTATGAGCCCCCCGAGGTCACGCAGCCTGAGCTGGCGCGCTGCCTCTTCCGCGGCCTCCAGGTTGGTTTTGAAGGCGGTGTCCTCAACACCCTTTTCCCCAGTCGATTTCCCGGAGTTGACATCAATAGAGACAAGCGCCTCGGTCGGCTCGATTACAAGGGACCCACCGGATTTAAGCAACACCTTTTTCTCGTATATCTGGTCGATCTGTTCTTCAAGCTGGTATTTGGAGAAGATTGGGCGTTTTTCCTGGTGGAGTTTGACAATATTCTCAAACTTGGGCATTGTGCGTTTGAAGAAATCCTTTGCCTGCTTGAAGACCACTGGATTGTCAACGAGCACTTCGTCGATCTCGGCGGTAAAATAGTCGCGGATTGTCCTGATCACCAGGTCCGATTCCTGGTAGATAAGGGCGGGAGCCTTGACCTTGGCGGCCTTGGTGAGTATTTCCTTGTGGAGTTTGACAAGAGACTGGAAGTCCTTGTTGAGCTCCGTCTTCTTCTTCCCGAGCGCCTCGGTTCTGATGATATATCCGATCCCATCGGGTATACTGAGTTCGGCGGCCAGCTCCTTGAGCGTCTTCCTTTCCGCCTCAATCTCCACTTTCCGGGAGATCCCCGCGGAATCGCTTCCAGGCATGAGGACCATGTAACGGCCGGGTAGCGAAAGATACGTGGTCAGGGCCGATCCCTTCATGTCGCGCTCTCCCTTTTCCACCTGGACAAGCAATTCCTGTCCACGCCGCAGCACCTCCTGGATGCGCGGCCTGCGCTTGCGCTGCTCTTCCGGGATGTCGTCGCGCCACTGCCAGAAGTCGGGATGGAGCTCGCCCATCTGGAGAAAACCGAGCTTCTTCTGGCCGATTTCCACGAAGGCGGCCTGGAGACCTGGTTCCACCCGGACAACCGACCCTTTGTAAATGTTGCCGCGGGTCTGCTCGCTTCCGGCGATCTCGATATCCAGTTCAATAAGGTGTCCATCCTTGACAATGGCCACTCGCGCCTCTTCAGGATGCACGGCATTGATCAGCATCTTCTTTGACATTTTCAGTCCTTTGCGGGGACAGACCGGATGAATCGTGCAGCCTGCCGTGAGTCACAACGCGTTTCAGGTACGTTGAGCACAACACGCGACGCACTTATACCAAAAGCCCATCTACCCTATGTTTTTTATATCCGCAGGCGTGACAAGCCCGGAGCGGTGAAACTCTCTGTAAACCGGCACAGGCCGGCGAATACCCTCAGATGTAATTTGTCAGGGCCATAAAACATTGAAAGTATAGCAGATGTTTTACGGAGTTCTAAGAAAAAACTGTTGGAAGGATTATTTTCTTTAAATAGAACTCCTTATATGATTAGTGTGATTCACAGCCCTCAGCCTTCAGAATCATCAGCCGGGTAGTCACGAAATTTATTGACAATCTAGGGAAATAATACCGATACTGAGTTTTCATTTCCGTTTAGTGAACACTGATATAAATTCGATATAAATCAGGTTTGTCGGAGTTGATGATGAAGAGGTCAAAAAAGCAGTTACTCCAAGAGCTGACATTACTGCAAATGCGTGTTCAGGAACTGGAATCCATTCAATCCGCAACCGTCAATAATCCGCGGACGCTATCCGATCATAAAGATAAAATAGATGCAATTCTCCGTCGCTCTGACAGCTATCCGAATACGATGGTTAATGAACACACCGAAACAATTGAGGAAGGCAACGGGAATTTGCGCGATGGGTTTGACAGACACAGCCGGTCGGATAAAAACACCCTTGCAGGCGGGGAACGTTTCAGGGATCTGGACAAGCTATTGCCGCGGCCCGTTATCGAAATGGATGCGGGAGGCGCGCTTGCCGTCGGCAAAAATTTTGAAGAACAGTTCCGACAGGCGCAAAAGATGGAAGCCGTTGGTACATTGGCGGGAGGGATCGCCCACGACTTCAACAATATCCTTACCGCCATTATCGCCAGTGCAAGCCTCATGCAGAGGTCGATAGACGAGAACAGCAAACTGCGTCGTCATCTGGACCGGATATTCGCCGCAGCCGAGCGGGCCACCAATCTGACCCAGAGCATACTCGCCTACAGCAGAAAACAGATCATCAAGCCGGCTCCAATCAGACTCAATCTCATCGTGGAAAATCTTCAGAAACTTCTGACCCGGCTCATCCCGGAAAATATTGCATTCAAGACATTCCTGTCGGAAAAAGATTTGACCATAATGGCTGACATCAGCCAGATTGAGCATGTACTTATGAATCTGGTTGCCAATTCCATAGATGCAATGTCGTCAGGAGGGGAACTGTCCATAAAAACCGGATTCGCTGCTGCCGGAGAATCCGACAAGGTTATAAGTTTCGGAGACCCGGTAGATTACGGTATTCTCACAGTCGCGGACACGGGCGCCGGGATGGATGCCGCCACCAGGGATCGGCTGTTTGAGCCCTTTTTCACGACAAAGGAAGTGGGCCGGGGATCAGGGCTAGGGCTTGCCATGGTTTATGGAATCGTTAAGCAGCACAAAGGCTTTATTTACGTGCAGAGTGAGCCTGGCCGCGGCACAGCCGTCGATATTTACCTTCCTTTGTTCGAAGCGAACGCCATGGAAAGGGCGACCATCGATTTTCAGCCGCAAATGGAAGGAAGGGAAACCATACTCCTTATCGAAGACGAAACGGACGTCAGGAATTTACTTAAAGAAATTCTGGAAAGTTACGGATATGAAGTGATAGAGGCGGTGGACGGCAAGGATGGAGTGGAAAAATTCGTGTTGCATCAGAGTAAAATTCGGCTGTTGCTATCCGATGTCATGATGCCTGGCAAAAACGGCAAAGAGGCTTATAATGATATAAGAAAAATCAGGGAAGACGTTAGAGTCATTTTCATAAGCGGTTATTCCGTTGCCGCAACCAATGAAATTCTGGACGAAGGCATGAATTTTCTGGCTAAGCCCGTCTCACCGCGGGAGCTTTTATCAAAGATAAGAGAGGTGCTGGACAAATGAATCCAGTCAAGATCATTTACGTGGATGACGATATTGCCCTCCTGGAGAGCGTTTCCGAACTCCTGAGCGAAGACGGGTTCATAGTGTATCCCTTCACAAACGGTTTTGATGCGCTGGATAAGCTTCTGCGGGAACCGGTTGATGTGGTGCTTACCGACATCAAAATGCCGAAGATTACCGGTTTAGAACTTCTCGACAGGATACGCGCAATCGACACGGAGACACCGGTCATTCTGACGACGGGTTATGCCGATCTCAACGTTGCAATTGACGCCATAAAAAAGGGGGCATTTGAATTTATAATAAAGCCTTTCGACTTCAGCTATCTCATTCACGCCATAAACAAAGGGGTACAACATAAACAGGCGCTTCAGTTTGAAAAGGATTACAAGGCCGAGTTGGAAAAGATGGTTGTGCAAAGGACCCAGGAGTTGACCCGCGCATTGAAAACTGTCAAGAACATGAGCAGTGTGGTCATCGAGCGGCTGACAGCCGCCGCCGAATTGCGCGACAAGGTTACAGGGTTGCACATCGCTCGAATCGGCTTATACTCCTGCCTGATTTCCCGTTCGCTCGGCCTGTCGGAAGATTTCACCGATACTCTGACCATCGCGAGCGCAATGCATGACGTCGGTAAAATCGGCATTCCGGATGCCATCCTTTTGAAACCGGGACGCCTTACCCTAGATGAATTGAAAATCATCGAATCCCACACCACAATCGGCGCCAAGATTCTGAAAGGCACCAGCTTCCCCCTGCTGCAGATGGCCGCTTCAATAGCCATGACCCATCATGAACGATGGGACGGTTCCGGATATCCAAAAAAACTTAAGGGAAAGGCCATACCTATTGAAGGAAGGATCGTCATGATGGCGGACCAGTACGATGCGCTGCGCAGTCCAAGAGCTTACAAATCCTCCCTCGACCACAAAACTGCATACGGAATTCTGACCCAGGGGGACGAAATGACAAGTCCGGAGCACTTTGATCCGGATGTAATGCGGGCTTTCAAGGAAACGGCGTCGATGTTCGAGGAGATTTACGACAATCAGGCGAACCTTTTGAAAATCGATTAGTAGTGGCATCAAAAGGAATATGTTTGCAATAAAGTGAATAATTTTTCCGGATAAAAACCATGGAGAAAAAAAAGATACTGCTCGTTAATGATGTTCAGCTTTTTCTGGAACAGGAAAAGACATTCTTTAACAGAGACCTGTTCAATCTGCTGCTGGCAAACAGCGGTGTCGATGCGCTCGCCATTATCCGGGAAGAGAAGCCTGATCTTGTTTTCATGGACCTCCATATGCCCGAAATGGACGGCGATAAATGCTGCCAGATAATAAAATCGGATCAGGAATTGCACAAGATCCCGGTAATAATTGTGACAAGCGGCGTAAATGAGGAAGATTTCGATCGAAGCTGGCAATCGGGTTGTGACGATATTATTGTCAAGCCGATCAACCGCCTCTATTTTATGGCAATAACCAAAAAATACCTCAATATCCAGTTCAGAAAAACCCCGAGGCACATTGCCCGACTGCGCATGCACTTCGGCACTAATCAGGAGACGCTCCTCACGGAATATTCCTTAAACGTGAGCACAGGGGGGGTCTTTGTCGAAACGGAAAACCTTCTCCCGATCGATACCATACTGGCCTTGGAATTCATCCTGCCGCAGAATGTGGAGACCATCAGGTGCGATGGAAGAGTGGCCTGGGTTAACCGTACGGAACTGATGGTCAACCCGAATCTTCCGGTGGGAATGGGACTTCAATTCATAAATATAGCAATTAATGACATGAATGCCATCCGGGAGTATATAAAAAAAGAAGCCCTCATGCCTTTCTGGTAAAAGGGGATTCACCGCACCCAACACCTTTTTTCGATGAAGATGTTACATTTGGGCGGCCAGGGCCTTTTCATACCCCAACTGAAACGCCTTTTTGTTCAGTTCCACGAATGCTTCAGGCACCCGGGCAAGCACAGCCTTTTCGGCGTTTGCCCTGGAAACCACGCCGGTGAGTGCTACCATGGCGCCAAGTGCCACGATATTTGCGACTATCTCGCGTCCCACTTCATTTTTTGCGGTATTTATTATGGGAAACATCGTTACATTGAAGTTCCCCTCGGGCATTCTCTTAACCATGTCGGAATCGAGGAGGAGCACCCCCCCCTCCTTCAGGTCATGTACATATTTGTCGCACGCCTCCTGTGTCAGGGCAAGCAGGGCGTCTACACTTGTCGCCTTCGGGTAGTCGATCGGAACGTCGGAGATTATCACCTCCGACTTGGAGGCGCCGCCGCGCGCCTCGGGACCGTAGCTCTGGGACTGCACAGCCTGTTTACCCTCATATATAGAGGCGGCTTCGGCCATGATGACGCCGGCAAGGATCAAGCCCTGCCCACCAGCCCCGGAAAATCTCATTTCATATCTTCCAGACATCTTTAACTCCTTTGCCGGGGCATTTATTTAATGCCTCCCTGGGCTCGCTCTATCACTTTCTGATACTGTTCGCAATACTCCGGCTTATCTTCCTTGTAGAGTACACCGGTAAGGACCTTCCCCTGGAGCAGCTCCGGGGCCATCTTTTCGGCGGCCTTGACCGGCACGGCGACCTCCTTCAGGTGGTTCATCATCTCGATGACAGACTTGTACTTGTTGCGCCGGCCATAGGTGGTCGGGCAGTCATCGAGTATCTCCACGAAGGAGAAACCCTTATGCCTGACCGCCTCGACGATCAGCTTGTCGATCTGGACCGCGTGGTAGGCGGTACCTCGGGCGACGAAGGTGGCGCCCGCGCCGATTGCGAGCTTGGCTATGTCGAAGGGGGGGTCTGGATTGCCGTAGGGGGTGGTGGATGCCTTGGCGCCGGTCGGTGTAGCGGGCGAGAATTGACCGCCGGTCATGCCGTATATATGGTTGTTCATGAGGATATAGGTCATGTCGATATTTCTGCGGCAGGCATGGATGAAATGATTGCCGCCGATGGCCACTCCGTCGCCATCCCCCCCCACGCAGAAAACGGTCATCTCGGGCCGGGCCATCTTAACGCCGGTGGCGAACGCCGCGGCGCGGCCGTGGGCGGTGTGGAGGGTGCAGCAATCCATGTATCCGGGAAGGCGAGACGCGCAGCCGATGCCGGAGACTATACATGTCTTGTTTTTCTCCAGTTTGAGGGTGTCGATGGCCCTGATGAGCCCCTTCATGACTATCCCGTGGCCGCAGCCCGGACACCAGATGTGCGGTAGTTTGCCGGGGCGGATATATTTGTCATAGTCAAAAGCCATGGTTAATTGACCTCCTTGATCTTTACGAGGATCTCGCCCGGATTTACCGGCTCCCCATCCACACGGTAGATGCCGTGTACCGGCGCATTCCCTTCGATGCATCCCCTGACGACACCGTTGCACATGCCCAGACTCATCTCCGGGGTTACAAACGCCTTGACCCGTCTTGAAATTTCAAGGAGCCGCTCCTCCGGAAAGGGCCAGAAGGTGATGAGACGAAAAAGACCGGCCTTTATCCCCTCCTTGCGCGCCTCGTTAACGGCAAAGCGAGCGGAACGGGAGGTGGAGCCGAAGGCAACAATGACCACATCGGCATCATCGACAAGGTACTCTTCCCACTTCATGATGTCGGCCTTGTTAGCCTCCACCTTGCGAATCTGGCGCTCCTCCTCGGCCTGAACAACTGAGGCCTTGGTGGTGGGGAAACCGTCCTGCATCTTGTTCAGTCCGGTCACATGGAAACGGTAATCGGAGCCGAAGGCTGCCAGGGGGGGGACATCGCCGAAAGAGGTGTCATAGGGCATGTACTGCTCTGGTGGCACACTGGGGGGGGTGCGGTCGATGACCTCGAGTTCTCCCTGGTCGGGGAACTCTATCCTCTCCCGCATGTGGCCGACTATCTCGTCCGGCATTACCAATACCGGCATGCGGTATTTCTCAGCCAGATTGAAAGCCCTGACGGTCTCCTCGAAGATCTCCTGCACTGAGGCGGGAACCAGGGTTATTGCTGCATGGTCGCCATGGGTCCCCCATTTGGCGCACATTATATCGGATTGGCTGGGACCGGTCGGCATTCCCGTTGAAGGCCCCCCCCTCATGACATTGAATATAACGCATGGAACCTCGGTAATGCAGGCATAACCGATGAGCTCCTGTTTCAGGGAGAGGCCTGGGCCGGAAGTGGATGTCAACGATTTTACCCCTGCCAGGGAGGCGCCAATGATGGCGGACATGGCGCCGATTTCGTCTTCCATCTGGATGAATTTCCCGCCGATTTTAGGAAGCTCTGCGGACATGACCTCGGCCACTTCAGTAGACGGAGTGATCGGGTATCCGGCAAAAAACCTGCAACCGGCATAGAGCGCACCATAAGCGGCAGCTTCGTTACCCTGTAAGAATCCAACTTTTTTTGCCACTTGCACTACCTCCTAAAATTCAGGTGTATAGGCTGAAGACTGAAGGTCATTAAGAAAGAATATTTTGAATATTGCGTGGTGATTTTGATGATTTGCCTTCAGCCTTTTTACCTGAGTTTTTTTAATGTGGTGTGACCTTGATTGCAAAATCGGGGCAACGGAGTTCGCACTGCATGCACTTTATGCAGGCCTCCAGGTCCTTGACTCCAGCGATGAAACCCTGCATCTCCAGGACCTTGGTAGGGCAGAATTCCACGCAGATGTGGCATCCCTTGCAGTACTTCTCGATAATTTCGATAGTAGGAAGCGTTTTTTCCATCTATTTTAACTCCTTTGCGGTAAATAGGGCGAACCAATGGACAACAGAGTATTATTCCAACAGGGAATGACTACCCTATTTATTGTAAACTATTCCAGGCAAAATACAAAAGAAGGGTTTATAACCCTTCTCTTGTTCAAGGACAGCCGACTTTATAATAAATTCATATTGCTCATACTGTCCACAAGACCCTTTACGGACGCCACCGATTTGTCCATCATCGCCTGCTCTTCCTCGTTCAGCTTGAACTCGACGACCTTCTCGACCCCGTTTTCACCCAGGATGCAGGGGACACCCATATAGTAGCCTTTCACTCCGAACTCGCCGTTCAGGTATGCGCAGGTGGGAAGGATCCGCTTCTGGTCCTTGAGGATCGACTCGGCCATGGCAATCGCACTGAAGGCAGGACTATAAAAAGCGCTGCCGGTCTTGAGAAGGGCGACGATCTCACCGCCTGCGCCCCTGGTGCGCTTGACCATCCCCTCCATTACTTCCCTGGCCTTATCCTCGCTGCCGTATTTCTGCTCCAGAAGCTCCATAACGGGAATGCCGTTGACATTGGCGAAACGGACCAGGGGTACCATGTCATCGCCATGGCCGCCGAGGATCATGGCGGTAACATCCTTTACCGAGACGCCCAGTTCCCAGGCAACAAATGCGGCAAAGCGGGCAGAGTCGAGCACCCCTGACTGGCCGAAAACACGGTTGTGAGGAAACCCTGTAATCTTCTGGCAGAGGGTGACCATGGCATCGAGGGGGTTGGATATGACGATGACAAACGCCTTGGGAGCGTATACCCTGATCCCCTCGGCTACCGATTTCATGATCTTCGAGTTGACTTCGATCAGATCGTCGCGGCTCATTCCCGGCTTGCGCGCAAGGCCGGCAGTGACGATTACCAGATCTGAACAGGCAAGATCCTTATAGTCGTTGGTCCCCGTTATCCTTGGGTCGAAACCTTCTATGGAAGCAGCCTCGGCAATATCCAGACACTTCCCCTGGGGTAACCCCTCGACAACGTCGAAAAGCACAACGGCGCCCAGTTCGCGCGTGGCCGCAAGCTGGGCCAATGCACCGCCTATCTGTCCGCCACCGATTAAAGCAATTTTCTTTCTTTCCATGACTCCCTCCCGTAAAATACATTAGCCAGCGGCTGGTTACATGTTTTCTATCAGAGCATCGGCAAACTCGGAACACTTCAACAGGGTCGAGTCGGGCATAAGCCTTTCGAAATCATAGGTGACCCGCTTCTGGCTGATGGTCTTGTCAATGGAGCTGACGATCATGTCGGCAGCTTCCTGCCATCCCATGAACTCGAGCATCATTACTCCCGAGAGGATGACCGATCCGGGGTTGACCTTGTCGAGATTGGCATACTTGGGCGCAGTGCCGTGGGTCGCCTCGAATATGGCGTGGCCGGTCACGTAGTTGATATTGGCGCCGGGAGCAATACCAATTCCCCCCACCTGCGCAGCCAGGGCATCGGAAAGAAAGTCGCCCTCCAGGTTCATGGTGGCGATGACATCGAACTCTTTGGCCCGTGTCAGGACCTGCTGCAGGGTGATATCGGCTATTGTGTCCTTGACCATGACAAGCTTCTTCCACTGCCCGTTGCCGTGAGTCGGCATGAGCTTGATAGCAGTTTCCACTTCATCGCAGATCTCCTTCTTCTGCGATAGGGTCATCATGTCATAGCCGGGATCGATCATCTTGGCGTTATCCTCTATGGAGAGATCTGGATTCCTGTCCTTGTTGCCAATGATCCAGCTCTCGCGTTCCGTCACGATCCTGTCGCGGAATTCCACTTTGGCAATATTGTACCCCCAGTCCTTGAAGGCCCCTTCGGTAAACTTCATGATATTACCCTTATGGACCAGTGTTACGGATCGGCGGTTCTGTTTTACGGCATAAAGAATCGCAGCACGGACCAGTCGCTCGCTCCCCTCCCTGGAGATCGGCTTGATACCGATGGAACAGGTATCGGGAAAACGTATCTTGGTAACTTTCATCTCTTCGATGAGAAAATTCTTTATCTTCTCGCACTCCGGGGTACCGGTCATCCACTCAATACCAGCATAAATGTCTTCGGTATTCTCACGAAAGATGACCATGTCCACATCCTCGGGTTTCTTCACCGGAGATGGAACACCATTAAAATATTTGACAGGTCGGAGACAGACATAGAGGTCCAGCAACTGGCGCAGAGCAACGTTCAGGGAGCGGATGCCGCCGCCGATGGGTGTCGTCAGAGGCCCCTTGATGCCAACGAGAAATTCATTATACGCCTCAACCGTTTCATCAGGGAGCCAGCCGAGCCCCATATTAAAAGGCTTTTCACCGGCATATACTTCCATCCAGCTGATCTTCTTCTTTCCTGCATAAGCCTTCTGAACAGCGGCTTCAAAGACACGTACGGCTGCCTTCCAAATGTCAGGGCCGGTGCCGTCTCCTTCAATAAAGGGTATTATTGGATTGTCGGGTACCCGGAGTTTGCCGTCACCTCCCATGATTATCTTCTCACCCATGGGAACTTTTACATGCTTGTAAGTCATTTTCTCTCCTTTCATATGCCGACAACAGGCAGCACCATTAACAATTTAATACAGGAATAATATCTGATCAGTGATGCTGAAATTCTTATAACCTTCGAATTAATAGGAGTTATTCCTTCATATGATTATGTATACAGTATACATAATTATTTTCACTGTCAAGCATAAATATGGAAATATTTGGAGCCACGCTAAAGTTCTCTCGGGCTTCTTTGTCCTCAAAAAAGAGGGAATTGCTGATGATTTGAATGTTTGGAACGAATGAGCTTTTGAAAAGATATGGGGACGGCACAACTGTGAGAAGGTATTTTATTGGAAATTGGATTAACGGAGCGGTTTTCCCTGGCTGTAGCGTCGTGCTTCGCCGATATCTTCGCTGTTCATATCTCTGGGTATTCGGAGCACCTGTCCGGGCCAGATATGGGCTGGATCACGGATCTGGTCTCGGTTTGCGCGGTATAGCAGGGGCCATAACATTTGGTCGCCATAAACATCTGTCTGCGCGGCGATCTGCGGGAGTGTCTCGCCGCGCAAGACCGTATGGTAAGCCGGTAACGGCTTATCCTTGTTCTGCCTGGGGCTTTCGACTTTTTTACCTGTTGCATTAGAATGAGCAGTTCTTGGCTGTTCCATCAGAATGGGGCTATTCACTTTCCGCTGCAAATTAGAGTGCTTAAGATCGTTTTTCTCATCTTCTCCCTTGAGCATTGCGACATCTGCCATTCGCAACTTTTCCGCATCAAGATCCTTCTCCAGCACTTTGGCTTTTGTCCACGCCAGATGGAAGTAACTATCCGCTTCCTCGGTTTCGTCTGCTTGCAGAAGTGCTTCCCCCCTGGCCAGGGACAACCTTGCGCTTCTGAATTCATCAGGGGAAATAGTTTCAGCCCTTTTGAACCTGACCAGGTCAACAATCGCCACGGCCTTCCCCCGCCAATGGGATAAGTTCGGGGAGCAGCCGGTCGTTATCAATACCAAAGTCAAGGTGATGAGAATTAAACTCCTGATAAAAAGCACATCCAATCCTTTACTTAACGGCAATTCTTAATCCGAGTTCCTTCAACTGCTTGGCGTCAACAGACGAAGGCGCTTCGGACATGAGGCATGTCCCCTTCTGGGTCTTGGGAAATGCAATTACGTCGCGGATGGAATCGCTGCCGGTCAAAAGCATCATCAGGCGGTCCATGCCGAATGCTATGCCGCCATGTGGAGGAGTTCCGTACTCAAGGGCATCCAGCAGAAAGCCGAATTTCAGCCTGGCGTCTTCATCAGAAAGGCCAAGCATCTTGAACATTTTCGACTGGATCTTTTCCTGATGAATCCTGATGCTTCCCCCTCCTATTTCATTGCCGTTGAGGACCAGATCGTAGGCCTTGGCGCGGCAGCGTCCCGGATCGGAATCGAGATGATCCAGGTCTTCATCCATTGGCGCGGTAAACGGATGGTGAACCGCCGACCATCTTTTCTCCTCATCATCCCATTCCAGAAGAGGGAAATCGGTAATCCAGACGAAATTGAAGGTCTCCTTGTCCAATAATCCTAGTATTGACGCCAGATGGTTGCGCAGCTTGCCCAGCGAATCATTGACAATCTTCGGCTTGTCAGCCACGAACAGAAGCAGGTCACCTTCCTCTGATAAGAAGGCCTTATTCATGGCTGCAATTTCTTCGGCGGTAAAAAACTTGGCTATGGGAGACTGCCAACCTTCCGCGGTTACCTTTACGTATGCAAGCCCTTTCGCCCCGTAGATTCTTGTGAATTCCGTAAGATCATCGATCTCTTTTCGAGAAAACCTGGCGCACCCCTTGGCGTTGAGCCCCTTTACAATCCCTCCACCGGCTGTCACATCGGCAAAAACCTTGAAGCCGGCATCTTTTACAATCTCGGACAACTCCACCAGTTCAAGACCGAAACGGAGATCCGGATTGTCCACTCCGAACCTGGCGATCACCTCCCCATAGGTCATTCGCGGCATGGGAAGCTCAACCTTCGTTCCCTTCGTCTCTTCGAATATCCGGGCGATGAGCCCCTCCATAACGGTGATGATATCTTCCCGGTCAATGAAGGACATCTCGCAGTCTATCTGCGTGAATTCCGGCTGGCGGTCGGCGCGCAGGTCCTCGTCGCGGAAACAGCGGACAATCTGGAAGTAGCGGTCAAATCCGGAGATCATGAGAATCTGTTTGAATAGCTGCGGTGATTGGGGAAGGGCATAGAAATCCCCCTGGTGGATACGGGAGGGAACGAGAAAATCCCTGGCACCTTCCGGAGTAGACTTGGTCAGATAGGGGGTCTCCAGTTCAAGGAAGCCGTTTGCTGCAAGGTAATGTCGGGTGCTTTGCGTAACCTTTGAGCGGAGGATAAGGTTTTGCTGCAGGACGGGACGGCGCAGATCCAGGTATCGGTGCTTCAAGCGCAGATTTTCCGAGACTTCCACGTAATCGTCCAGGGTAAAGGGGAGCGGCTTGGAGCGGTTCAGTATCCTGCACTCAGAAACGATTATCTCGATCCCGCCGGTCTTCAGGTTGGGATTCACCGTCCCTTCCGGCCGCGGTGCGACTTTCCCTTTCACCGCGACCACAAACTCGTTGCGGATCGTTTCGGCCTTACGGTGCGCCACACTGTTCAGTTCTGGATCAAAGACTATCTGGGCAATACCCTCCCGGTCACGCAGGTCGACAAAAATGAGCCCGCCATGGTCGCGCCGCCGAAGCGCCCAACCCATCATAAAAACTTCCCTCCCTGTATCGGCAACGGTCAGAGACCCGCAGTAATCGGTGCGCTTCCACTCCCCAAGAAAATCTATCACGATGACATCCCCCTCATTTAATCCAATTTTTGTAAAACTTTGCAAGTATACTCAAAAAGAGAACGGGCATCAAGGAATAATGCCCGTCCCCAATTTAGACCCTTGATACCAGCCCCCTAATCTTCGTCACTTGAGGAACGGAGCAGTTTTGTCCGGGAGCGCTGTTTTTTCTCGTTTAGCCTTTTATTCTTTTCTCCGGAGGGGACTTTTGTGGGGACCCTTTTCTTGATTCTCCGCTCCCTCCTGGCAAGTGCCTCCGCAAGCCTCTTCATGGCCATTTCCCGGTTCCGTGTCTGGGACCGGTTCTCCGACGCCTGGGCGACTATGCCGGTCGGGAGATGGCGGATCCTCACCGCGGAATCGGTGACGTTTCTGTGTTGCCCACCGGGGCCGGAGCCACGGTAAAATTCGATCTTCAAATCAGTCTCTTTAATCTCAATGGTCATTTTTCCCCGGTAACATTACAAAGATTATTTTTCATACTTTTCATTGACATGAATTTCAGTCAGTATAAATATACCCGTATAATCAATCGAGGTAAACTAATGAATGCCATAGCGCTTCTTGAAAAGTATTTCCCTGGCTCTAATTCCTTTATGATTATTCTTGAACACAGCCGCCTCGTGGCAACTAAAGCCCTGCAGACGGCCCGCAATCTTGATCTTGACCATCCTGGTGTTGACTTGGCTTTCCTGGTGGAGGCCGCATTTCTCCATGATATCGGTGTCTGCCGGACTGAAGCGTCGAAATTCCACTGTCACGGGACAGAGCCAAATATCCGGCACGGCATTATCGGCAAGGAGATTCTCGAAGAGGAAGGGTTCCCTCGGCATGCACTTGTATGTGAGCGGCACATCGGAGTTGGTCTGTCTGTTGCCGATATCAGATCGCAAACACTGCCATTACCTGAAGAGGAGATGACCCCGCAATCCGTCGAAGAGAAGATCGTTTGTTTCGCCGATCTATTCTATTCGAAGAGTCTGGAGAATTGCGTAAAAGAAAAGACCATTGCCGAGGTAAAACAAGCTCTGAGAAAATTCGGGGAAAATAAGGTTATGATTTTTGACGGCTGGCTTAAGGAATTTAAATATGCTTGATAAACAACATGACCATATCGCAGTAATTGAACAGATGCGGTCACGGTGCCTGTCAAATTACAGACTTCCCATACCGACTGAACCAACAAAAACTTGCGGTAGCAGGGCGAAATGTTTTCTCATTTGGCTTAATTTTGTATTTCCAGTGAATCCACCTTTTCAGAACCTTAGGGGACCTGCACGGAAACTCAATTGCAAATGTCAAAAAATGCGCTATTTAGTTCTTCCCTAAATGAGCAGATTAAGGTAATTTAGAACAACCGTTCCGAACAAAACCAGATAGGTGCGAAATATTAATTAAGGGAGTTAGAAGATGAAGAGAAGTTCGAATTTGTTGGCGTCAGGATTGATTCTTGCGTTTGTTCCGGCCATCCTGGGTGCCTGTGCAGGGACGGCTAAAGTTACACAACCAGTAGCAAAAACTGAATCAGATAAGAAAGAAGCCGTGGCAAAAGTCGTTGAAGAAGGGCCTATTCTCTCAGGAAAAGTGGTGGAAACCATGAATGCCAAGGGTTATACTTATATCTGCCTGGAAAAGAACGGGAAAAAAGGATGGGTGGCTGTACCGGCCGTAAATGTTTCCGTAGGTCAGGAAGTTCAGGTCAGACCGGGGACGGAAATGGGCTTGTTCACGAGCAAAACCCTTAACCGTTCGTTCGATAATATCGTCTTCTCACCAGGTCTGGTATCTGACGCATCAGCCCAGCTGCCACAAGGGCATCCGGCTCTTGACAGCAAAGGCCAACTTCCACAAGGTCACCCGGATACTTCTGCAACTGCAAAACCGGCCAGTAATGTAGAAGTGCCTAACACTTTATCAGCAGCGGTGGAACTCGAAGGGAAAGTTGTTGAAACAATTGATGGCGGCGGTTATACCTATATCTGCCTGGAAAAGGCCGGGAAAAAGACATGGGCCGCAGTCCCGGTCACGAAAGTCAATTTAGGGGATCAAATTGAACTGCAACCCGGCATGACCATGCCGAATTTTACAAGCAAGGCCCTCAACAGGACCTTCGACAATATTATCTTCTCGTCAGGCGTAATTCCTAAAAAATAGAAACTGTCCGATCAGAAAAAGGAGAGAAATATTGATTTCTCTCCTTTTTTTTGCACTGTGTCGAGTCGCATATAAACAATCCCCAATTTATTGGTACACTTAGCTTATCAAAAACATTTCTCTCAACAGATTTGAGCTCCCTCCCTCCACTTTTCGCCGTATGGCCTTAGTTCCTCTGGACGGAAAGACACGACGTAGCCTGACACAACCAATTACCGGGAAATAGTATTCAACTATTGCAACGCTCCCCGAAGACCTGATGCTACATTCATCACAGAAAGTTAAGATTAAAGCCTGCATAAAAAACCCCCGCTCCTCACGGAGCGGGGGTTTTCCTATTTAGCGAATGTGTTCAGCCTGCGTATTCCGTTACGGACGTGTTCCAATGTATGCAATGGCATTGTTCTTTGTCGTCTGATCTTCGCCCACCACGTTCTGGATGGCAACGGCAACCGTGTTGTTGGTTGGGATCCCGTCATCCAGGTAATCGATGGTATCGTAGAGTAACCGTTTAGAGGTTGTGCCATTATGCACCCAGCCGGCATCGGTTGACAAGAGCCTCAGGTTGAAGGCGGCGCCCATCAGATTGGCCCCCTGTCCGCCGATTAAACTTGCAGGGGCATTCCAGTTCGTTACCCGTGAGGAATTATTCTGCAGAGCAGTATTGAAGGTCGTGAAGAAGTAGGGTGGCAGATCTGTATTGAAAAACACTCCTTTGGCGGCAAGTTGTGCGGTAATTACTGAAAGCGCGGCCTGGTACCCCACTCTTCTCGTCTCAAGATCCGCGGGGCTGCTGATAGTAAATGCCGGGCCGCTGCCACCATGGCAATTTGAGCACAAGGTGGTCGTTACCGCCGTTATGACACCGTTGGACGCCGATGAAATCGGGGAGAATACATGTTTCTTGGGTGCTGACATGTGACAGGCTACGCATGGTCCCTGTGTACTGTCAGTACCGATATCGCTATGGCTTGTAGTTGTCGCAGAATTAGGTCTGTATTCGTATCCGGCGCGAAGATTGTCGGGTATCATGATATTGGCGGCAGCCATGCCGTGAGGGTCGATGAAGTCAACATTGGACCAGAAAGCATGGGTCAAGCCGGTACTTACGGTACCATTCCCCAGACGGCACACGATCGATGGCAACGACGTTGCATTGGCGCAAACTGCTGGGTTAGCCGTGGTCTGCTTAATGACATTGCCGGCAACCTTACCGGAATGGCAAGCAATGCAGATGTTGGAATCGGTGAATTCATTGCCGGATTGATTCGTAAATTGCTTGGACCGAATGATTGTTTTAGTGGCAGCCGAGGAGTAATTGTACCAAGCCTGAACAACGTTGGTAAAGTTAGTATTCTCTATAATCCCCACGGTTCGCCTACTGAAGTCGGCGCTGAATGGGGTCGGGCTGTGGCAGGCGTTGCAGGCGACCATCTCCCTTTTCCTGTCGCCCGGTGTACCCCATGAATGTATATCTTGGAAAGCAGTTTGGGGATCTAGCGAATTTGTTGGGGTTACGTAATTGATGAAGCCGGTGGTGGTGTGGCAGCGCACGCAGTCGTTCTGGACGGTGGTAGCCGGTGTGGCCGGCAACGGGGTGCCGAGGAGTTTGTAATCGGCCGCCTCCAGATTGGCTTCCGTATACGGTCCCGGACCGATATAGGCCGGCGAGAATGGATTGCCGTGACCTGACGTCGCCCATTCGTTGTTTGCCGGGAAAATATTGAAGGAGTTGTCAACGGCAGAGACGTGGCAGTTGTTGCAAGAAATATTCGTTGTAACGAACTGTGCCGTCGAATAGGTGCTGAAGTGGGGGAACCCCGTTATGCCAGTTACGATACCGGGATTGTGCGGATTATGGCAGTTCACGCACTGGTTCGTGCCGGTAAAGGCATTATGGAATGTAAGTCCGTTTGGCGGCCAGGAACTGACTATAGTGCTTCCGGGGAAGTGACAGGTGGCACAGGAGTAGAACAGTCCGGGATTAGCTGTCTTATCCGAAGTTGGATATCCTGGATGCTGAAGGGCCAGGCCGGGGTTGTGGCAGGACTGGCAGGCCGGGCCGTTCGTACTGGCGGCATGACCGGAGACGGCGTATTTATTGGCTTCATCCCAACCGTAATGGCAATTAAGGCAAAAGCCCGACGCGGTAATACCAGGCGGTTGCACGGTAATTTGAACATTTGCCGAACTGGGCGTAGCCCCGGGAGCGGTCAGGGTCAGGGTGGCCGTAAAGGTACCGGCGTTAACAGCCGATATATTGGTGGTGATGTTGGCCGGGGTAGTAACCTGGCCTGAAGCCGGGCCGAAGGTAAGCCCAGCGCCGCTGAACGTGAACGTGGCCTGGGTGCCGGCCTGAAGGTTTGCAATGGTGCTGTTGGCACCGCTCAGAAGAGTCGGGGTGTTAACGGGAATGGTGATGCCGGAGGGGAGGATGGCGGTCAGGGTTGGCGTTGCCTGGACGATCTGTTTGAAATTCACATAAAAGGTCTGGGAAGTATTGCTCAATGGAACTGTCACGGTCCAGGGGCCGGTACCATTGACATATGTTGTATTGCTTGTGACGTTAACGCCATTTCTCGTTACGCTGGAAAGTGTGTAATTAGTCGCTGCAGTCGCGGTAAAGATCTTTACCGCCGTGGTAAAACCGGAGAGCGGTGATGGCCCGACGGAGCCGGATGCCGAGCCGGAGGTAACAGCTATGCTGTAGGTGCCGGCAAGTGCAAATGCAGGGACCATGATCAGCATAAGTAACACTACGGTGATTTTTTTAACCATGTTTGCATCTCCTTATAATCTAGAGAATAAACTGCTAACAACTTTTCGATATCTAGTTTAAAGCGCTGATGACCTGTAAATTCCGGATTTAAAAAATAGCAACGTGGCGTATTCGGATGTTTTCTAGCCATCCCTTTGCCCAGATGAAAAGCGAACCCTTCCTCAATCCAACTAAAGGTCAGCAAAACGCGCTACCCCGGCCATCCTCAAGCTACTTCAAATATATTCTGAGGAAAGAATCAGAATATTTAAAAGTCAGGGGCAAGCAGAAACAAGGCTAAACCAAGCGACGTCCCACGAATTCCATCTAACTGTTGGCACCTCACTCATATTAAACAAGAAGTCGATTAACCGGAATTCAGTTAGTCATGCCGTGGCATCTGTCACATTCAATGGTGTTGTACCAACGGTAAGGGGTTCCCCAAGTTACCGTTGTCTGCTGGATGTGGCACGATACATTTGAACAGTTTTTGGTGACCGGGTCATATGTCGCATTGAGAAGACTCATGGCAATATTTCCGGATCCGTAAGTAGAATAAACAAAAGCATTCCGCCTATCGAAAGCAACGTTTTTTCTGCCATTTACGTGATTAGCAAAATTAGCAATAGGAACGTCACTGAGAGTCCTCACACCCAGGGCGTCTTCTGTATATGTGTTCAATTGCGTGACGGTATCATTGTGGCAGTATGAGCAACTGATTGGCGCATAGCCCATATTCCAGGTATGCAAGTTTTGATAGCCGTATGGATCTATCCATGAGTGGCTGTCTCCCGCACCGCCGTCATTTGTGGGATAGGCGGTCTGTGTGGGATTACCGTGACAGCCTGAACAGTTAAGCGGCCCACTTCCCCAGGTGATGGACATGTATTTCCTGGCGACAGCAACCTTCGACTGCCAATCAGGATCGTTTTGCGGTATGACCTCCGAAGTCCTTTCGTTGTGGCTATGACAGTAGATATTGTTACACATCCCATCAGTATAGGAAATTCCTCTGGTATCAGTGAGTACAATGTTACCGGGGACATATGCAGCGGACGATGGATTTAATCCCTTTATGGAATCAGCTGCCGCAAGCGGATTGTACAGCTCCATGTCCACTGTGCCATTGTTATGTTTGGCCCAGTCCATGGGATGGCAATTGCCGCAGCCGAAGATATACGCTGTGTTGTTGCCGAATGTTTGAGTAAGACTAATATCTCCATACCGTGCCTGGGCAATTGTACCGCCGTAATGCTTCAGATGGGAACCAGTTGCAGGCGGGCAATCGTGACATGCATCACAGGCAGTGGCTGCTGTCGTGTGCGCATTATGGCATTGCATGCATCGGTTTGTTCCATTGTAAGAGTTATGGAAAGATAGACCTGTCGGAGGCCAGGCAGTAACTATAGTGCTTCCGGGATGATGGCAGGTGACACAGGAGTAGAAAATGCCGGGATTGGCCTGGGTGTCCAAAGTTGAATAGCCTGGATGCTGCAGGGCCAAGCCAGGGTTGTGGCAGGACTGGCAAGAGGGGCCCTTACTACTGGTGGCATGTGGGGAGGCGGCATACTTATTGGCTTCATCCCAACCGTTATGACAATTAAGGCAATAACTCGAAGCGGTTACCCCGGGCGGTTGCACGGTAATGATAACATTGGCCGAACTGGGCGTTGCGCCGGGAGCAGTCAGGGTTAGAGTGCCGGTATATGTGCCGGAAGACTCTGCCGTCACATTGGTGGAGATGTTGACAGGATTGGTAACCTGGCCTGTAACTGGGCTGAAGGTGAGGCTGGAGCCACTGAAGGTGAACGTGGCCCGGGTGCCGGCCTGCAGGTTCGCTATCGTGCTGCCGGCACCGCTTACGGGCGTCGGGGTGTTGACTGGGATGGTGACGCCGGCCGGGAGTAGCGCAGTCAGAGAAGGCGTTGCCTGGACGATCTTTTTGAAGCTTACATACAAGGTCTGGGAGGTACTGGTCAGGGGAACGGTCACAGTCCATGGCCCGGAGCCGTTGACATATGCGGTTTTGTTTGTTATGTCAGAACCGTTTCTCGTAACATTGGAAAGGGTGTAGGTTGCCGCCGCGGTGGCGGTGAAGGTCTTCGTCGTAGCGGCGTAACCGGAAAGCGGCGCTGGCACCACGGTGCCGGAAACTGAGCCGGAGGTGACGGCGATGCTGTAGGAACCTGCATGGGCAACTAGCGGGAATAAAATACCAATCACTGCGTTTAGAGTTATTTTTCTAATCACTAGATCCTCCTCATTTCATTAAATAAACAAATTGCAATTCCCATCACTGTAATACAGCGAACGGACGAATATAAATAGTATGTTTCGGATCTACTTAAAGAATACAATGATAAAGCAATAAATGTACCATAAGTGTCCATTTGGGCAGCTGCCTAAATTAAGCATGCGCCGTAATAGTGCGAGCTACACGAGTTTGGTTATTACGTTATTTGACGGAGGGATCTGGCGATATCACTGGCATGCTCAGTAAAAGCTGATTTTACAAAGATTTGCAATCCTAACCAATTCTCGAATAAGGGCAATACCCCATCTATCACCAATTATGGGCTGTCCCGCTGACACCGCTGGTTGAGGTGTGACAGGAGAAGCATAGGTAGGAATTTGTCTGGGGGGCTAGAATCAGGTAGTTTTGAGTCCCAGCCTGGTAGGAGATCTTGTTTAGCGAATTATGGACATCGTGACAGGTGGAACAAGTCATTATCGTATTGAAGGCAAGGCGACTAATTATGGTGGGACCTAGGTAGCCACTGCCGGTTAAGTAAGTACTGGTATTGTTAAGCGGAAGTATATTGCTGTCCGGGTTTGTTGCTCCTGGATAGCCG
>Ga0210377_10001110_pt1 | contig 24925 bp, 12 predicted proteins | sample PLM4_65_b1redo_FD_155480 | JGI IMG/M metagenome (GOLD analysis project Ga0210377, IMG submission 155480) | Groundwater sediment microbial communities from an aquifer in East River, Colorado, USA - PLM4_65_b1 redo | ecosystem: Environmental > Terrestrial > Soil > Riparian zone | place: USA: East...
CACGACGTCGGGGACCGCCGCCATCGACTGGATGCTCGGGTCCCAGGGCTGCTTCGCGACCGCATCGGCCAGCGCCTTGTCCTTCAGGTCCTTGTTTTTCGCGAGCCACTGCTGGAGCTGGATAATCTCGAGCGGGTAGGTGGCGGCGACGAGCGTCTGGGCCAGGAGCGGGTCGGGGTAAAGGGCGATCGGCGCTACCAGCGATTCGAGCTGCTCCGGAGGAATCTTCGCCGCGGGCGCGTCGGTCGGGGCGGGGGCTGCGGCCGGCGCTGGAGCTGTGGCCGCTGCCGGAGCCGGCGGCGTTACCGTCTTCTCCTGCGCCAGCACGCGGCCGACACCCGAGGCGAGAAGGACAACACAGCAGATGGCCGGAAGACTCCACCGGAAGAGACTCAAGGCCCGGGATCGAGCGGTCGTTGGCGTCATCACCATGCACTCCTCACCGCGTCACGATCACGCGGATGCGTCGCACTCGGGAACGCTTCGTAGGATAGGGCAGTCCGGACGGGCGGCGCAATGGGCGGGAATCGGCGCGACGCGACGCGACTACGCCGAGACGATCCAGGCCTTCGCCTGCGCGAGCGCCGATGGCGCGAAGAACTCGATCTTCGTCGCGGGCCGCATCCTGGATGGCCGCCTGGTCGGCGCGGCCGAATTCGCCGGTGACCGTGGCGTGGAGTGTCCTGTCGTTCGACTGCCGGATCGCATGGGGGATGACCGTCTCTCCTCGGGGGTGCCGTGGCCGGCGACGCCGGCCACAGGGAAATATCGCGACGCCTGGACTTCCGGCGACTCAGTGCCCCTGGTCGTGCGGCACCCGTACGTAGCCGCTGCCCTCGGTGGACAGGCCGGCCGCGTCGGTCACGCTGTAGACGAGGGTGTAGGTGCGGCCGTCGCCGGGACCGGATCGCTCGGCGCGCAGCTGGAGCGATCGATCATCGGTGCCGGGGCTCGCCCCGGAGATGTCGTTCTCGGTGTCGCCGTCGCCCAGGCCGTTGTCCGGCTCGTCGCTCGACACGCTGATGAGACGCACCGTCATCGCCGAGGGCGGGGTGCAGGCATCGACCACCTCGACCCGCGCGTTGATGTCGTGCATCTTGTGGTTGGGCGGCCAGAGGCTGTCCGGCTGCGGCGAGACGCGCAGGACCGGCGGGATGGTGTCGACGATGGTGATGACGACCTCGTCCGTGGCGGTCGCGCCCTGTTTGTCGGTGACCCGCAGCGTCACGATCGTCGTGCCGGGCGACAGGGCAACCGTCGCGGTCATGGTGCTGGCGACGACGGCGCCGTTCACCATCCATTCGTATGAGGTGATGTCGTCGTTGGTCCCCGGCGTCGAGTCGAGGTCGGTCGACCCGGAACCGTTGAGGGCGACCGGCGTTCCCGAGGGGCTGCTGCACTCGATCGTCTGATCGGCGCCGGCATTGGCGACCGGCGGCTGGTTCGGGAGAACGACGGTGACCTTCACGCCAACCGAGGCGCTCTCCTCGCCGGCCGTTGCCCTGACGTTGACCGTTTCCGGGGCGTCCTGGTTGACCGTGAGCACGTCGCCGGCGACACCCTGGTCGCTGGTCACGACCGGCGCTCCGGCCGACGCCAGTGTCCCGAAATCGGTGCTGAAGATCACCTCCACGCCCGGGCGGACGATCCCCTCGGCGTCCTTCAGCGTCGCCTGGATGGCCGAGGTGCCGAGGAATTTGCCGCTGTTCGGGTCGGTCGGTGTCGAGGGGTTGGTGGTGTCGATCACGATGGTGGCGGGGTTGGCGACCACGGCAATCGGCTCGATGCTCGCCGACTGCAGGGAGAGCCCCATCTTCGCCAGGCTCTTGTTCGTGTCGTTGCTGGAATCATGACTGCAGGCGGCGGTGATCAGCAGGCTGAAGGCCGCAAGCATGAACAGCGCGCGAGAGTGACGTCGCATGGCGCTACCTCCGAATGAGCGAGCGGAACCCCGGAAGCCGAATTCTACCCGACTTTGCTGCGAAACTGACCCCCGGGCTTCCCCCGGCCCCCCGCGCGCCGCAGCCCCCGTCGGCGCCTCCCGCCTATGCACCCGGGGCGCCCCGGGACCCTGTTGTATAGTCCCGGGCACAGAGGTCGAACACACGCATGCCTCCAGCACGGCACGAGGCGCCGGGGGATCCGCGGTGAGCCTCAAGTCTGGAGATCGGGTCTCGCACTACCGGATCGTCGAGCAGATCGGCGCGGGCGGGATGGGTCTGATCTTCCGCGCCGAAGATCTCACGCTGCAGCGGAGCGTGGCCCTGAAGGTCCTCTCGGGGGCGACCACCGCGGTGGGCGGGCCGATGGCGCGGCTCCTGCGCGAAGCCCGCGTGTCGGCGGCCCTCAACCATCCGAACATCTGCACCATCTACGAGGTGCACGAGGCCGACGATGTCTCGTTCATCGCGATGGAGTTCATCGACGGCGAGACCCTCCATGACCTTCTGCGACGCGCGGGGCCGCCGCCCATCGATCGCCTGCTCGACATCGCCGTGGAGATCGCCGACGGCCTGGCCGAGGCGCACGCCCGCCGCGTTGTTCATCGCGACCTGAAACCGCAGAACATCATGGTTACCCCGCAGGGCCGGGTGAAGATCCTGGACTTCGGGCTCGCAATCCCCGCGCTGCGCTCGGCCGCCGGGGACCCGGGGTCAGTCGAGGGTCCGGGTCCAGTCGCGGCCCCCGACCCGGGAGGCGTGCGTTCGCTGGGCAGCCTCCCGACCGGCGACGGCGGGCCGAGCGGCGGGCTGCACGGGACCATTCCATACATGTCGCCCGAGCAGGCGCTTGGCAGGGAGCTCGACGTCCGCTCCGATCTCTTCTCCTTCGGCACGGTGCTCTACGAGCTGGCGACCGGCGCGCGTCCCTTCGATGCGGAAGGGGCGACAGCGACCCTCGCCCGCATCATCGAGGCGGAACCCGTGCCGCCATCGCGCCTGAAGCCCGGTCTTCCGGCGGGACTCGAGCGCGTCCTGCTGCGTTGTCTGGAGAAGCAGCCGGCGGAGCGATACGCCGACGCGCGCGACCTGGTGCGCGTGCTGCTCGACCTGCGCGGGGCGCTGGCGGCCCGGGCGGGGAGCGTCGCGGCGGCGGAGCGGGGTGGTGACGCCACCATCGTGCCCTCGCCCACCACGATCGCCGTTTTCCCGTTCGCCGTGCGCGGCAGCGATCGGTTCGGCTACCTGGGAGAAGGGATGGTCGATCTCCTGAGCACCAAGCTCGACGGCGCGGGAGAGTTGCGGAGCGTGGACACGAACGTCGTGCTCGGAAGCCTGGCGCGGGAGGCCGGCGGGCCGGCGACACCCGACCGCGCGCGTCCGTTCGCCGAGCGGCTCGGCGCCGGGATGTTCGTCCTTGGAAACGTGCTGGAGGCGGGCGGCCAGTTGCAGCTCAACGCCGCGCTGTACGAGTCCTGCAGTCAGGCGCAGGCCGTCGCGCGCGGATCCGTCCAGGGCGACGCCGACGGCATCTTCGACATGGTGGACGACCTGACGACGCAGCTCCTCACCAGCCGCTGCGGCGGACCCGAGGCGCGCTTCACCCGAATAGCGGCGCTCGCGACCGGCTCGTTCGCGGCGCTGAAGGCCTATCTCGAGGGCGAGTCGGAGATGCGCGCCATGCGCCGGGTGCCCGCCGTCGAGGCCTACCGCCGCTCGGTCGCGATCGATCCGGGCTTCGCCCTCGCCTGGTACCGGATGAGCGTCGCGGCACTGTGGTCGGGCCAGGCGGATCTGGGGTACGAAGCCGCCCGCAAGGCGCTCGAGCACCGCGACCGACTGTCGGAGCGCGACGGCCGCCTGCTCGAGGCGTTTCACGCCGTGCTGCAGGCCGCCAACGACGAGGCCGAGCGGCTGTACCGATCGCTCCTCGGTGTCTATCCCGACGACGTCGAGGCCTGGTACCAGCTGGGCGAGGTGCAGTTCCATGCCGGCCCGCTGCGCGGTCGCCCGGTCGCCGATTCGCGCCGGACCTGGGAGCGCGTCGTCGCCCTCGACCCCGACCATGTCAACGGCCTAGTCCACCTGGCGGCGATCGACGCGGCCGCCGCCGACAAGGGCGCGTTCGAGATCCTCGCGAAGCGCGTCCTGGATCTCAGCCCCGGTGGCGACGCCGCGACCTGGATCCGCGCCGTGCGCGCGTTCATCCGCGGCGATCAGTCCCTCCAGGAGGAGGTCGCCGCCGAGCTGCGCCGCGCCGGCGATGTCGCGGTCAACTGGGCCATCCGCGCGGTGGCTGCCTATCTCGGCGACCTCGAGGGGGCGTTTCTATTGACGACCGCCATCGTCGACCGGGAACGCTCACCGGAAGTGCGCGCGCTGGGACATGTGCTGCGCGCCCATCTTCTGCTGGCGCGGGGCCGCTGGGCCTCGGCGCAGATCGAGATGGTGGCCGCGGCGGCGCTCGACCGCGACCAGGCGATGCTCTACCTGGGGCTCATGACCGCCGCCCCGGTCGTCGCCGCGCCGCCGGCGCGCATCGAAGCGCTGCGCGCCGAGGTCGGGCGCTGGCGGCCCGCGACGCTGCCACCCGGCCGCGAGTCCGCGTCCCGCCTCCTGCCGCGGCCGGATCTGTACGAGCCTCAGCGCCTGTACCTTCTCGGGCTCCTGAGCGAGCGCCTGGGCGACCAGTCCGCCGTGCTCGAGCATGCGGCGACGCTCGAAGCGACCGACGCCGCTCCGGACGCGGCGCCGCTGGTACGTGAAATGGCCGCCGGTCTTCGCGCCCGCATCGCCTGGTCGCGGGGGCGCCGCGAGGAGGCTCTGGAGGTGCTGCTGTGCGCCCGGAGACCGGTGCGGTTCGACCTGGTCTTCCCCTCGTCCCTCCACTCCCAGGCGGACGAGCGATTCACCCTGGCGGGCTGGCTCGAGCAGTCGGGTCGCCTCGAGGAAGCGCTGACCTGGTATTCCTCATTCGTGCGCGGGTCGGTGCACGATCTCATCTACGCGACGCCGGCGCTGCTGCGGCTGGGGGCGATTCACGGGCGTCTTGGCGAGAGCGAGAGGGCGGCGGCGCATTACGGCCGTTTCGCCGCCGCGTGGCGGAGTTGCGACCCGGAGCTGCGGCCGCTGCTCGACGAGGCTGAGGCCGGGATCGCGAGGAACGCGCCGCGCTGAGCGCGAGGCGCCGGCCGGCTCAGAACTGGCGGTCGGTGGTCTGCGGGACGCCGTAGGCGGCGAAGTGGAAGGTGCGGGTTCCGGAGGAGCCGACTGGGGTGTTCTTGATGGTGACGCGCATGCCGGTGCAGCCGTCGAGGCCCCCGTACGCCGCGTACGACTTGCTGTCGAGCCGGTTCACCGTTATGGAACCCTCGTTGCACCCCTGCGGCTCGAGCTTGAGGTCGATGCGCGGCTCGTTCTCGTAATCCTTGCCGTCGTGCCAGAGGACGGCCTTGTAGAACCTCATGTCGGACGTGAGCGGCTGGGTGAAGATGTAGTTGTCGTTCTTGCCGAGCGTCACCTGCACCCGCTGGACGCTCAAGTTCGCCTGCTGATCGAAGGCCATGAGGGAAACCCGGCCGGCGCCCCAGTACTTGCTGGGCGTGATGATGTTCTGGTTGACGCCCGTGCGCGAGGCCGACCGATCGCCCATGAGCAGCATGAAGTTGCGCGCCCGGTTGTTGTAGAAGATCGAGGTGCTGATGTGGATCCGGTACCAGTCCATGACATTGGCCATGAGACCCGCCACGAGCGGCGCGCCGAAGCTGGTGCCGACAACGCTGCCGCCGTTGGGGCTGACGGTGCCCGGCGTGATGCCCGATCCCAACCGCCACGGGGCCGCCAGGTCAACGATCGAGGCATTGTCGTCCTGGCCGTTGTAGGATCCGCCGCCGCGCGACGAGCACTCGTCGAAGACACACGTGGAGCCGTAATACTCGCCCGCGGTGTCGCACGGGGCTTCGGTGTGGATCCCGGAGACCGCCAGGGTCCATGGATGATCGGCCGGGTAGAGGGTGGTGCAGGTGGTGTAGGCGGCCCCGTCGCAGCAGTCGAGCTCGCAGTCCGGGCTGCCTTTGTTGCCTGCCGAGACGACCATGGCGGCGTCGCAGTCGATCAGGGTCTCGACGGCATCGTCCATGAACCCTTCGCCGTCGCACGAGTCGCCGCTGAACCACCCGAGGCTCATCTCGTGGATGTCGGTACCCTTCTCGCACGCCTTTTCCAGGATTTTCTCCTGTTCGTTGAGACCCTGGTCCTGGAAGAAGTACAGCCGGCACTCCGGGCAGGTGCCGCTGATCCGCCGCCGCTCCGCGGCGCTGAACGAGGCGATCTGGCCGTCCATCAGATCTCCGGCCATCGTCCCGGCGACGTAGTGGCCGTGCGGCGGCCAGTTGCCGCCGTCGGCCGGGTCGTCCCAGCAGGTCTCGAGGCTCCCGAGGGTGCACACGTCCGGGTCGCAGTCGTAGAACACGGCCCGGCTGGCGCTCCCGGGGGCGCCGGTCCCCCATGCGGGGCTGGTCGTGTCGATGCACTCCTCGCCCATGCTCACGACGACACGGGATGTCTGCGGATGCTTCGCGGAGACGCCATTGAAGCCGGAGTGGTTGTCGAAGAAGTTCTCGCTGTTCATGGCGATGAAGGTGTCGTCGCCCTTGAAGTACTCGCCATGCACCTGGGCCTTGGGAATGAACTCGAGGGAGAGAACCGAGGGATGCTCCGCCACGGTGCGGATCGCGGCGGGCGGGAGACTCGTCCGCACGAGACCCGACATCCAGGAAGCGTATTCGACCGTGCCGCCGGCGCCCTCGACGGCGCTGACCACAGGCGCCTGGAGGATGGCGATGTCGCGCTTGCGCTCGATGATGGCGCGCTCGCGCGCCGCGGCGACGTCGAGACCGACAAAGAGAAGACCGGCGGCGGCCGGATCGGCGGCCTTGGGCAGTCTCAGGTCGGGGAGGTCGCGGAGGGCGATCATGACCGGCACCGGCGCGCTCGAAGTGGTCCCCAGCAGATCGATCTCGCCGCGCGCGTGCATCGACCGCAGGCCGGGGCTGATGCGGTCGCTCAGGCCGGCCGTGGCAGCCCTTTCCGCCCCGGCGGATCTCCGCCAGGCCGCGATGCGATCGCGTTGCTCCTGCTCGCGCCGCTGCGCGCGCGGCGGCTCGCCCGCGAACGGGGTGCCATGCAGGAGCCGGACGGATCGCGTGGCGATCTCGACGGCTTCATCGGCAGCGAACTCGTCGATGTCGACGTAGGTGGTTCCGGCCGGTGCGGATCGCGGGTCGGCGAGGTAGCCGCCAAGGCTCGGGTCGAGCCTGCCGCGGGTGTGCAGCCGGCGCTCACCGGTGACGCGGTCGGTCACCTGGATGAACGCGAAGACTTCGTCCGGCGGCCCCGCATCCAGGCGCACGCGCTCCAGGGCGCGGGACACCGCGGCCGACGCGACCTGTTCGCCCGCCGCACCACTCGCACCCGGGTTCCGCCGCGGCTCCGCGACCGCCGCGGTGGATGCCTGCCCGCGCGGCGCCGCGCCGGGTCCGGATTCGCGCGGCGATTCGGAGACCTGGCCCTGGGAGGGCTCAGGCGCCCCGGCAACGATCCAGAGGGGCTGCGAGAACAGAAACCCTGCGGCCGTCGCCCCGCCGGCCAGCCAGCGTCGCGCACTCGCCCACTTCCTGCCTGGATCGCGATGGTTCATCGTCTCGGCCTCACGGACACGACCCGGTGTTCGGGCGCGCGAGCATGCCGCTCGTGAACCCTCCCGGCGCCTCGCCGACATCGTTGACGCCGCGGATCCAGTAGAAGCGGGTGAACCCCAGGGGCGGCGCGATGGGATCCTGCGGCTGGTTCAGACCAGGGACCCGGCCCTCGTCGCACGCCCCGTAATTGTCGGCGACGCCATTGCCGTCGGCGTCGACCATGCGCGTCGCCTCCAACATATAGATGTTGTAGGCGGCTGCGCAGGGCACTTCGTCCCAACCGAAGATCGTCGGATTGGACCAGAGGATAGTGGTCTCGTGCCCCGGCGGCGCCATGCCGCAGGGCAGACAGGCGCACGGGCCCCCCACAACCGGCCGGCAGACCTCGTCGAGCGGACAGGTGCCGCCGCAATACGGCGCCGCGATCGAGCCACAGGTGTTGAGGACGGGCACGCACGAGCAGGCCGCGCCGGCCGCATCGGTGCGACACACGAAGCCGTCGAGACAGGTGCCGCCGCATGCGGGTGCCGCCGCCCCCGCGCAGGTGTCGAGCGGCGGGGCGCAGAAGCAGCCGGCCCCGGTGGCATTGGCCGAGCATTCCGTGCCGTCCGGGCACTCCCCGCCGCATAACGGGGCGGCCGCGAGGGAGCACGGCACGGTCTTTGGCTCGCAGCGGCAGGCGCTCTGGGAGGCGTCGGTGACACAGGCCTCGCCCGTCGGACAGACACCGCCGCATTCGGGAGCGGTGGTCTGGCCGCAAGGAGTGTCATCGGGAGCGCAGCCGCAGTCGCCGACGGCGTCGCCGCGGCAGGTGGACCCCGCCGGGCAGATCCCGCCGCACTCGGGGGCGACGCTGTCCCCGCAGGCAACCGGCTGACACGCGCAGCCACCCGCGACACCGGTGCAGGTCTCGTCGTCGGGGCAGGGGCCGCCGCACATGCCGGCGGGGGAGAGCGCGCACGGCCGGTCCAGGGGAGCGCACACGCAGCCCGCGCCGGCGGCATCGAGACGGCACTGCTCGTTGATCGGGCACGGGGCGTTGCAGGCCGGGGCCGCGGTGCTGCCGCAGGGCGTTGGGATCGGAACGCACGAGCACCCGGCCCCCGTCGCGTTGGCGCGACACGCCGAACCGTGCTCGCAGATTCCGCCGCAGACGGGGGCGGTGGAGTCGGCACATCCCTCATCGATGGTGACCATCGGCTCGCAGACACAGCCCCCCGCGGCGGTGTCCGCGCACACCTCGTTGGAGGCGCACGATCCGTCGCAGGCCGGGGACGTGGCGCCGCACGCGACGCGCGGCACGCACACGCACTGTCCCGACGCCGCGCTGGCGACGCAGCGATCGGTTCCGGGACACTCACCGTCGCAGGCCGGTGTTTCGGAGTCGCCGCAGGCCGAGGGGCCCGGAACGCACACGCAGGCCCCCGCGTCGTCGGTCACGCAGAGATCGGCGCGGTTCGGGCAGGTGCCGCCGCAGGCGGGCCCCGAGGCGGAGCAGGGCGGGCCGCCCTGCGCGAAGGCCGCGCCGGAGGCGGCGAGGCCGAGCAGGATCAAGCCGGCGATTCCGAGGGCCAGGCCGCCCGCGCCAGACACGGCCCGGCGAAGAAACTGCCAGCACGCGTGGGGCTTCAGGATCGAGAGCATTCCAAAGCCATCCTCAAGGTCGGAGCAGTTGAGACGTGATCTCTATTACGCATTTGTAGACGACGTCGCTGTTTCCTGTCAAGCGGAGTTGACCTCCGGGTGTGGGGACGCCCGCTGCGGACCCGCGTGAGCAGGCGAGGAGGTAATATTAGAAAACATGCGTCAGCGAGCGGTGTTCCCCGGAGGAGTGGCGGCGATGGTGGCAGCCAGCCTGGCGCTGGTGGCAGCTTCGTGTCGCGGTGAGCCGCGGTCGGCGGCGCCATCCGCGCCGCCCATGGTTGTCACCGCTACGGAGAGCACCACGCCGTCCGATGCGGAGCGCGACCGGGCGTTCGGGTACTTTCTCGACTCCCCGCGGCCGTTCGTCGTTCTGGACCAAGGGCTCGCGATCGCCGAGAAGGTGCGACGGCGCTACGGGATCGACACCGGGAACGCCGAGGTCGATCGGCGCGCCGCCGCCCTGAGGTTCCAGGCGGAAGTCCTCGACCGGATCGTGTTCAGCACGGAAGAAATCGAAGGCACGGTGCGCGGGCTCGGATACAACCTCGACCCGGGCATCTGCCTGAACGCCTGTGACAACATCCGGCATCTGGCCGAGATCGAACTCAAGAAGGCCGCCCTGCAGGCATTCGCCGACGGGCACGCCATGCCGGGTCGGGTGCCCTGAGGACGCGGCCCGGAAGCGAGGCAGTGGCCGCGTATCCCCACGGAGCTCGGGGCGGCATTCTGCACGCCGCACGGCGTGGCGGTGAAGCACGCTAGAATCCACCGGCGCGTCCGCTTCCGGGCGCGGGGCGGGGCGACAGCGTGATCGGCAGGACCATCGGGCACTATCGCATCATCGAGAAGATCGGCGCAGGCGGCATGGGCGAGGTCTACGCCGCCGAGGATCTGAAGCTGCACCGCAAGGTGGCGCTCAAGGTTCTGCCGCACGAGCTCGCCGCCGACCCGACGCGGCGGGCGCGCTTCGAGCGCGAGGCGACCGCCGTGGCCGCCCTCAACCATCCGAACATCGTCACTGTCCACTCGGTCGAGAACGCCGACGGCATCGACTTCATCACCATGGAGCTGGTCGAGGGCCGGCCGCTGTCGCTGGTGATACCGGCCGGCGGCCTGCCGCTCAACCGCTTCTTCGACCTGGCGATCCCGCTCGCCGACGCGGTGGCGGCGGCGCACCGGGCCGGCGTCGTGCACCGCGACCTCAAGCCCGACAACGTTGTCGTCGGCAACGACGGACGGGTCAAGGTGCTCGACTTCGGCCTGGCCAAGCTGCGCGACGCGGAGGGACCGGCGGCCGGTTCGGCCAGCGTCATGCCGACGCGCCATCTCACCGGGCAGGGGCAGATCGTCGGCACGGTCGCCTACATGTCGCCCGAGCAGGTGGAGGGGCGGACGCTCGATCACCGCACCGACATCTTCTCGCTCGGCATCGTCCTGTACGAGATGGCGACCGGGAAGCGGCCGTTCCAGGGCGAAAGCCAGGCGTCGATCATCTCGTCGATCCTGCGCGACGCGCCGTCGCCGGCGAGCGCGCTCAACCCGGCGCTGCCGCGCCACCTCGGCCGCATCGTCCGCCAGTGCCTCGCCAAGGACTCCGAGGAGCGGACGGAGAGCGCCCGGGATATCCGCAACCAGCTCATCGATCTGAAGCGCGAGATCGACTCGGGGGCGCTGGCGTCACCGGCCGCCGGGGCGGCGGCGGGCGAGGGGGCGGCGGACGAGGGCGCGCCGGCCGACGCGCGCTCATGGTGGCGCCCGGCGCTCGGCGGCGCCCTGGTGACGGCGGCGGTCGCCGTCGCGGCGATGATGCTCCTTGGCCGCATGCCGGGCCGGCCGGGCGCGGGTCCGGGCGCAGGCTCAGGCGCCGCCGGCCGCGGCGCGACCGCGATGGCGGCGACCCAGATCAAGCTGACCGACGCCCCGGGCGAAGAGGTGACGCCGAGTCTCTCCCCGGACGGCAAGTTCGTTGTCTACGCCTCGCGCGCCGCCGGCAACATGGACATCTACGTCCTGCGGGTCGGTGGGAGGAACCCGGTCAACCTCACCGCCGACTCGCGCGCCGATGACACCGAGCCGGCCTTCTCGCCGGACGGCTCGCGGATCGCCTTCCGATCGGAGCGCGACGGCGGTGGCATCTTCGTCATGGGCGCGACCGGGGAATCGGTGGTGCGCATCCACGACTCCGGCTACCGGCCCGCCTGGTCGCCCGACAGCAAGCGTCTGGTTGTCGCGAGCGCCGACTTCGAGGTTCCCTCGGCCCGGCCGTCGCGCAGCGAGCTGTGGGTGATCGACGTCGCGGGTGGAGGGGCGCGGAAGATCTTCGACGGCGATGCGGTGCAGCCGGCCTGGTCGCCCGCCGGCCGTCGCATCGCCTACTGGGCGATTCCGCCCGCGAGCGGCCAGCGCGACATCTGGACCATTCCCGCAGAGGGAGGCACACCGGTCGCCGTCACCCACGACCCGCCGCTCGACTGGAACCCGGTCTGGGCGCCGGACGGCAAGCACCTGTACTTCTCGAGCCAGCGCGGTGGCAGCATGAACCTCTGGCGCGTGGCCATCGACGAGGCCACCGGCGCCACGCAGGGGACGCCGGTGCCGGTCACCTTCGGCGCCGGGTCCGAGATCCACTCCGCCAGCCTCTCCCACGACGGCCGCCAGATCGTCACCGTCGGGTCGGTGCTGTTCCAGTCGGTGCGCCGGGTGGCGCTCGACCTCGAGCCCGGTCGGACGGTCGTCGATCCGGCAATCCTGCAGCGTTCGTCCAATCCGCTGCTGTGGGTCGACGCCTCCCCGGACGGTCGATCGATCGTCTATTCGACGATCGCGGCGGGTGACCGGCCGGGTCAGGTGCGCGAGGAGATCATTGTCAGCGCCGTCGACGGATCCTCCCGCAGGAGCGTCGCCGTTTCCGACTCGCGCAACCGCATCCCGCGCTGGTCGCCGAACGGTCAGCGGATCTCGTTCGCCTCGGACCGCGACGGCGAGTACCACATCTATACCGTTCGCCCCGACGGCAGCGATCTGCAGAAGCTCGAGGCCAGCCGCGGCAACACCGTCTACAACGCCTGGTCGCCGGCGGGCGATCGGATCATCACCCTGGTGACCGGCGTGCGCGGGCCCGCCCTCATCGTGCCGTGGCCATCCACCGGCAAGGCCACCGAGGATCTCCCGCCGCTGCCCGACGGCGTCGAGAGTTTCGTCCCGAACGACTGGTCGCCCGACGGGACGGTGATCGCCGGCCACAACCAGGGGCGCGGCGGTGACTTCCCCGGCGGCATCCTGGTGTACGACCTCGCCGCCCGCGCCTACCAGCGGCTGACCGACACCGGGTCCTACCCGCGCTGGCTGCCCGACAGCCGGCGCCTGCTCTTCACCCGGACCGACTCCCGATCGCTCTTCGTCGTCGATCGACAGACCCGCCAGGTGCGCGAGATCCCCCTCGATCTGCGCGGCACCTTCGACGGCTACTCACTCAGCATGACGCGGGACGGGCGGACGATGTACATGGTCGAGCGCGAGCTCGAGGCCGACCTCTGGCTCCTCGACATCGGCCAGCCGGATGCCGGCGCCGCGAAGACGGGAACCCCGCCGCGGCCCTAGCCCAACTTCCGCATTTTGAGGGGGCCGATCGAGGTTTATCAATAACTTAGGTCCTGCGGTCGGCACTACGTTTTGCTGCAGCCCGGGGGTATCCGGAGGCGTTCGGGGAGCTTCAGGCCGAGGCGGTCGATGAGCGCCGCCTGGGCCTTGTCGGGTCGGACGACGCAGCGGATCCGGATGTCGCGACCCGGCACGTCAGCCAGCGGCAGCACGACGTCGGTGCTCTTGATGGAGGCCAGTTCATCGAGGATGAGACGCGGGCTGTTACCGAGCCCCGCCCGCCGCTGCCACTGTTCGAGGGTTTTCCACAGGACGTACGCCAGGAAGCAGACAAAGATGTGCGCCTGGACCCGCGCGGCCTTCTGGTGCCAGATGGGGCGCATCGACAGCTCGCTCTTGTGGATGCGGAAGGCAGCCTCGGCCTCGGTGAGTTGGATGTAGGTGTGCCACAGATCCTCGGGGCTCCAGTCGAGCACGTTGGTGCGCAGGATGTAGCAGCCCTCGCTGGTACGGGCCCAGTCGTCCCACTCGGGCCGGGCCGACCACGTGAGCTTCAGGTGCGAAGCGGCCTGCGGGTCGTCGACGAGACGGATCTGGTAGCGGGCGGCGGCCCGCTGGTTGCGCTCCAGGAGGCGGCCGATCTGGCGTTCCAGGAGGCCGCGGTCGAGAGGCTGCCGGGCCCCGGCGACGCGGCGCTTGAGACGACCCAGCGCCTCTTCGATGCGCGCCTGGAAGCGGGCGTGGATGGCGCGCTCCTTCTCGCGGCGCTCCACCGAGCGGCACAGGAGGAAGGCCTCCTTGCCGTCTGGACCGCGGGCGATCTTGGCATCCACGCCGTCGCGCACCTGCTGCCAGTCGCGTTCGTCGGCGATCTCCCGGGCCCACTTCCTGAGGTCGCTCTTGGCGGTGCCGACCAGATAGCGCCGGCCGGTGGTCTGCAGCCAGGCGATGTTGTCGGCGCTGACCATGCCGCGGTCCATGACCCAGATGCGCTGCGCCAGGCCGTAGCGCGCTTCCATCGTGCCGACGATCTCCTTGACCGTGGTCACGTCCACCCGGTTGCCGGGGAAGACCTCGTAGCCGAGCGGCATGCCGTCGCGGGTGACCACCAGCGCCAGGCAGACCTGCTTGCAGTCGGGGCGGTGGTCGCGACTGTGGCCGCGTTGCGCCAGAGGGTTGGCCTCCGCCAGACCCTCGAAGTAGGTCGAGGTCACGTCATAGAGCAGGAGGTCGTAGTCGAGGGCGAACAGCTCCCCGAGGCGTGTCTTGAGATGCTGCTCGATGGCGGTCTTGTGCGGCAGCAGCCGGTCCAGGGCGCGGTACAGCCGGTCGTCGTTCACCTTCTCCGCCGGCAGCCCGAGCAAGTCCTCAAGAGCGGTGCGCCCGTACCAGCGCTCGGCGATGTGCAGCTCACTCGACGGCTCGCACAGACGCGCCATCACCAGCACCGCGGCCATGGTCGACCATGGCACCGCCTCGCCACCCGCCGGCAACCGGTCGGCGCACACGGCGTCGAGTCGCAGCGCCTGCCACAGGGTCCACGCCAACCAGACGTCGCCGAACGCGCGGCCGCGCTCCAGGCGTACCCGGTCCAGACGCACCGCCACCGTCGTCTCGGGCTCCGACGGCGCGTCGAAAAGGTCCGCCTGCGCGTACCCACCGGTGATGGCGCGTGCCAGCGCCTGGGTCTTGGCGCGCCCGTGGGCATCCAGCTCGCCGAGCTGCGCCACGGTCTCCTGCACCACCTTGCCGTGGCGCCGGACTGAGCGCACCAGTCTCCAGTACGTGTGCGTCTTGCCGTTCTTCGTGCGGTCGCTGCGGCGCAGGTACACGCGCGTCCCCCACGCCGCGTTATCTCAGGCCCGCACTCCAGGTTCAAGGGGGTAGGTCGGCACTACACGCACGTTCCGGCGCAACCCGCTATGCCGTCACACGACTTGCGCCCGGCGCACGCCTCAAAAAAACCGCCAGCGACGACCAGTTGCGGAAGTTGGCTAGCCCGCGACACCGCGTCAGTCCTGAGGGAACACGACCTTGCCGGTCGACACGTCGTAGATCCCGCTGACCAATCCGAGCGTGCCCTCGTCGAGGTACTTTTTCAGGTAGGAGCTGCGCGTGCGGATCTCGCTCATCGCCCGGCGCACGTTCAGCTCGGCCACTTTGCCGACGCAGGCCTCATCCTTCGAGTTGCCGCAGTCCGCGGGCGCGACGGCAGGACGGACCTTCGCCAGAAGCCCGGTGAGGTTGCCGAGCTTCATGCGCGAACGGGAACTGTCCCGACGCGGTCGCCAGTACCTTGACCGAATAGTCGCGTCGCCCGGCCGTGTTCGAGATGAAGCGGCCGTTGCCGTCCCGCAGCCGTCTGAGCGCCGCGGAGGGCGTCATCGCAGCCTGGGTCGCCTGCGTCTGGACCTCGGGCGCCGCCGGGGTCTGCCGATCGGCGGCGATCAGGGCGGAAAGGCCAAAGACAGACGACGATGATGAATCGTTTCAGGGGCCTCCTGTGGCGGTCTGCGGGTCCAAGGGGAACGAGTTGATTCTACAGAGGCGTCAGCTACCCCGGCTCTCCGAGCACGATGAACGGAGCCCAGAAGGCCGGGCTTTCCGGCAGCGGTCTGCCGCTGACGCCGCGCACCGCGCCGCGGCGCAGGGCCTGGATCGTGTCGATCTGCGCCCGCCGCAGCGCCCGCGCCGGGCCGAGACCGTCGCTGGCGTAGGCGCGGTAGAAGCGCACCATCTGCTCGCGACCGGTGATGTCGGCGACGCGCCACAGGGAGACGACGAGGGTGGCGGCGCCGGCGTGCATGAAGGCGCGCGCCAGGCCGCCGATCCCCTCGCCGGTGGCGCCGCCGAGCCCGGTGTCGCACGCCGACAGCGTGACGAGATCGGCCCGCAGCCGCAGGCCGGCGATCTCGCCGGCAGTGAGCGCCCCGTCGTCGGCGGCATTGGTGACCACGGAACCGGCGGCAGCGGGCGAAAGCAGCAGCCGGCTGGCGAGCGGATCGGCGTCGAAGACGGTCGCGTGCGTCGCGAAGTGCAGCAGCGTCCGGCCGGGCGCGAGCGCGCGGACGCTCGCCTCGGTCGCGTCGGCGCCGATGAGCACGGCCGGGCCGCCGGCGCGGAACATGTCGGCGACGGCGCGCACTTCGGCTTCCGCATCGGGCAGCGGCGGGAGCGCCGGCGTGTCCGCGCTTACAGATGACAGGAGCGGGTTGCCGACCGCGAGGAGACGCGCGTTCGTCCCCTGACGACGGCCGCGCCGGCCGGCGGCCAGCCGCAGCGCCCCGGCGGCCGGGGCGCACACCAGCGTGTGGCGCTCGACGAGGTAGGCGCCGCCGGGATCGGTGAGCGCCGCGAACGGCAGCAGGGCGAGCGCGCCGTGCGGCACGACGACCACGAGCGCCTCGGGGTCGGCCGGCAGGGCCGCGGCGACCGGCGCGACGAGGAGATCGTGCAGGTCGCGCAGCGCCACCCTGGCCGGCATGCCGGCGTCGAGGTCGCGCCTGAGGGCCGCGACCGCATCCGCGAGCGCCGCCGCGCCGCGCGGGATGATCGCCGCGCGCACCTCGCCGTCCGGGAGGACCGCGAAGACGAAGCTGCGATCGTCGGCGGTGAAATACTCGAGGATTGTCGCCCGCCGGCTGCGTGCCTCGGCGCGGATCCCGGCCAGTGACAACGGCGGCACCGAAACCTCGCCGGCGAGGGGCCGGGCGGGGGAAGGCGCGGACCGGGTCGGCCCCGGTGCGCCGCGGTGTGGCCCGGCGTCGTCCGGGGCGGCGGATGGAGGCGCGGTCGCGGGTGATGGGGCTTGGCCCCCGCGATCGCCACCGACCAGATCGAGGAAGGCCCGCGCCCGGGCGCGTTCGCTGATCTCGAGCGCCTCGCCCGGGCGGCCCATCTCGACGAGCAGATCGACGGCCGCGGCATAGACCTCCTGCTTGCCGATCATGAACCCGGCCCGGGCCTCGTCGCTCGGCGCCACCAGGAGGCGCATCGTCTCGATGATGTCGAGGGCGTCGCGCAGCGATGCGAGGGCGTCGGCGGGTCGCCCCAGGAGCCGCTCCACCTGGCCGCGGCGATAGAGGGCGCGCCACTGCATCTCCGGGTTGGCGACCGCGTCGGCGGTGCGCACCGCCTCGGCCGCGGTCGCGCGCGCCGGCTGCGGGCGCCCGGCGCGCGCCAGGAGCAGCGCGAGGTCGCCCAGCGGCATGCTGACGTACGGCAGGGCGACGGCGCGCTGCGCCGCGGCGGCGCCTTCGTAGGCGGCGATGGCGTCGTCCGTGCGGCCGGTGCGCTCGAGCAGGCGCGCCAGGTCGTACTCGGCCCAGGCGGCGGCGCGCCGCTCGCCGAGCGATTGCCACAGACCGAGGGCGGCGCGCCAGGAACGCTCGGCGTCCTCGAGGCGGCCGAGCGACTCCTGCGACTTGCCGGTGCGGAAGCGGATCCAGGCGGCCTCGCGCAGGTCGCCTTCGGACTCGCACCAGGCGCCCACCTGCGCATACTCGGCGATCGCCTCGTGGTGCCGGCCGGCCTCGCGCAGGGAGTTGGCGAGCAGGTGGCGGACGCGCATCTCGAGCGCCCGGTCCTGGTGGCGCCGCGCCAGCTCGAACGCCTGGTCGAGCGCCGCGCGCGCCTCGGCCGGCGCGTCCTCGAAGAGAAATGCGATGGCGACGTGGTCGAGGGCGGCGACCTGGCGCTCGATGTCGCCGGCCTGCTCGGCGATGGCCCGCGAGCCGCGGAACTCGGCCAGCGCTGCGGCGAACTCACGCCGATCGAGATGCACGAGACCGCGCAGCAGGCGCGTGTCGGCCGCGGTGTCGAGGTCGCCGCGCGCCGTGGCGATGGCGATGGCGCGATCGAGGTCGACGAGCGCCTCGTCGTAGCGCCCCTGCTTGTAGGCCAGCCAGGCGAGACCGGATCGGGTCTTTGCCTCGCCGCCCCGATCGCCGTCGGCTTCCTGCATCGCCAGCGCCCGGTTCAGCAGGCTCGCGCCCTGATCGGATTCGGCGCGACGGGCATGGGCCAGGCCGGCATCGGCGAGCAGCCCGGCTTCGCGGGGCCGGTCGCCGAGGGCGCGGGCGAGAGCGAGCGCCTCGTGGCGCTCGCGGGACGCGGCCGCGGCGTCCCCGAGGGCATCGTCGGTGCGGGCGAGAGCGGCGAGGATGTCGATCTCCGTGGCGCCGTCGCCGGCGGCGCGCGCGAGACCACGGGCCTGCTCGAGGGCCCGGTGCGCCGAGCGGTAGGCGCCGCTGCGGCGCAGGAGCTCTCCCTCGGCCAGCAGCGCGCGCGCCTCGCCGGGGGCCGGCGACGCCGGCGATACCACCCGGGCCGGCGCTGCGTCCATCCACGCCGGCAGGCCGGCGCGCGCCAGGGCGACGATGGCGGCGAGCATGGGAATGGCCACGGCGGCGACCGTCGCCGCGCGCGTGGCCCGGCCGCGCCGGCCGCCGATCACCGGCCGGTTCCGCGTTCGATGCGTTCGAGCAGCGCCCCGGCCCCTGCCGCGTGCGCCCCGCCGCCGGCGGCGATGGCCCCGAGCCGCTCGCGGGCGTCGGCAGTGCGCCCGGTCTTCAGAAGCGCCAGGGCGAGATACCAGCCGATCTCCTCGTGGTTCGCGGCGCCGCCCGACCGGTCGAGGGCCATGAGCTCGCGGCGCGCATCCTCGGCGCGGCCGTTGATCAGCCGTGTGACGGCGAGGTAGAAGCGGGCCTGCTCCCCGCCGGCGCGCGCGGCCACCAGCGACTCGAGGGCGGTCTCGGCCGTCGCGAAGTCGCCGGCGCCGTAGCGCTCCATCGCCGCCGCGAACGGATCGGCCGATGCGCCGTCGCGGTAGACGACATCGCCGCGTGCGTCACCCGGCGGTGCCGCCGGCGCGTACGGTGCCGGCGCCACCGCCAGATCGCCCCAGGCGATCACGGCGGCCGGATCCGCGGACGGCGTTCCCGCCCCACGCCGCACGCTCCAGAGACCGACGATCGCGAGGCCCGCGACGGCGGCGGCGAGCCCCAGCCAGGCGCCCCGACGCCACCGTGCCGCCGGCGCCGGCCCGGCGGGCGTGGCGACCGTGACGGCGAAATCGCGCGCGTCAAGCGCCCGGGCGACGCAGTCGGCGCAGGAGGCGAGGTGGTCGCGCACAGTCTCCTCCCCGGCATGGTCGAGGTCGCCCTGGTAGAACGCCAGCAGGCGATCGTCGCCGGGGCAGGGGCCGCGTCGCGGCGTGCCCGCGGCGGCCGCCTCGAGGTCGAAGTCGATCGGTGGCTGTCGGTCTCTTATGACCCACCTCCCGTGTCGGAGCCCGGGCGCCGGAGGGTCGCGCGCGCCTGGGCGATGTGGTTGCGGACCGTGTTCACGGACAGCCGCAGCAGCGTGGCGATCTCTTCGTACGCCAGGCCGTCGCGGGCGCGCAGCAGAAGACACTGGCGCTGGCGGGCCGGCAGACATTCGAGCGCCTCGCGCAGCGCCGCCACCTGCTCGCGCGCCATGGTCGTCGCCTCGGGCCGCGCGCCCGGCGACTCGTCGGGCGGATCGCCGGCGAGGTCGAGACCGCCCGGTTCGGCGCGCCGCCGCGCCTCCCCGTCGGCGGCCGCGCGGTTGCGCACGTTCCGGGCGATGGCGAACAGCCACGGCAGGAACGCGTCGACGCTGGCAAGGGCACCCATATTCCTGAAGACCCGGGTCAGCGTCTTTTGTACCAGGTCGTCGGCCTCGTCCGCCGGCCACGGGCCGCGGGAGAAGAAACGCCGGAGGCCGGCGCGCAGCCGGGTGTCGATCTCCCGGAAGGCCGCCTCGTCGCCGTCGCTTCTGGCCCGGGTCACGGCCCGGCGCAGCGCCTCGTCCATGTCGGGGATCCTTGCGTTGCGGGAAGTGTATCGAAGTCGGGACTGGTACGAAATGCCGCCACCGGGGTCTTACCGGGAACAGGGGTTGCGGCCGGGTGACGCGCGCGGGTTCCTCGCGGCCGGCGTCGCCGATTCCCCGGGGAGGGTGAACATGCGTTTCGGGAGCTTTCCGCGCCGTGCGGTTCAGCATTCGTTGATCAGCGCCTGTGCCGGTGTCGGTCTCATGCTCGCGACGGCGCCGGGCGCCGGCCTCGCGCTGGCTCAATGCCTGGACGAAGGGGCCACCAACCCGGGGATGGTGCGGATCCAGGTGATCGTCCTGGCCGCCGACGGGTCGGCGTCGATCGATGGCGACAACATCCTGTTCGACAACGAGGCCGATCTGCGGGCTCAGGTCTCGATCAACGGCGGGCCGTGGATGGGGGGCCGGTACATCGAGGGGGACGACACGCCGCACTTCGCTGACGTCTTCGAGACCGAGGTGCCGCGCGCGCTGTCGCCGGTGCCGATCCGGATCCGGATGAGCGACCGCGACTTCCCCGACGCCGACAACTGGATCGACCTCGACCCGGCGGGGGGGTGCAACAACGACATCGGCGTCGACGACCCCGACTGCACTCTCGAGCTGTTCTTCAACACCTGCTGCTACTCCTTCACCGGTGACGGCGCCGGGGGCGCTTTCGGCTGCCCGGGCGGCGCCTGCGCCGGCGGCGCCGATGGCCACTGGCTCGGACCGGGCGATGCCGGCCAGCACGCCGCGATCCAGGTGGCGGTGCGGACCGGGGATCGCCGCACGATCTGCACCGAGGCCGATGTTTTCGTCGAGAGCGCCGAGTTTGTCCAGGTGGTCGACCAGCCCGGGTTCGCCGTCGGCGGCCGCGGCAGCATCCTGCGCGTCACGTTCGGCAGCACGTTCCCCGGGAGCATCGACACGAGCGTGCTCGCCACCATCGGCGACCAGGCGGGGCCGGACGCGACCGAGCTGCGCGACGTGACCCTGGACCACTGCGATGTGCGGACCGAGAACTTTTTCGTCCCCGCGCCGGTCGTCGTCGAGGTGACCCGGGCCCACTACGGGGCGCAGATCGACCCGGACGGCCTGGCGCCGTGGACCGATCCCTGCGTGCGGCTGAACGACGGCAACGGCATGATGTACAACATCCCGATCCGTCCGGCGCGCGATCTTTCAGTGCTGTACCAGCGGATCCATTACCTGACCGACTGCCCTCTGGTGGCCGACTGCGGCCCGACGGCGCTGCTGCAAGCGGCCGACGCGGCGACCGAGGCGGGGGACGCCAATGTCCGGATGCGCGGTTTCTTCCCGGCGCCGGAGCTGTTCCCGTCGATCGATCCCCTGCCCCTGCCGCTCCCGGCGCCCGACATCATTCTCGGACCGCGCACCGAGATCCAGGTGCTGTCCGAGGTGGCGGCGCTTCTTGGTCTCGATCGCGTCGTCGGTCTGGTGCCGTTCAACTGGGTCGACGCCCACGCCTACATTCCGATACCTCTCGGCACCGTGGGCGTTTCGAACGGCAAGATCGGCCCGCACTTCGTGATCGCCGAGCGCATTCCGGGGGAGCTCGGCTTCACGCCGGTGCACGAGCTCGGCCACACCTTCGGCCTGTCGGATGAGCCCTGCTCCGTCACTGACGCCGAGATCTGGTCCCTGTATCTGTGCGAGGACGAGTACAACGGTGAGGTCTTCCCGGGACGCCCCGGCGGCGGCTTCCAGGGACGGGGCTTCGACGTCCCGAGCGCCGTCGAAGCCGCTGGAACCTGCTTCATGGACAACGACACCGACGCCTGGATCACCAACAACGACTTCGAATCGTTCGTCCGGAAAATGGAACCGGGCCGCGACCCGCGCGTCCTGGTGGTCACCGGGAACGTCACCAGCGCCGCCGGCGGCGGGCTCCTGGCGGCGGTCGGTCTCGACGAAGGGATCCCCGACCGCAACGGGTTGACCGATTCGCCGTTCTCCCTCGTCGTCCGCGACAGTGCCGGGGCGACGCTCGGCCAGTACGGCATCTTCGACGACATGCAGGGCGAGGACGAGAACCACAACGGCGTCCTCGAGTTCGATGAAATCCTCGGCGACGACGACAACAACGGCGTACCCGACCGCCTGCCGGTTTCGCACCCGTCAAGCGTCGATGCCGACATGAACGGCATTCCGGACGCCGTCGAGCGTGCCGAGTTCGCGCTGCGCATTCCGTGGCACGCCGCCACCGCCTCGGTCGCCCTGGTCGGTCCGGGCGGCGCCGTGATCGACACGGTCGCGGTCGACACCGGTGGACCGCCGCTCATCGAGCTGCTCGAGCCGCTCGGCGACGTGCGTCTCGATCCGGCGCACGCCGATGACCTGCTCATCCCGGTGCGCTGGCGACTGAACGGCGGCGCCGGGCTCGAGGCGAACGGAGCGATCGGGCCGATGCCGGCCGCCGCCACGGTCCAGGGTGTGACCATCGCCGCCTCGTACGACGGCGGGGCGACCTGGTACCCGCGGGCGCACCGGGTGGGCGGCAATGCCTTCGTGATCGACGCGCACGGCATCGCCACGCCATTGACGATGCAGCTGCGGGTGCTGGCGCTGGTGAACGGGCCGGCGGGGATCGACACGACCGCCGCCGACAGCGACCAGGACCGCTGTCCCGACCCGATCGATCCGTTCCCGATGACGCCGCAGACCGCCGACGCCGACGGCGACGGCATCCCCGATGCCTGCGATCGTTGCAGCGGCACTCCGGACCCGTCGCAGACCGATGCCGACCAGGATGGCTACGGCGACGCCTGCGACGGCGACTACGATCAGGACGGGCTGGTCACGGCCGCCGACGACAGCGGCGGGTTCCAGCCCTGCATGGGGCAGAACGTCGTGCTCAACCCTGCCTGCTATGACCGCGACTTCGACGGCGACGGCATCGTCGACCCGCAGGACCGCGCCGCCGGGTTCGCGGCGCTTCTGGCGCGCGGCATGCCAGGCCCGAGCGCCTTCGTGCCCGATGCCGACAGCGACGGCGTCGGCGATGCGTACGATTGCGCCCCGGGCAACCCGACCGCCTGGAAAATGCCGGGCGAGATGACCGGCCTGATGGCCGGCGCCTCCGCCCTCGGGTCGGACCATGTAGTGCTGGCGTGGGACTCCATGGCCGCCCTGGCCGGCCCGGGGACGGTGTACGACATCATCACGGGATCGCTCTCGGCCCTCAAAATGGACCACGGCTATCTTTCCTGGACCTGTCTCACCGGGAACCAGTCCACGACGAGCGTCGACCTGTTCCAGGCGCCGCCGTCTCCCGCCGACGGCCGCTGGTATCTGGCGCGCGCCGAGAATGCCTGTGGGCGCGGCCTGTGGGTCGGCGGCGGCTCGCCCGACCCGAGCACGGTCGACTGCGCGCTGCCGGCGCCGGCGCTGGCGATCCAGAAGTCGGCCGCCGCCGATCCGGTGCCGGCCGGCGGGTTGATCTCCTACAGTCTCGCCTGGCAGAACAGCGGCAACGCGACGGCGACGGGTGTCGTCATCGCCGACACGGTGCCCACGGGCACCACGTTCGTCACGGCGAGCGGCGGCGGGACCCCCGACCCGTCGGACATCGTCCACTGGAGCCTCGGCACGGTGCCGGCCGGCGCGTCGGGCGTCGTGCAACTGGTGGTGCGCGCTCCGAGCCCGGCCACCGCCCCGACGACCGTGACAAACGCCGCCTACTCGATCGACAGCAATGAGACGGCCGCGGCGGCCGGCGCCCCGGTGACGACGACCGTCGTGCCGCCGCCGATCGTGGCGATCGACCTCGACCCCGCGACGCCGACGACCATCAACTCGGCGCGGACGCTCTCGCTCACGACCACGACCCTCGACGTGGGCGTGATCGTGAGCGCCACCGGCACCGCCGGATTCGGCGACATCGCCCGCATCGTCTTCGGCGTGATCAACGCCTTCAACACCGGCGGCGCGACGGTCACGTCGATCACGCCGCTGGCGATCACCGATCTCATGGCGCCGGCCGTGCCGCCCAACAACGCCACCTTCGCCGCGCTGGCGGGGGAGTTCCAGTTCGGCAACGCGCTGGTCGAGCGCGGCGTCGGGGTTGGCGGCTACGCCGGCCCAGCCATCCAGTTCGCGCGCTTCCGAATCACCTTTGGGACGCGCCCGGCCGGATCGACGGTGCGTGTCTTCGTCGGCGATGCCGGGCCGGGCACCGGCGCCGTTCTCGCCATCCCGGGCATGCCGATCAGCGGCGACACCAGCGCTGATGGTACGCCGGTGGGCGGTGTGGCGGGCTCCGACCAGGGGGCGGCGGCCGGGATCAACTATATGGATGCGACGATCACCTTCGGGCCCTGAGACGCCGCAGCCGGCGGCACGCCGCGGCCGGCGGCACGCCGCGGCCGGCGGCACGCCGCGGCCGGCTCAACCTGTGGCCCCCCTTCGGCAAGGCGGCGGAGGATCTCCCGCCGCCTTCCGGGGTCGAGGGGGCTTCGCGCCCAACGGCTGGTCGGCCTCACGCTCTACCGCCTCGCGCCAACAACGGCGCCTTCCCGTACTGGCTGCCCGCCTCATGCTCCATCACTGCCGGTTGGGCGAGGAGCGTCGTCGTGGCGCGCGCCAGAGGGACGCCCGGCGCAAGCGTTGCGGGGAGGGTGTGTCTCACGATGTAGGCCGCGCGGGGCGCTCCAATCCAGAGACCTTGTGTTTTCGGCTATCGTCACCGAGATTTCAATGTAACATTCGGGTTGTGAATCCTCGCGTCACTGAAGTCGCTACGCTGCGCGGCCTGCTCGCTCGTCATCCGGTGGTCGGCATCATCGGCGCGAGGCAGGTCGGCAAATCCACCCTCGCCCGATTGGTGGCCCGGGGTTCCAACGGCCCGGTCACGACATTTGACCTGGAGAACGACGAACACCTCGCCCAGTTGACGGACCCCCTGCTGGCTTTGAAACCGCTGAAGGGGCTCGTCATTCTGGATGAAGTGCAGCGGCGGCCCGAACTGTTTCCCGCCTTGCGTGTGCTGGCGGATCGGCCGGCGCGCCCCTGCCGGTTCCTGGTCCTGGGCAGCGCGTCACCGGAGCTTCTCAGACAATCCTCCGAGACGCTGGCAGGGCGGATCGTCTATCACCATCTCGGTGGTTTTGCCCTCGGTGAGGTCGGCATGGCCGAGCACGACAAGCTCTGGCGCCGAGGCGGGTTTCCGCGAGCGTTCCT
>Ga0210377_10001111_pt1 | contig 24908 bp, 26 predicted proteins | sample PLM4_65_b1redo_FD_155480 | JGI IMG/M metagenome (GOLD analysis project Ga0210377, IMG submission 155480) | Groundwater sediment microbial communities from an aquifer in East River, Colorado, USA - PLM4_65_b1 redo | ecosystem: Environmental > Terrestrial > Soil > Riparian zone | place: USA: East...
ACATCCACGATTGGTTCCGGTCACGCGGTCTCAAAGACGCGATGTTAAATGTGGCTATCGATAACGAAGCGGGGAATCGCTTCTGGGTAAAACATGGTTATGCTCCTTATGCCACACGCATGAAATATGTTCTATCTGAAGAATAAGTTGAGATAAAAAATCCGAGATTATTGATCTCGGATTTTTTATCTAATCAGGTGACAAGCAATTACAAACTATGTCACTTCTACTTTTACTTCCACGATTCGATCCAATCGAAAATTCCGTTCCGCGTTCCGCAGATGACAGTGCGCCTGTAAATAGACGTAATCCGATAATCCCATTACCTGTTTGGGCGTGATCCAGCGCTGGCTCTCTTGCCCATCGCCATCGATGTAGCGGATAAAAATTCGCCTCTGACTATAAATCGCCTCGCCCAATTCAGTGGGGAGTTGAATCCCATCATTGGGCCATACCGGCGAATTGTAAATACCGATGAACTCATCAAGCGGCTTATTGAATTGCTTCATTTGATCCATCATGCCGAAGAAAATACCGCGCGCAGTCAGGGCATCATTCAAAGCGCGATGCGTATTCGTCATCGGCACGTGGAACGCCTCTGCAATGGAAAGCAGACTGTATGAGGGCAGATCAAAAAATTGACGCGCCAGACTCAAGGTATCGATCAAATTCGGGATTTGGATCTCATGCCCCAGACGTTTGAATTCACTATCCAAAAACTGGATATCAAACTGGGCATTGTGACAGACCACAACCGTATCGCTTAATGCCCCCAATACTTTGGGAGCGATCTCCTCGAACAACGGCGCAGACTTTAGATCATCATCCGTCAACCCGTTGGTGCTTGCAGCCCCCGGCGAAAGCGGAGATTCCGGATTCACTAATTGCTGATACTGTTCTTTGATGCGTTTTCCTTCTGTGATGACAATCCCCACTTCACAGATGCGATCACCGAACCAGGGCGAAAGCCCGGTCGTTTCAAGGTCTAAAAAGGCAAAGCGTGCGTTTGAAATATCGAACATAGGTGCTATTTTACAGCGAAAAAGTTCTTCCCGCCGAAAATGTTTCTGAAGTACCGTTACGATACAACGTCACATCACCAGCGCCATAAATATTCCAGGTATTATTTTCACCGTTGTTCAACATGCCAGTCCGTTCATCAATGCCGATCAGAGTCACATTCGGAATTTTCTTCAGGAGTTTTGGCACCCAACTCTTCCCGAAAGTATTGTGATGCGGCAAAACCAATGAATTCGGGACAAGGTTTAAACCATCATGTACACGTCCTGCACTCGGGTCATAATAAAATTCGCACAACACCATCGCGCCCGCACTGGAGCCCGCGATGACTGCATCGTTACGATAAGCTTCCACCGCTCCATCCCACGCCAGGCTATCTTTCAGTGTTTGACCCAGATAATGTGTAAAACCACCCAGCAAATAGATTAACTTTGCATCGCGCAGAGACTGTGCGATATTCTTATCATCGGCTCTGATCTTGCTGAGCAATGAAACCGCAGACACATCCTTTGCACCTAAACTTTGAAACCAATGAATACCATTATTCCCCGCGCGTTGATGATTGTTATCAGGCGCAGCGGCGGTTGGAATAATGCGGATCGGTGCGTTGAATCCGCCAGCGAGTTCGATAGCTTGCAGATCGGGGTCACGCATACGTCCACCGAATTCTGCACCGCCTTCGAGAAGTAAATAACCCATGCATAAATATTATCCGCTTTGGTAATTGTATGCAAGCCAATAAATCCGTATAATGTAATCATCCCGTTCAAGGAGAACAATATGGCGAATCGAAAAACCGGGGAGCATTTTGAAAGTCTGTTTGAATATGCGCCCATCTCGTTGTGGGAACAGGATTACAGCGGCATTAAGAACTTCCTTGATGGTCTGCGCGCGAATGGGGTCAGTGATCTGGGGAAATATCTCAACGAACATCCCGATGACATTGATAAAAGTATAGGGCTTATCAAGGTAAAGCGCGTCAATCGCGAGACGCTCAAACTATTTGGTGCGAAGTCTGAGCAGGAGCTGCTTGCCAATCTCGATAAAATGTTCCGCGATGAAATGCGCTCGCACTGGCGCTCTGAGTTGATGGCATTGTGGAACGGGGAGAAAAGCTGGTCCGGAGACGGAATCAATTACCGGCTGGATGGCGAAGCGCTCCACATCCGCTTGCATTGGCGCATTCTGCCCGAGTGTGAATCCAGTTGGGAGTGCGTACTTGTATCCATCGAAAATATCACCGCGTTAAAAAAAGCAGAACGACGCTTCCATAATCTATTCATGCATGCACCGATCTCCTTGTGGGAGGAGGATTACAGCAGTATCAAAAAGGAATTCGACGTTTTGCGGTCACAGGGAATTGTGGATCTGAAAGCGCATCTTGCTTCGCACCCCAAAGCTATTGACGGTTTCATGAGCCTGATTCGTGTGCTGGATGTAAATCAGAAAACGCTCGATCTATTTGAAGCTAAAGATAAAGAGAATTTGCTTGCGAATCTCAATAAGGTGTTTCGCGATGAAATGAGCAGTCATTTCGCCAACGAACTTGTGGATATGTGGAATGGCAAAACATATTATGAACGCGAAGGCATTAATTACGCATTATCGGGTGAGCTTGTCAATGTGCATCTGCATTGGACGTTGATGCCCGGGCACGAAAAAGATTTCGATTGGGTGCTGGTAGCGTTGCAGGATATTACCGCGCGCAAGAAGGCGGAGGAATATCTACGTTATCTCGGCACGCATGATGTGATGACCGGTTTGTATAACCGCGCGTTCTTCGACGAAACCTTGCATCGGCTTGAGAGCGAGCGCCGTGACCCGATCAGCGTAATCATTATTGACTTGAATAATTTAAAAATAACGAACGATCGTTATGGTCATCAGATCGGGGATCAATTGATCCGCCGCACAGGGGAGGTGTTAAAAGCCAGCCTTGATGATGGCTATATCGCGGCACGCATCGGCGGCGATGAATTTTCCCTACTCCTGCCAGATACGAATGAACAAACTGCTTACGCCCTGATGGAACGCGTGGAATCATTGGTCGTGATGAACAATAAGTTTTATCGCGAGCCTGAGTTGAGTTTCTCACTGGGCACGGCAACCAGCAAACCAGGTTTGTCGCTTGAAAGAGTGATCAGCCTTGCTGATACTGAGATGTATACCAATAAGGGTCAGTATTATCGCCGCCGCCGGGAAGATCAATAATTTTCTTACGCTGTAGGGGCGACCTGTCAATGCCATCGGGAATTTAGCTATGCAAAGGGAGGGTCGCCCAGTACGTGATATGACTCCAATTCCAGGGCGACCCGTTATTGCAAATGATGATGATTTGTAGACAATGTACCTGCGTAAAAATGTTGATGGATAAATCGTGATGGGTCGCCCCTACTGTATATATTCATCGAACGGTATTCCGCTCAGATGATTTTCCAGTGCTTGTTTCACATAAGGGATGAGGTTGGCGGGCAATGTATCAATATCCACCCAGCGCAAATCGTCACACTTATCCGGTTCGGCGTTGAATAATTCACCCTGCCACTTGCGGACATGCACGAAGAAATCCACACGTTCATCATCTTCGATGCGATGCATAACGGATGAAAAGACCATATCATCCATCACCAGATCGACACCCACTTCTTCCTTCGCTTCGCGAATGGCTGCTGCCATCACAGTTTCACCGCCATCCAAATGCCCAGCCGGGACGCTGTATTCGCCATCGCGAAATCCCGTATTGAAGCGGCGCAGTAACAGGATCTGATTCTCGCGAAAGAAAAACAAGTGCACGGTGACGGGGAAGCGGGCGCGTGTCATTGGAAATATTTTCCCCAGACACGCTGTTTCTCTTTTTCAGGGATGAACGATGCTTCAAACGCAAACCGGTTGCACGTAGCGATCTCGTCCATGCTCATGCCCAGCACTTCGTGCGCAATGCGATATTCGTTGTTCAAATTTGTTTCCAATACTTCGGGGTCATCGGAGTTAATAGTCACTTTTACACCCAGATCTAAAAGTCTTTTTAGCGGATGTTCTTCAATCGTTATCACAGAGCTGGTGAGGTAGTTGCTCCAAGGATTCACTTCGAGCGTAATGTCGCGTTCCTTAATCAACTCGACAGCCCGCATATCTTCAATCGAATGGATGCCGTGTCCGATACGATCAGGATGGAAGTTATTAATTGTATCAATCACATACGATGCAGGCGTATCCTCGCCGGAATGAATCGTGACTTTTAAACCCGCATCCTTTGCTTTCAGAATGGGTTTGACAAAATCCTGCATGGGATAAATCTTTTCGCCGTCCGCCAGGTCAACGGCTTGAATGTGCTGTTTGTTGCGAATTGCCCAATCAACGGTCTTTACACATGACTCCGCGCCCATGCTGCGTGAAGTGATGGCGATATAGCCAATTGCCATATCAAATTCTTTTTCGGCACGGGCTTTGGCGCGCAATAAACCCTCGAGACAGGCATCCCAATCGAGTCTGTGTCCATGGAATGCCCAATCAGGTGAGAAACGGACTTCGAACAATTTGATATTCTGTTTGGCAGAATCTTCGAATAATTCCCACGCAATGCGTTCTACGACCTCTGGCGAAGTGATGCTATTTTGGAAGATGTCAAAGGCTTTCAACACGGCTTCGAGGCTTTGTAGTTGGTCATAGACTTTGACATAATTGTCCAACTCGCTGATCTCATACGCAGGCAGTTTCAAATTGGATTCTTTGGCAATATCAATGATCGTCTGCGTGCGGATCGCGCCTTCAAGGTGAATGTGGATTTCAGTTTTGGGAATGTCGTTGTATTTTGGGTCGAAGTTTTTCATAAGATACCTGACTGTTTATTCGATTTTACACCTGCAAAAGCAGGGGCGAAGCAATGCTTCGCCCCTACGCACCCAACCGCAACGCCGCCTGCAACAAGACATTCGCGCCGTTGACGCAATCTTCCCATTTCGTGAATTCCTTTGGTGAGTGACTGGTCCCGTTTACTGAGGGGACAAATATCATGCCTACGGGACACAAGTCCGCGAGGGATTGACCATCGTGGCCAGCACCCGATGTCAGCGATGTGTGAGTTAATCCCAAATCGTCACAGGCTTCAGAATACGCACGTTGAACTTTGTCACTCATCATGCTCGGCGAATGTTTGCCAAGGTTTTCATATGTCAGTTCCAAACCAAAGCGCGTTGCTTCGGTACTTGCCAACAATAACAACGCCGCATCGAGACGTTTGAATTCATCTTCATCAGGCGAACGAAATTCCAATGACACATCCACGCGTGCAGGGACGATGTTGAACGCGCCTGGAGTAAAGTCCATTTTGCCGATGTTCACTACACAACTTGGAAAATCTTTCATCACCATTTCACGTGCTGCAAGTGTGAACGCACTCGCACCCAGCGACGCATCAAGGCGATCATCCATCGTCGTTGAGCCTGCATGGTCCGCACGCCCGATGAACGATAAACGATAAGACCAAATCCCAACGATCGCGGAGACCACACCAATATCGAGCTTCGCACGTTCAAGGCGCTTGCCCTGCTCGATGTGCAATTCCAAATAACCCGCAAACGAATCCTGCGGACGCGCCGCACTCAACATGTTTTCATCGGACAGACCCGCACGCTTCATTCCTTCGACTAAATTATCTCGTCCACCGCGCGGAGATTGCAACATCTCTGGATGAAGATGGCCAGCGATCGCCGCGCTGCCAAGCAGACCGACCAACGTACCCTCTTCATCGGTGAAGTCAATCGCTTCCAGATTCACATTGAGTTTGATCCCGCTTTCTTTGACCGTTCGCAACACTTCAAGCGCAGCGATGACACCGAGCGCACCGTCGAAACGTCCGCCGTTTGGAACAGAGTCGAGGTGGGAGCCTATGGTCAAAGTTTGAAGGTTGGAAGGTTCAAAAGTTAAGAGGGCAGAATGGTTGCCTGCACCATCGGTACGAAACTCAAGATCTGAGCGTTCGATCTCTTCGCGAAGCCATTTGCGCGCCGCGAGATGTGCCTCACTGAAAGTGGGACGGTTCACACCGCCTTCGGCTGTCGCACCGATCGAGGCTAGTTGGTTAAACGAATCAAGCATTCGGTCGGCGTTGACGCGCAGGTCTTTTATCATATTGGCTCCTTGCGTAAGAAAAGGTGTCGGGAGGCTGTCTATCTGCTGGTTATTTTATCCAATAAAACTCGCTCGTGCGGGGGCTAAGCCCCCGCACGAGCATATTGAGGACAACATGGACTTCAAACTGACGATCTTCTCTGATTACATATGACCATGGTGTTATGTCGGCCAGGGTGTGGTCGAGAAACTAAAAGCTGAATATAACGTGGACGTGGAATGGCGTCCGTTCTATTTGCGACCGGATACGCCGCCGGAAGGCATGGAACTGCCAGATTACATTAAGCAGGCACGCGACAATGGCTCTGAAGAACGCCTGCGTTCGATCGCGAATGCGTATGGGATGGAGTTCGAATCGACGGAACGAATCTACAACACGCGCATCGCGCACGAAGCCACCGAATATGCGCGTGAACACGGCAAGGGTAATGAGTTCCACAAGATCGTGTTTCGCAAAGTATATGCTGATGGACAAGATCCGAGCAATTGGGATGTGTTACGCTCTGCCGCGGAAGAAGCTGGCTTGAATGCAGAGGAAATGCAAAGCGACGTGGATGGCGGCAAATACACCGCCAATGTTGCAGATCAAGTCAATTGGGCATATCAGATCGGCGTAAGCGGTGTGCCGACGTATGTGATCAATGACCGTTACGCTGTAGTAGGTGCGCAACCCTATGAAGTTTTTAAAAACGCGCTGATGCAAATCATGAACAAAAAGGACTGACGTGAGTCAGTCCTTTTGATTTCTTTCAAATCTAACTGATCGCCTTAATATATCTCTCCGCGGAGCGCTTCACCGCGGACTTGGCATCGGTCACGAGATAATCCCACCAGCCGCCGTAGATGAGATCGAAGTCGAACGGCTCCACTGCATTGACGATGCGTTCGATGGCACGTTTGTTGAGCGGAATCATATTGGGATAGCTATACATAAAACTGACATAATGCCGGTCTTGCGCGACTTGCATAGTATCGCCGGTCAACAATGCACCGCGACCATCTGCACCTTGCGCCCAGTGGAGAACATCCGAGCCCTCAAAGTGACCACCACAGCGGATCAAAGTAATGCCATCCATGATGGTCTTTGTTTCACCTTCCCAGAACACGAACGCGGAGTCCGGGCGCATCACCCAATCACGATTGTCCGCATGCCAGTAAATGGGAGCGTTATCGAAAGCGTGACTATACTCCATAAGTGACCCAACCGTGTGCGGATGCGAAACAGCGATGGCAGAAATCCCTCCCAACGCACGGATAGCTTCCACGGTGGCATCATCCAGCAGGCTGATACAGTCCCAGAGTACGTTGCCGTTCGGCGTGCGGACAAGAAGCGCGCGTTGTCCGATCGCAAAGGCTGGGACGGTGCCTATGCCGGTCAGATTCGGAGCGACCTCCTCGATGCGGTTGTGACGGTCTTTTTGTAATTCAGAGATGGTCGTCCAGCGTTGACCGTTGTGTCCGATGTACTGACGTTCATCCTCACAAATCGGACAATGCGTGGGTGGCGCGTCCGTGTCCGCGTGTTGGACTCCACAGGTGGCGCAAATATAGTTGGTCATGGTTATCTCCTTGGCTAAAATTTATTTTGTTTTGTATACGATAGGGGCGACCCGTCCGTGCCATCAATCATCATGGCTTGCACAGTTTTTTTGCCTGACTATGAAATAATTTGCAATTGGTGGGTCGCCCCTACAATTCATATATTGATCGGATTCTCGTCATCCTCATCCCACAAAAGCGGATTGGCATTGATGTAATCGGTTTTGTTTTGTAGATCGTTTTCGTTACGGATGATATGTTCGTAGTAGTTACGCTGCCAGATAGGTGTTTCTTTGAATTCGGGAGTTTTCCAAATGCGTTTAGTCGCGCGAGATTTAAATTGTGCAAGGATCGCGCCAAGGGATGCGGGTTGGGGTCCGCGTGGTAGGGGCGACCCGTCAATGCCTTCGGAAATCATTGTTTGCAAAGGTTTTTCCTTTGGTTGTGACATGGATCGACCATGACGGGTCGCCCCTACGTTTTCATGAAAAAATAAAATTCCGTGAAAATGATTCGGCATTACCATATACGCATCCAATTCGATATATGAGAATCTTTTAGATAACTCCAACCATTCCCATTCGACGATTTTCCCAACCTTGTTCAGTCTCATCTCTTTATTCACCACCTCCCCAAACAGACATTCGCGATGCCACGCAACAATGGTGACATAATACGCGCCTGTTTGTGAATAATCATATCCCTGCAAGCGGATGGAACGCCGGTGGTGTTTTTGCGGATCGAATTTGACCATAAGGAAATTGAAAATCGTTGAATGCGTGGAAATTTTATGCCATTAATTTCTTATCTCGCTCGCAGGACACGCAGGGTCATCACACCCAGAATCGCAGAGGCAATGATGAACCATGCAAACCAGAGCAAATCTGCGATCTCGGTGAAGGAGAAAAGTTTGACGTGCATAAACGAGACAATGACCGTCACAATGGTGAACGACAGCATGCCCGGTACGATCGAGCGGACGCCCAGCCACTGTCCCTGTTTTGAGTAGATAGCACTACCAACGCCATAAGAGAGCAGTGGACCGGCGTACATCTGCGCGAGGGTGGGTGTCACCTTCCAGGCCCAGAGCGTGGACATGAAACCGGGCGCAAAGAATAAAGCCACAGCCAGGGCACAGATGACAATGCCCTGGGTGAGTAAAAAGTTTTTCGCCCACGAATCAAGCGCGGGACCGGAAAGAGGCGCAGCGTCCATCGAAGCGGGGTCGCGATAGGTCATCCAGATCGCAAGGATGGGATAGATGATGTAGGAGGCAAACCAGATCTGAACGGGAAGCAGGTTGAGTCCGAAGGCGTTCAGGTTCAAAAGGGAGATGATGCAGAGCATGCCGGTCCAGATGCCGATCATTTGCACGCCCCAGCGGACCTCGGCTTGCTGTTTGGCGAAGAGACAACCCGCCATAAAGACCGCGCCGAAGAGATAAATGGCGCCAACAAAGCGCGCGTGCAGCGGAGGCAGAACGAGCCAGGTGAAAATGGACGCAAGATACACGGAGTTGAATAACCCCAATACAGCTACCAATAATGCTGCCGCGCAGATGACGGCAAAGAAGATTTTCTGCCCGGTGGTGATGGGTGACATGGTGGGGCTCCTTGGGTGGTAAAGATTAGTATTGACAACACCTCCGATGACGTTTGGTGTTGGAATATTCGCTTGAATTTCGCCAACGAAAAAACACTGGACCATTACCCAGCATTTTTTCGTTACTCTGAAATGTCTTATCCATAAATCGTTCGGGGTGAACCCCTCCATCAGCACATGAAAGCGATTTCGACAGGCTCAATCCATCGCCTCCGGGCTAACAAGCGGAGTCCGCTTTAGCGGACTTCCACGAACTAAGGCAGGGCTTCACGTGTGCCCATTAGGGTAGCCCGCTGAATCATACGGACTCCCCGCCTCCTACTTGAATTTCCATCCCAATCGTTGTATAGTAATTACATCATATTGGGTGTTTTTTCATAAAGGAAGGAGTTCAGCGATGGCACAATCTGTTTTCAAATCGTTTCGTCTCAGATTCAAGGAACCCTGGTTCATGCTATCCAAAGCGGAGCAGGATGCGCTGCTTGGCAAGGTGGGTGAAGCGCTGACCAAAGTCGGCGGGAAAGGGGTGCTCATGTGCGAATCCGGTTGGGTATCGGAGCAGTGGTGGTACTGGGGCGTGGAAGAATTCCCCAGCGTTGACGCGCTTCATGAACACACCCGGCTGTTGACCGAATTAAACTGGATGCGCTACTGCGACTCGGACACCCTGCTGGGAACGGCGATGCCAGAATGACGCAACAGAAGAATTAATCCATCTTCAAATATAATCATCAACAAAAAAACACTGGGACATTCAGCCCAGTGTTTTTTCATTACTCAAGTTGAGCAATCTCCATCTCCTCGGTGCGGACTAAAGTCCTCCCTCAGCACATGGAAGCGATTTCGACAGGCTCAATCCATCGCCTCCGGGCTAACAAGCGGAGTCCACTTCAATGACTTCCACGAACTGAGGCAGGGCTTCAGCCCGCCGACGAATCACACGGACCTCCCCGCGCTGGGCTCGAATCATCCTTTGCAATTTCTCTTAAACAAAAAAAACACTGGGACATTCATCCCAGTGTTTTCTCATTACTCTCGTTGAGCAATTCCACAATATTTTTTGCTCACTCTTCAGCATCTTCCCAGTCATCGTAATTTGAACAAACACAAACCTCTCGATTTTCAACAGAGTCGACAATCTGATAAGTGTCGCCGTCAAATTGTGATATGTAGTATCTTTTTCTGTCGGCATGGTCTCTTCTTGAAGTTCTGAAAAAAGTTAATGTCATAACAACGCCTGTTCCGCAAGTTTACTTGCCGCCACTTTTGCATGAAAATCCAAAACCAAATCGTAATCCCAAAATTTAACGAGGGATTTGATTGGCGCAAATGCACTCATTGAAATTTTGCTTTCAAACTCAGCTTGTCGCTGACTATCAGCCACAATATAAAAGCTTGTCCTGAAATCCTGCAATTCCACAAACTTCAACAAGGAATTATAAATATCAGTAGAGTGTTCAATTTCAAAAAATGAACTTGGATATTTTCTGACATTGAACCAAGCCACATCAATGGTTTGTGCCTTTCGCAAAACATCAGCATAAGTAAATTCATATATCTTTGATAAAGTTGTAACATCCCCAAGTTTTTGTTGAGCATAAGGCTTATTCTTATCTTGCGCAGGAATAAAAGTTTGAAAGCCTTTCAAATTCCCGATTTCAGCAACCAATCCCTGATAAAAGTAATGGGAATATTCCCTTTCCTTTGTATTTGTCTTTTCACCTGCGAACAAACGAACAACTTTTTCTTTCTCAGAAGTTAAAGCCCAAAGCCCAGGGCGGATTTTGAAAAACTCATTATGCTGTTGAATAATTCTTCTTATGGTTGCGAAAGGAGTCTTTGTTCCCCAACTGCTTCCGGGAATTTTCGGCGCAGTTTGATACAGTTGACCGAGTGTTGCATAACCGCCGTTTTGCTTCATTGCAAGAAGAACTGCTTCATGTTGTTTCATTGGGTAATCTCCAAATGTGAGGCGTGTCCTAAAACACGAACTTCATACCAACAATTATCGCACAAATCAATCAGGTCTGTCGAACCTTCCTTCCAACAAACTTTTTTATGACATCGTTCACACTCCCAAAGTTCACCTTTGCAAGAAGTATGATTTGTGCTTTGACAACCAACAATTCTATTCATGGTGGGATGATTATAAGGATCGAAAAAAAGAGGATGTGTCCAAAAACAGACACATCCTCTTTTTGATACAAACTTATTCTTTTATCTGCGTCCCCAAAAACAAAACCTACTTTCCGCTATACCTTCCCCGCTTCTCGGCAACGCGACTCGCCTTTTTTCCAGGGATAAGATTGATCAACGAGCGTAAAGCCTGATTGACGCTTTCCGAATCTGGGAAGTATGCCTTTACATCGGCATCCAGCACAACCGCGTTTTCTTTCGGAACAAAATCCTGTACTGTGACCGTGCCATCTGCCTTCACAACGCGGATGGAATATCCCTTTTGCAGGGCTTTGGCGTATTTTCCACGCACACCTTTTTTGCCTTCAAGATTGTATTTGGGCAGCATATCGTCGGTTTGGGGTTTGTTCATTTTCTAAAACAATGTCAAAATTCCAGTTTCCCCGTCTTCACTCAAACTACTGATGGCTGAATAGTTCTCCCGCAAAATCATTTCAATATCTTTGGTCGAACAATTTCCACGGCGAATCCAAATGATCTTCGGTGGAAATCCTTTGATCACTCCAAGCTCGCTGAAATCAGCATCCTTTGTGACGATCATAAAATCATGGTCATGGGCATACTGCCAGATTTCTATATCCATTGCCTTATCCAGCCCAAGGGCAGAGATATGCACTGAATCGGGATAAATATCCGCAAGCTCATTTACAAGACGAGGCGAAAGATTCTGGTCGAATAATAGCAGCTTCATTGAACAGCCACCATCACCCGTTCACGTGCTGCCGCAAATCCCAAACAAGCCAGAATGTCTTCCTTGGTCAGATATGGAAAGTCCTGCAAAATCTCATTCTCTGTCATACCCGAAGCAAGATATTCCAAAACATCATAGACCGTGATTCGCATTCCGCGAATACACGGCTTCCCGCCCCTTTTTCCTGGCTCCATTGTGATAATGTCTTTGAATTGCATAAAGCACACTCCGTTCTCTAATTCAATTGCTTACCATTAATTTTATCACTCTGGCGTTTAAATCACTTCAAAATCCTGGGGTTTAACTAATACCCCATCTCCTTCTTCAACTGCGCCTCACTTTTCTTCTCCTTGGTACCTAAAAGCTCCTTCCAGAACACATCGTCATACCGCCTTGAGCGCACCGGCAGCGGCATTGGCACACCCCAGCCCAACAGCAGAACTTCCTCTTTCGGTTGGAGTCGCGCCAGCATACCGCGCAAAGCCTCCCGTCCCGAAAGACCCGAGAGCACCGCTTGAATATCCAGGTCATCGCCGAGCCAGCCTGAGATGCGCGTCCCCAACTGCGACATGACCTCGTCATAGATTTGCGACGGGCGCTGGTCCACGATCAACAGCGTCACATAATACTTGCGCAGTTCGCGCGCGATGGTCGCGAAAGTCGTCTGCGCCGCCATCTCGCGGTTCAACAACTTGTGCGCCTCCTCCACCACGATCACCAGCGGACGCGGCTCCTCCTTGCCGTGCGTTCTGAACGCGTTGGTCTTATGCTCCCACGCCGTGCGGATCTTGCGCGTCAGCAAATTCGACACCAGCAGATAATCCAAATCCTGATCGTGATTACCAAATGACAACACCACATGCTGTCCGTTCTCGAGCGCTTGGATGATCTCGCGCACGCTATCCGCGGCGGGCTTCTCGACGATATACGGCTTGCCGAACAGCCGCCGCAGTTTATCGTGCAACGCCTCCGCCGCCAGCACATTCACGCCGTTCGCATTCGCCCACGCCGCCACACTATTGGGATGCGGCACCTTCTTTGTCTTACCCTTCTCGTCATCCACTTCCACTTCTTCGCGGTTCATCGCCTTGAAACTCGCAAACCATTCATCCTTGAACGACCCATACAAAGCATTCAACGTCGTGGGTGTGGTCTCTTTCAGATTCAATTCACGCGTCAACGTTTCAATATCATCTGTGGAAATATCCCTCGTGGAGATTTCCAAATTAAAATCTGGGACACTGCCGCGAATGGTGGATCCTGCTCCCAAGCCAACGACTCTTAACTTGGACTTGAACTTGGTCTTTAATCCCGTCACGGCTTTTTTCGTGTCTGACGCCACATCGTCAAAGCCATACTCGTTGTGCATATCCAGCACCAGCACCGAGGCTTTGTTGTACTGCATCATGCCCGCCAGCACCAGCCGCGTCAAAAACGACTTGCCCGTCCCCGTCGCCCCGAACACCCCCGAAGACCGCTGCACGAACTTCTCTAGGTCGATGCATACGGGATGATTCTGTTCGCGCGTATACCCGATGACTAGATTGCCGTCCTTATCTGGGCTGCCGAATATTTCGGCGATATCACCTTCGTTCGCCAGATACACCTGCGCGTGATGCGGCGGAATATTCTTCACCGGCAAAATCCGCGGTTTATCTTTTAATCCAGCATCAATCTTTCCCTGCCATTGTTGATATTCAGGCGTCCCCAGCTCAGGACCCACCTCCAACATCAAATTCGGCAGCACTTCAAGGTTGGCATACAGAGTCTGTCCATGCAGCGCCTTCGCGATATGCGCCGGGAAACGTTCCTCCGTCTGCTCGCTCGCAAAACGTTCATCCGTCGCCCCGAGCTGAATATCCGTGACGATGCCATAATAATTCCACTCGCCGCTCTGGATGACTACAAACGCCCCCTCCTGCATCTCCTGCGGCGAGACGACCAGCCTCACCCGAAAATTTTCCTTGAGTCCGCCACCGACGAGATAACCGATTTTTGTTCGTTGTTCCATAAATACCTCTTATTCCATATCAGCCTCGGTGGTCGAGTGGGCGAAGCCCGTATCGAGACCACCACTAACCAGATTTATTTTGCTTATAAGTAGGTCTCGATACGGGCTCGGCTATCGCCTCGACCTACTCGACCACCGGATTAAATCTCTACCTTATAAATCCTCGAAGTAAGTATTCCATCTCGTATTCGAATAAACCGATAATGGGGCGCCGCAAGAATCACCACCGGATCATCCGTCTTCGCAAACGGATACGCAGTGGAGCGCAAACCATAAATGGGAACGCCGCCGTATTCATCCTCATATGTAATATGGACATGCCCACACAAAATACCCAGCACCTTTTCCTTGTTCGGCAACACCACATCCCAAAACTCATCAAGATTATCCGCCAGGAAGTTATCCAACCAGCGACTGCCGATTTTCTTCACATGCTGATGACACAGAATCACAGATGGCAAATCTGATTTAAGAGCCTCAGCCAGGAACTCATGCGTCTCCGGGTACAAATGCGCTTTGGTATCAGGACCCCAGTCCATAAGAACGAATTGCACACCTTTATGCACAAAAGTAAAGTTATATAAATGGACTGGCTTTGATTCGGGAAACAAATACCGCGTGAACATGTCACGTTTATCGTGATTCCCCGGCAAGAAATACATCGGGAAGTCTTTTAGCCCTTCGATATTAATTCTCTGCGGTCCTGGCAGCGCCGCGGATGAGTTGATACCCAACAACTTCAACGCGCCCTGATAGGTCGCATCTGTGTCTGGCTCTACGAGATCACCCGTCGAGATGATGAAATCTACTTTATCTTTGACATTCTCCGAGATATGCCGCATCACCATCCGAAACGCATGCCCGGGACAAAATCCCTCGCGCAAGGTCTCTTCGGTTTCCAGCAGGTGATGATCCGTGATCTGGATAAAGGAAAAGTCAGTCATGTTACACGCTCACATCGTTCAACGCACCGAGAACAGCCATCAACGTCGGATAATCATCCCGCAACAAAGTAATGACCTCATGTGTGGCTTTCTCTTTCCACGCTTTATCTTCATGCGCAACGCAGGCATGCTGAATATGTGCGGCGATGACTTCACCCACTGGCACATCCTGTGAATTCAAAATGTGACGGAAATACCCAAACCGTTTTGTGAACCGCGCCATATCCTGCTCATCGCACAAATAGATCACATCCAAACTCAGCGGTGGGCGCGGCGGCAACAAGTGGAATATCTTCCCATCCTGTTCATAGCCCACCGCCAGCACAGACATCTCCACCGGCACGATGCGGCGCTCGCGATTATCTTTCATCACCTCATCGCTGACATTATCCGCAGTCACGAGTTGACGCACCAGCCCATCATCGTCAATGTGAATATCGTAGATGATGCCAAAGATCTGGTAACCACCACCTAACGGCGCACGCACCAACGCTCCGAATGACGGCGCATCCAGTTGATTGACGCGACAACCAGCAATGAAGCCCGTCGTCCCTGCGCGGAGTAAACGTCCGATTTCGATTTGGTCTGTCATATTGTCATTCTCCGTAGGGGCGCGGTCCCCGCGCCCATTTTATGATCACCATGCGCCTTGGGCGGGGAGACCCCGCCCCTACGATTTATCTTCTGGTTCTGCCCTGCAAATCCTTCGCGGATTGTTTGTATGAACCATCGTCCACATCTTCGTTGTTCTTGCGCAATTCCATGGATAACATCTGCTCGATCTGCTGTTTCTCTTCGTTCTTTACAACAGCTGTCTCATGCGCACGATGCAATAAATATGGATATGGTCGGCTGCCCATCATGCGGCATTGCTCAACCAGAACAGCATGAAGTAAATCCAGTTTCGCTTTGTCATCCACCACCCATCTCGGAATTTCGACGCGCACGGGCCAGGGATGTCCCTCCGTGCCGACGTTCAAATAGAAGAAGTGCAAAGTTAAAACGCCTGTATAGCGCTTCTCTGAACTCGATTGAATCTTGAACACCGCCGAACGATGGCCAGGTGGTAATAATGGATTCTCGCGTTCACCAAACAACCAGCGGTCACTCACACCGCGCAAGGGATGGAACTCGCGCAGTTTCTGGATCTGTTCATTATCAGCAGAAGCAATTTCTAAAAGTCGCACAACCAGATCCGCAGAAGGCTTATCCACGTAACCGGCCGTGATCACATCCCGGGTTTGGAGCCGTGAGAGCACGCCCAGATATTTTTTTACAAAGTCTTCATAAGAAGCAGCATCTTCACCTTTTGCGCCCCACAATTCGATGGGTCCATCCGTGAACGTGACGACTTGTCCGCTGATGCCTCTTGATAGGTCATCCAGCATGGTGCGCTCGCTCAAGTCACGTTTAAGCGCCACCATGCCTTCAGACATGGGAATCCCGTTGGGTAGAAGTTCCTCGCCGAAAAGCAGTTCACTTTCAGTTGAGATACCAGGTGCTTCACCTGAGTTCAATTTCATGGTGATCGCACCCACGTTAATGAGTCCGAACTGAACTGCGGCGTGCCGATCGGGGTTGATCTGCGAACCGTCAGCGGCGATCAGCGTCGCCTGGATAGCTGAATCAGGCGCGGGGTGGGAGGAAGCGAGCGACTCGTCCAATGGATACGCACAACGGATGTTGGGATCAAGCGCTTTGGCAGAGTCCACTTTGGTGTGGAGCACATCCAGTTGAGAGGCATAGGCGCTCAGCAGTTCACGCGCTTTGGCACGTCGCTCTTCCAACGTCTTTTTGCGCTCACGAGCGCCTTTGCCGATCTCTTGGATTTTCTCGTAGATTTGCTGATAGTCGATGGGCATATGATCCGCTTTAGTGATAGAACAAATGTGCAAGAATTGTAGCGGGAAACAGGCTAAAATACAAGTACATCGGGGAACTTTTTTGAAAAGCCATCGTCTTTGCTGTGTAAGGAACATCTCAAAGGAGTTTAATATTATGAAGACAAAATCTATTTTCGTTGCGGCGGTTGCCCTGCTGGCTCTCGTGTTGAGCGCCTGTGGAGGACCAACCACCATTAATCAGGAAGCCCAGCCGACCGTGCGCACCGTCAGCGTGTCGGGTTCGGGACTGGCTTATCTCGTGCCGGATATCGCCTATATTTATGTGGGTGTGCATACCGAGAAACCATCGGCTTCAGAGGCCATGACCGAGAACAACGCGCAGACTCAGAAGATGATCCAGGCGCTGACCGATTTCGGCATTGATGCGAAGGATATTCGCACCACCAACTTCAGCATCTGGCCCATGGATAAGTATGACCCATCTTCAGGCTTGCCGACCGGCGAAAAGACCTACTCAGTGGATAATACTGTTTACGTCACCATGCGCGAACTCGATAAACTTGGCAGTCTGCTCGATACGGTTGTAGCGGCGGGCGCGAACACTGTCAACAGCATTCAGTTCGATGTAGCTGATAAGACCGAAGCCATTAAGAATGCGCGTGCCGAGGCGGTGAAGGATGCCGAAGCGCAGGCGCAGTCACTGGCTGGTGCAGCCGGCTTGACCCTCGGTGAGATCCAGTCCATTGGCTTCTACGAAAGTCAACCATCCCCGGTCTATGAAGGTCGCGGTGGTGGTGGCGCTGATGTGGCGGCTTCGACTGTGCCGATCCAACCTGGACAATTGACCTTCACCGTCAGCGTCAATGTGACCTACGCGATCAAGTAAGACATTCGCAACATACTTAACTGGAACCTGCTTCTCCTTCGAGAGGCAGGTTCTTTGCTTTGGCTGATTCTGTAAATAAAGGTGCCAGCAATTTATTAAACAAAAGTCACTTGTCTGAATCATCAATTGGATGTATCATCTTTTTGCAAGGGAACCTTTCCCCATACCCATATTTTCAACGAGGAGAAAAAATGAAAAAGTCACTGCACATGCTTTTCGCTGTGATGGCAATTCTTGTGCTGGCAGTCTCTGCCTGCGCACCCGCCACCCCGGCCCCCACTGAGGAGCCTGTGGTCGTCGAACCGACCGCTGTTCCCGCCACCGCTGTACCCGAACCTACAGCCACCGCCGTTCCTGAATTGGGCTCTGCCGAGAACCCACTCATCATGGCGCTTGCACCTTCTGCGACCACCCAGGAATTGCAGACCGGTGGTGAAGCCATCGCCGCCAAACTCAGCGAGTTGACCGGCCTGACCATCACAACCACCGTCCCCACCAACTACGCCGCCATGATCGAAGCCATGGGTGCCGGCAATGCCCACATTGGCTGGCTCGCTCCCGTCCAATACATTGTTGCGCACGGCAAGGGCTACGCTGATGTTGGTCTGGCAACTATCCGCAATGGTTCCAATCACTATGGCGTGCAATATGTCGCCAATGCTGAAGGTGGCTTCACATCCTACTATGATGCCGCCACCGGCACCACCACCGCCGACGCTGCCACCGCTTTGGCTCAGTTCGCTGATAAGAAACCCTGCTGGACCGATCCACTATCCGCTTCCGGCTATATCATTCCCTCCGGTCTGCTCAAAGCCAATGAAATCAAGACCCCCGCTGGCGCATGGGTACAGGGTCATCCGACCGTCATCAAGTCTGTGTATCTCAGCCCCAAAGGCGAGATCTGCAGCTTCGGCGCCACTTTCATCGATGCACGCACGAACGTTGTTGCCGACTTCCCCGATGTCAACGACAAAGTCGTGATCATCTGGGTCACCGATCCGTTCATCCCGAATGATAACGTTTCCTTCGCTGCCAACGTCCCTGCTGAACTTCGCGAGAAGCTCACCCAGGCTTTGGTCGATCTGGCTTCCACCGAAGACGGCATTACCCTGCTCAAGAACGGTGGTTACAGCATTCAAGGTCTCGAAAAAGTGGACGACACATTCTATGATGAGTTCCGTGTCTACCTCGAAGCCTCCGGCGTCGATCCCACAACACTCTTCAAATAATCTGCCCTAATAAAAGAGGGAGGACGTTTCGTCCTCCCTCTTTTATCTTCTAACATTGTCTTGCTGAGCAAAGCGAAGCATCTCGTCTTAAGTAGAGACCCTTCGCCGCAAAACGGCTCAGGGTGACATGCTTCGGGAATAACCATGCTCAAAATCCAAAACCTTACCAAAACCTATCCCACCGGCACACAGGCGTTAAAGAACGTTTCCTTTGATGTGAAAGATGGCGAGTTCCTGGTCGTCATCGGCTTATCAGGATCGGGGAAATCGACTTTACTGCGTTGCATCAATCGTCTCATTGACCCAACCGATGGCAAAATATTTTTGGACAATATCGACATCACCGCCGCGCCGCCGGCTGAATTAAGGAACATCCGCCGTAAGATCGGCATGGTCTTCCAGCAGTTCAATCTGGTGAAACGCTCCAGCGTCATCACCAATGTTCTATCAGGACGACTTGGCTATGTGAATCCGTGGTTGAGTTTGATCGGCTTATGGCCCGAAGATGAAAAACAACGCGCGCTCAAATCGCTTGAACGCGTGGGGATTGCAGACAAAGCTTATGAACGCGCCGACGCCCTCTCCGGCGGACAGCAACAGCGTGTGGGAATCGCGCGCGCGCTCATGCAGGAACCGAAGGTGATCCTCGCCGATGAACCGGTTGCCAGCCTCGACCCGGTGCTCTCCCATTCCATTTTGCAATATCTCGAACAACTTAACAAAGAGGGTATTACAGTCATCTGCTCTTTGCACTTTTTAGATCTCGTTCATCGCTATGCCACACGCGTCGTCGCGTTGAAGGATGGCATCAAAGTATTTGAAGGCTCGGCGCAGGAAATTGACCGCGCCAAGTTCAAGGAAATCTACGGGGAAGAAGCGCAGGAAGTCCGCGCGGCGTCGCTGTGAGGTTGGATATGGCTGATCGTACAGCGACCCACTCACGGCTTGGCATGAGCGGACTTTTATCCGCATTGATTCCCGGTTTGGGACAATTCGTCCGCGGTCAGCGTTATCGCGGAGTATCCATCCTGCTCGGGTTTTTGGTGATGCTTGCCACGGTCTATTGGTATGCCAACCCGCTCTGGTATGCCTCGCCCATCGCGATCTGGCTGTGGAATATTTGGGACGCCATGAGCACGCGCTCGCGTTCGATCTTGTTACCGGTGTTCTTTGGTTTGATCGCCGCCTATGGCATTGGCTGGCGTGTGGTGGGAATCGATTTTAGTAAAGCCAGCATGAGCCGCGCAGTTGCGATCGTGCGCCCCATGCTGCGCCCCGATTTCGTTCAAGCAAAGCGCGAACACAACGAGATGTGGGTAAATGTTCAAGTGCCATGCGCGCCCGAACCACCCACGGCAATCCGTGAAGATGCAGGCCGAACTGCAACCGTCATTCCCGATTGCGGACCCGTTGGTGAGACCATGATCGTTTCAGTCAGCGGTATGTGGCCCAATGCCGAGACGAATGTTGTCTGGCATAACCCCATCGGCAACTCCATGATGCTTGGCGAAGGTGAGATCTCCATGCTGGTGTTGACCACCGATGACACCGGCTCATTGACCACCGCCATTCGCGTACCGAGCACCGCGCTCGTTGCTGCGCCCGACCCCACACTCCCGCAATTTCATCGTGTGTACTTCGATCAATATCGTCCTATCGGCGGATATGAGTTATCGTTCATTGGTAATGAAGTGTTGAAAGGCGCGCTCACAACGGTTGCCATGGCGCTCATCGCAACCGCATTGGCGATTATCTTCGCCATCCCGATCTCATTCCTTGCGGCGCGTAATTTGATGAGCGGCAATCCGATCACATATGCAATTTATGTTGTGATGCGCACGCTGCTTAACATTTTGCGTTCCATCGAATCGTTGATCGTTGCCATTGTATTCGTCGTGATCGTCGGGCTTGGACCTTTCGCAGGCGCGCTCGCCCTGGCGGTGCATTCAGTCGCCGCGCTCGCCAAACTATATTCAGAAGTGATCGAAGGTATTGACCCCGGTCCTATCGAAGCCATCCGTGCTACAGGCGCCACCTGGACTCAAACCGTGCGTTATGCGGTCATCCCGCAGATCATCCCGCCCTTCACAGCGTTCACCATCTATCGTTGGGATATTAATGTGCGTTCGGCAACCATTGTTGGTTTTGTAGGAGGTGGTGGAATTGGCTTCCTACTGATTGAACTCGTTCGCGTCAACAACATGCGTGGCGTGAGCGCGGTCTTCATCGCCATCGCGATCATCGTCATCACGCTCGATACGATCAGCTCTAGAATCCGCGAGAGGCTGGTGTAACATGCAAACCTCCCGCATCATTCGTAACGTGTTGTTGATCGCCCTCATCATTGCCGCATTCGGCATCTCCTACAACGTCACCGGTGTGAACTTTCCGCGCCTGATCCGTGACCTGCCCAAGGGCGGTCCTCTTCTACGGGAATTCCTTTCACCGGACGTTTTCACCCGTGAGACAGAAACGCGCACGATCGAGATCGCTTTCCCGATCCCCTGCGGCTCAGCCTCAAACGAAAGCGTGATCCCGTCCGAGGGACCGCGTCTTATCCCGAGCGTTGATTGTGCAGACCCGCGCCAAAAATTCACACTCGAAGGCTTTGACATGGAGCCCAATTCAGAAGTCGTTATCCGCTGGGACTTCCCCGACGAACGCGTGATGACCGCCATCCGCACGCAGACGGATGAGAACGGTTACTTCACATCCGAAGTGGAAGCGCGTCCCATTGCCGCCTCAGTGGATAATGTTGCCAGTGAACTCGAAGTGGATACGAACACACCCGTTGGTGGCATCAAACCAAGCCAGGCACTGAAGGATGTTGTGGATCTGATGTTTGTCACGATCTTCATGGCTTTACTTTCCACAACCATTGCCACCATTATCGCCGCCCCATTGAGTTTTCTGGCGGCAAGCAATATCACACGCAAGGGAAAAATTGGCACAGCCGTTTATCATATTGTCCGCTCGTTCTTCAACTTGATGCGCTCCTATGATCCACTGGTAATGGCGACAGTGTTCGGCTTCTGGTTGAGTTTCGGTGCCTTCCCCGGCTTTCTCTCGCTGACTGTTGTGACCATCGCTTCACTGGGCAAGTTATTCTCTGAAGCCATTGAAGGGATCGACGCTGGTCCGCTGGAAGCGTTGCAAGCCACTGGCTCGAATCAATTGCAGACGGTAGTTTATGGTGTCGTTCCACAGATCGTCCCGGATTTTGTCTCGTTCATCATCTACCACTGGGATATCAACGTCCGCATCTCCACCATCATCGGTTTTGTGGGCGGCGGCGGCATCGGCTTCTACTTAAGCGAACAGATCAACGGCTTCCATTACGATCGGGCTGGCACCGCCATCTGGGCGATCGTCATCGTCGTCTGGGCGATGGACTTCCTCAGCGCCGAAGTCCGCAAGAAATTGATCTGAGGCTTTACAAATCATTACGAAGAGCCTGTTTCTGAATAAGAAGCAGGTTCTTTTGTTTCTCCGCATACGATCAATTCACCTTACGAATACAAAACTCCGAAGGAGTGAAACGATTATAGATTTCAGAACGGTCTTATTTCAATCCCGAAGGGATGTCATGGGTGCGTGAAATTATGTCATCCCTTCGGGATTATTTCCTGCGTTTGATTCAAAACTAGAATCATTCCATCCCTTCGGGATTGTGCATAGATCAAGTCATGAATATTCTCTAGGATTAGTGGATTCTTTTCCCTCAAGGTTATAATCTCAAAATCTTTTTGGCGGGACAACATTCCGCTCTACGCTTAAGGAGTCAGCCATGCTCAAAGTTGGATATATCGGTCTGGGATTAATGGGTAAGTCCATTGCACGCAATATTCTCAAAGCAGGATTCTCGCTCGTTGTTCACAATCGCTCGCATGCCGCTGTGGAGGAACTGGTTGCCGAAGGTGCGATCGCCGCATCCACACCAGCAGTGGTCGCCGCGCAAGTGGATATCGTTTTCACTAACCTGCCCGATACGCCCGATGTGGAAAAAGTTGTGCTCGGCGAAAAAGGCATCATCGAAGGCGCGCATCACGGACTCATTGTTATTGATAACTCAACCATTAAACCCGCGTCCGCACGCATGATCGCGGAAAAACTTGCTGAGCGGAACATGTTCGCCCTGGATGCGCCCGTCTCAGGCGGTGATATCGGCGCCCGCAATGGGACCCTCACCATCATGGTCGGCGGCGATGCATCTGCATTGGAAAAGGCCATGCCCGTGCTTATGGCAATGGGCAAGACCGTGACCCATGTCGGCGATGCGGGCGCAGGTCAGGTTGCCAAAGCTGCGAATCAGATCATGGTCGCTGCGCAGATGGTGGCAATGGGTGAACTACTAGTCTTCGCGAAGAAAGCGGGCGTTGATCCCAAAAAAGTTGTGGATGCGATCAAAGGCGGCGCAGCGCAATGCTGGACGCTTGACGTCAAACCGCCGCGTTTATTTGACGGCAATCGCAATCCCGGCTTCAAGGCACACATGCAATTAAAGGACTTGAAAATTATTTTGGAAACCGCACAGGAATACGATATCCCCATCTCTGGCACAGTTGAAAACACAAAACTATTCCAACAAATGATCGATGAAGGTATGGGTGAATTGGATAACTCTGCGGTGGTAGGTGTGATCGAGAAATTAGCGGGAGTGGATATTTTAGGTTAATGAAAAAATATTACCCTACCATCCGCGATTATTTATTGATCGGACTGAGCTCCGTTATCCAGGCGTTCAGCTTGCGGATATTTTTCGTCCCGGCGAATCTGGCTTCGGGCGGCGTGAGCGGCATCTCACAATTGATCAATCACTTTACCGGCTGGCCCATCGGCTTGATGGTACTAATTGGCAACGTTCCACTCTTTTTGCTTGGCTGGCGCTTCCTCGGCGGACGCCGCTTCGCATTTCGCACAGCATTTGCCATCGTCACCTATTCCATCTTCACTGACATGCTGGTAGGGACAACCATCTTCGCAGAGAACGGTGCAGGCACAAGACTCATCCAAGATCTGCAAGGCGACATTTTCCTGAATTCATTGTATGGCGCCATTTTCAGCGGCATCGGCTACGGACTCGTCTATCGCGCGCGCGGCACCAGCGGCGGCTCGGATATTCTGGCACGCATCCTCAACAACTGGCGCGGCATCTCGATGACCCAAAGTTACCTTATCGTGGATACAGCAGTCATTCTCGGCGCAGGCTTTGTCTTCGGCTGGAAGAATGCGCTATACGCCATGATCACGTTATACGTCAGCGGGCTGGTTTCTGAAACGGTGCTTGAGGGCGGCGGGACGGTTCGTACGGCAATGATCATCACAAGAGAAGTAGATACGATCTCCAATCGCGTGATTGAAGAACTTCAGCGCGGTGTTACGATCCTTGAAGGTGCGGGTGCATACACTGGCGAAGCGCGTCCGGTGTTGTATTGTGTCATCACGCGTGCAGAAGTAGCAACGCTTAAGGCAATTGTCCATGAAGCTGACCCGCTCGCGTTTATGGTCATCGGTGTGGCACATGAAGCATTGGGCGAAGGTTTCAAACCTCTCAAGGCAAAATAATTTCAGCGCAAAGCCTCAGCCACGGATTTCACTGATTTACACAGAATTGGGAGACTCCTTATTGGAGAGTCTCCCAATTCTGGTTTACGTGAAGGATATTTTTGATTTATAGAATCCGTAGCTAATAGACAAGGCAAATAGATATCGTACAATAGCGGCATGGCAAAGCGAAAATTCAAACTCACAGAAGCGGAACGGCAGGAACTGCTAGGGGCATATCGAGTATGTAAGGATGCGGCGACACGTACGCG
>Ga0210377_10001112_pt1 | contig 24900 bp, 23 predicted proteins | sample PLM4_65_b1redo_FD_155480 | JGI IMG/M metagenome (GOLD analysis project Ga0210377, IMG submission 155480) | Groundwater sediment microbial communities from an aquifer in East River, Colorado, USA - PLM4_65_b1 redo | ecosystem: Environmental > Terrestrial > Soil > Riparian zone | place: USA: East...
GAACTTGGCAAGGATTACGATATTTTTGAAGATGACGAAAACTTTGGTCAGCAATATGAAACCGACACAGGTCCCATTGATATACTAGCCGTGAGCAAGGATAAAAAGACCCTGTTGGTCGTTGAGTTGAAGAAAGGCCGTGCCAGTGATGCTGTCGTAGGTCAGATTCAGCGCTATATGGGATACGTTAAAGAGGAACTTGCGGAAAAAGGTCAGACAGTAAAAGGCGTGATCATCGCGCTTGAAGATGACTTGCGTATCCGCAGGTCACTGGCGGTTGCTACGAACATTGAGTTCTATCGGTATCAGGTCAGTTTCAAACTGGTGAAAGCGTAGATCATGGCTGTCGGCAAACCAGAACGTGCAACACAAGATCGTGTCATCACCGAAACCCTGAGCGACATGGACGCCGAAATCGCCGCCCTCGAAGGGGAACTGTCCAAGGCGCGGCAGGTCAAGCAGGGCATGATGTCCGTGTTGCTGACGGGGAGGGTGAGATTAGTGGAGAGTGGAAAGTGAATAGTGGAAAGCTCAAACGAGCAACCCAAAACCGTGTCATCGCCGAAATCGCCGCGCTCGAAGGGAAACTGTCCAAGGCGCGGGAGGTCAAGGCGGGCATGATGTCCGTGTTGCTGATGGGGATGGTGAGGTTGGTGTAAGTGTAAAATTGCTCACACAATTAAACTGTGACAACTCATAAGCATGTAGATTGCAAAGACCCTGTCTAAACTCTAGTTGGGCTACATGTCTCATAACCTGATTTAGCAGAATATGATCACTATTGGTTTCCTTACAGACCATCCCGATACCGTACCCACATTGGCAAAATGGTTCCGCGACCAATGGCCTGATTATTATGCTGACTGGTCGCAAGCAGAGATGGAGCAGGATTTTCTTGAAGACGCTTCTCGTGATCGTCTCCCCTCTCGCCTGGTTGCCTTCGAGTCCAATGAGCTTGTTGGCACGATTGTCCTACGTGAGAACGGAACGGAGGCTTTACCAGAGTTCCAACCTGAATTAGGAGGCTTATATGTCGTTGAGTCTTATCGAGGTCATGGCATCGGTACAGAATTGGTTCGGGCAGGCATGAAATTAGCTCTCGATCAAGGTTACGAGACTGTCATTGCAACAACAGTAGTGGCAGCAGGGATCCTGGAACGCTTAGGTTGGGAGTTTGTCAAAACAGTCATTCATCAAGATGGGCAACTGGCATTGTATCGATGTAAACTATAAACGCAGCCCAATGCAGCGTGCACTACTATAGGTAATTACACACTCTTTCAAAAGAGCATTGCCCTCGCAATGTCAGTGGGAATGAAAGGGTTGTATAATTTACTCATGTCAATGACAGCCTTGGACCTCTCCCCTGAAGCCCTCAAGAAATACCGCCCGTTGGATGCCATCAAGAAACGCAGGGCGAAGTTCAGCGCGGAAATTGCCAGCCGTCGCAGGCGTGCCAGCCTCGTTGCCCCCAAAGCCGCCAAACTGCTCAAAAGCGAATTCGGCGCGAAAGAAGTCATCTTGTTCGGTTCCCTGGCGCGGCGCGGAAGTTTTTCACTCTATTCTGATATTGATCTGGCAGTGCGCGGGATCGCTCCCGAAAAATTCTATGCCGCTGTCAGCGCTATGATGGATGTTAGTGTTGATTTCAAAATAGATCTGGTGGAACCTGAAGATTGCTCACCCGCCATGTTCAAAAGTATCGAAAAAGACGGCAAACCATTATGAGGGATGAAGAACTCGCAAAATTGGCTGAACGTATCCGCCAGGAATTAGGTGAAATCAGCCGCGTTGTAACGCGCACCAGCGAAGGCTGGGAACGCGCCCGCCGCTCGAACGATGATTAACTACCTTGATAGCGTGGCGTTGAACCTGCACGGCTTCTATTCAGGCTTTGAACGCCTCTTTACCCAAATCGCCGAAGTTGTTGAAGGCGACCTGCCGCATGGGGAAAGTTGGCACCAGCTTTTATTACGACGAATGATGACAGAAGTTCCAATGATCCGCCCTGCCGTGATTTCAGAAGAAACGGGTGCAAAACTGGATGATTATCGCGGTTTTCGCCATGTGGTCCGCAATGTATTCGCTTATAAATTTGACCCCGACAAATTGGAAAAACTCGTCCGCTCTGCTCCTGATCTTTTTGCACAATTAAAAGCAGAGCTGCTTGCCTTTGCCTCATTCCTTGAGCAATAGCACCATATCATCGGAGGGTGTGAAATAACATGGCTGTCGGCAAACCTGAACGAACAACACAAAATCGCGTTATTACTCTCTTCCGTGAAGAATTAGGCTATCGCTACCTCGGCGATTGGACTGACCGCGCCGGCAACAGCAACATCGAAGAAGTTCTTCTCAAAGATCATCTGCAAAAGAACGGCTATTCCACAGCCCAGATCAACCGCGCCATCGACCTCCTCCGCCGCGAAGCCGACAATCACAACCGCACGCTTTACGGCAACAATCAGGAAGTGTATAAGCTTCTTCGCTATGGTGTCCCCGTCAAAGTGGAAGCGGGCAAGGTCACCGAGACCGTCCATCTCATCAACTGGCGCGAACCTGAAAAGAACGATTTCGCCATTGCCGAGGAGGTCACACTCAAAGGCAATCATGAGCGCCGCCCCGATATTGTCTTGTATGTGAACGGCATCGCAGTCGGTGTACTGGAGCTTAAGAAAAGCGCTGTCAGTATCGGCGATGGCATCCGCCAGAACCTGTCCAACCAGCAGCCTGAGTTCAATCAGTGGTTTTTCAGCACAGTCCAACTTGTCTTTGCTGGAAACGACACCGAAGGATTGCAATACGGGACGATTGGCACACAGGAAAAATACTTCCTCAGGTGGAAGGAAGACGAGCAGGATGATACCCGCTTCAAGCTGGATAAATACCTGCTCAAACTCTGCGAAAAGAACCGCCTGCTTGAAATGATCCACGACTTCGTGATTTTCGATGGCGGTTGGAAAAAACTGCCGCGTGCTCATCAATACTTCGGCATCAAAGCTGCGCAGGAACATGTCCGTGAGAAGAAGGGCGGCATCATCTGGCACACGCAGGGCAGTGGCAAGAGCATTGTCATGGTCATGCTTGCCAAATGGATTTTGGAGAACAATCCAAACGCCCGCGTCGCCATCGTTACCGACCGTGACGAACTGGATAAACAGATCGAGCGTGTCTTCACTGAAGCCGGCGAGCCGATCAAACGCACGACGAGTGGCCGCGACCTGATGAAACAACTGGGACAAGCAAAGCCGCGGCTTCTGTGCTCTCTTGTCCATAAATTTGGACGCAAAGATGTGGATGACTTTGAAGCCTTCATCAAGGAGTTGGAAAGTCAACCGAGCAAGGCATTCGGCGAAGTTTTCGTCTTCGTGGACGAATGTCACCGTACACAAAGCGGCAAACTGCATCGTGTCATGAAAGCGATGCTGCCCAACGCGATCTTCACCGGCTTTACGGGTACTCCGCTCTTGAAGCAGGACAAACAAACGACACTGGAAGTGTTCGGCAGTTACATCCACACCTACAAATTCAGTGAAGGCGTGGAAGACGGCGTCGTGCTTGATCTCGTCTACGAGGCACGGGATATTGACCAGAAGCTCGGCTCGAAGGACAAGATCGACGCCTGGTTCGATGCGAAAACGAAAGCTCTCAACGATTGGCAGAAGGACGAACTAAAAAAGCAATGGGGTACGATGCAGAATGTGCTCAGCTCCAAATCCCGCATGGATCGGGTGGTGAGCGACATCGTCTTTGATTTCAGCGTCAAGCCGCGCCTGTCCAGCGAAAATGGTAACGCTCTTCTTGTTGCAACGAGTATCTACGAAGCCTGCAAATATTTCACGCTATTTCAGAAAACACCCTTCAGAGGCAAGTGTGCCGTGGTCACCTCCTACAATCCGCAGGCACGGGATGTCACACTGGAAGAAACAGGCGCAAACACCGAGACCGACAAACAGTTCATCTACAATACCTATAACGAACTGCTGAAGGATGTCGTCGCCAAGCCGAACATGTCCAGGACCGAAACCTATGAGGAATGGGCGAAGGGCTTGTTCACCAAAGAACCGGCGAACATGAAACTGCTGGTTGTGGTGGATAAACTACTTGTCGGCTTTGATGCACCGCCTTGCACCTATCTTTACATCGACAAGTCCATGCAGGATCACGGTCTCTTCCAGGCAATTTGCCGCGTCAACCGTCTCGATGGTGAGGATAAAGACTTCGGCTACATCGTGGACTACAAGGACTTGTTCAAAAAGGTCGAGAACGCAGTCGCGGTGTATACATCAGAACTCGACCACAGTTCTGGCGGTGCCGACCCTGAGGTGTTATTGCAGGATCGCTTGAAGAAAGGCAAAGAACGCCTCGACAACACGCTCGAAGCGGTTGCCCTGCTGTGCGAACCGGTCGAGCCGCCAAAGGGCGAATTGGAGCACATCCATTACTTCTGCGGCAATACCGAGATCCCTACTGATTTGACAGATCATGAACCGCAACGCGTCGCGCTTTATAGAGCGACTGTGTCTCTAATCCGTGCTTACGCAAACGTTGCCGACGAACTTGAACCTGCCGGCTACAGCGTCGAGGATGTCTCCCGCATCAAGAAAAAGATGAACGAGTATTTGGACCTGCGCGAGATCATCCGCAAGGCCAGCGGCGAAACCCTGGACTTGAAACCCTACGAAGCCGATATGCGTCACTTGATCGATACCTACATCGAAGCCGACGAGCCGCGCAAGATCTCTCCCTTCGACAACATCGGCCTGCTTGATTTGATCGTGAAGACGGGCATCGCCGACGCCATCGCAGCACAACTCGGTGGATTGAAAGGCAACAAGACTGCCATTGCAGAGACCATTGAGAACAACGTCCGCAACGTGATCATTCGTGACCGTTTGACTGATCCCGCGTTCTACGAAAAGATGTCCACTTTGCTGGATGAGATCATCGCCGCCCGAAAAGCGAAAGCCATCGAATATGAGGAATACCTCAAACGGATGGGTGAACTAACCAAGAACGTGACAAAAGGTCATTCCGATGAAACACCAACGCAACTCGATACGCCAGGCAAACGCGCCCTGTACAACAACCTGAAAAAACCGGCGCAAGATGGTGTCGCAGTCGCTGAAAGTGCGGGTGTCTATACAGTGGACAGTGATACGGCTCTAACTCGGGCGCTGGAGATTGATGCCACCATCAAGAAGAACCGCCCCGATGATTGGCGCGGCATTCAAGCCCGTGAGCAGGTGGTCAAGGCAGCGTTATATATTGTTTTGAAGGATGTAGATGAGGTCGAACGCATCTTCAAGATCATCTTCCAGCAGCATGAATATTAAGCAGATCGATGTCGGCGGCATCACTGTCGATGTGGTGTTTAAGGACATCAAGAACGTCCATTTGAGCGTGCATCCCCCCACCGGCAGGGTCCGTATCGCCGCGCCAGAGCGCATGAAGCTCGACACTATCCGCGTCTATGCCATCTCCAAGATCAATTGGATCAAGAAGCATCAAAAGAAATTCCAGGAACAGGAACGCGAGATGCGTCGTGAGTATTTGGATCGTGAGAGCCACTACGTTTGGGGCAGGCGTTATCTATTGAAAGTAAAGGAGGAAAATCAAGCTCCATCCGTTGAACTAAAACATAACCAGATGATTTTGGCGGTCCGCCCTGGAGCCGTGATGGAGAAGAGAGAAGCCGTTGTCATGTCATGGTATCGCGATCAAGTTCGAGATACTGTCACGCCCCTAATCGCAAAGTGGGAACCGATACTTGGTGTAAAAGTAAATCACACCATTATTCGACGGATGAGAACCCGCTGGGGAAGTTGCACTCCTGGCAGACGAACGATCCGGCTCAACACTGAACTAGCCAAGAAACCCCGTGAGTGTCTGGAATATGTCCTCGTCCATGAAATGGTCCACTTGCTGGAGCCCTCTCACAACGCGACCTTCATCAGCCTGATGGATAAATTCATGCCACAGTGGCGTCACTTCCGCGATGAACTCAATCGCGCTCCGCTCGGGCATGTGGAGTGGGAGTATTGAGCGGTCTCTGACGATAGTTATGTCATGGCGAGGGTGTCAGTCCGAAGCAATCCCAACCTGGACGAGGAGATTGCTTCGCCGAGGGCTCGCAATGATAGAAGTTCGATTGTGGTAAAATGACGGTCGCTTGCGGGAGTCGCCAAGTGGTAAGGCATCAGCCTTCCAAGCTGATATCCGCGGGTTCGAATCCCGTCTCCCGCTCTGACGTTGAGTGCCCCGGTGTCAAGTGTTCAGGTGTCACACGTGACACTGGAACGCCTGACACTTGGCACTTAAAATGGGCCCATGGCGCAGTGGTTAGCGCAGGCGACTCATAATCGCTTGGTCGGAGGTTCGAATCCTCCTGGGCCCACTTACGGCAAAATATTCGAAAAATCGGCAGTAAGGTCTATATATGGGGGAGCGTGAGCCTCGTTTTTTTGAGGATTTGACCAAGCGATTCTCAAAAGTTGCACAATATTCAGAGAAAAGACCAAGCGATCCTTATCGCTTGGTCGGAGGTTTGAATCCTCCTGGGCCAGCTGATTTTGCCATGTTTTTGAAGAAACTTAGCCTATTTTCAAAGAAAAGTAGGCTAAGTTGATTCTAAAATCTTATGAGTAAGGATTAGGTATACCTTACACAGAAAACCACGATGAAAAATGTAATCACTGTGGGGTTTACAAAGCTGAGGAAGAGTCCAACTTGAGACTTAAATCTCTTGGACAAAGGAACAAGAATTGCCGCGATTGTCAGCATAGTTTCAAGAAAACTTATTATGGGGGCGTCACATCCTATGATATAGTTCATTTGGCTGCTTCTTTCCTGTTCACTAACTTGTCCACACCTAGTGTAGCAGGAGGGGAACGTTTTAATATAATCATAAGTTACATAACATAATTGAGTTGTGAACGCAGACGAGCAATATCACATGGTTCGGGTCCGTGAGGCCCCGAGTTCAAATCTCGGCACCCCGACAAAGCATGAAGAGACGTTTGCCTTGGCAAACGTCTCTTCTCTTTAGATCGGAAAATTGATGTGGATACGAGATTGTTCCATTGTGCATTAACCATATGGGAGAGCACACCGTTAGTAGCCGTGAGATGTGCGGGCAGAAGCAGGAACCAGAAGAAAAAGTGTGCGTGTTGGATATGGATGGGCCCATGTGCTGGGCCAGGGAGAAAAAGAGCCTGTCTTGGTTGGCTTGAACATAGGCATGTGAGTCGTGACATTTGACAGATGACAACAAGTGTTTGAATGAGTAGACTGAAATTGAGCAAGCAACAGAAATACTGACCGTAATATTATAGGTTTCGAGATCATTATCCGAAATTGGATAGACTTCGGCAACTTGGAGCTGTCGTGTTCGCAGAGTAAGGAACACTTCATGAACGCCAGAAACCTAAGGCAATTCAGTGACTATGAATGGGGAACATTGGTCCGACCTGTCACAACAGTTGAAGAACCTCTAACCGAATCAAAATCCATTTTATATAGTCGTATTTGCCGTTTTTGCCAACTCGTCTCTGTGGGGATAGTGATCCAGAAACAAGGGAAGTAAAGGACTGGTATCCATGGCGAAATCACGCGTGTGGCGTCCTCTGGCAGCCAAAATCATCGCCTGGTCTTTCGTGCCTACCGTGATCATCCTTTCTGCGGTGGCCTGGTTTACTTTTTATTCCTACCAGAGAGTACTTGGCGATCTGGCCATCAAGCAGGATTTGGCGATTGTCACTTCAAAAATGATACAGGTCGGCCTAGTGCTCAATAATGATCTGATCAATGTTTCGTTTCGACCAATTATCCTGAACATCGATACAAAACCCGAACTGTCACCTGAGGTCCGTGCTCAGAATATCCTGGACCGTGCGCCGAACTTGGAAGTTTTTGATGGGGGGATTTATTTTGTCGATCAACACGGAAAAGTATTCAAAACACAACCCGAGCAACCTGAGCTGATTGGTCAGGACTGGTCCGACACATCCCAGTTTCGTTATATGCGCGACAATCCTCCAGGTGCAGGTTCGGTTACCGATTTTCGAGCCATCGGGACAAATGGGGCGGGGATTGTTTGTGCCACCTGGCCGATGCACAACCCTCAGCGTGAATTCATCGGAGCGGGTTATTACTGTTTTGCCATTAAGCCAAATGTACAGAACGTTCTCTACAAAACCGTGAATAGCTTGGCTCTGGGTCAGAATGTGTATATCCTCGATGGAAACCAGCGCATCGTCTTTTCCTCCGATCCGGAACAGTTGGGAAGAGATTTATCGAAAGAAGCCTCCATTCAACAGCTTCTTCAAAGCGAGAGTATAAGTATCCGGTTCCAAAAAGGGACTGAGGATAAGGTGATTAGCTATAGACCAATGAGTCCTATGAAGGATGGCAGAATCTTCTGGATTCTCATCTCTGAGCAGAGTTGGACCGAGATCATGCAACCTACACTACCCTACCAGAGGCTCCTTTTAGTTCTGCTCGCCTTGGGGGTGATCGTGCCGGTCCTGGTGACCGCCTACGGTGTCAGGCACATCACAGACCCAGTCCAGAAGCTAATCCAGGCCACCGAGCAGGTTACTGCGGGTCAGTTTAAGCACCGGATTGAGGTGAAAACGGGTGACGAAATCGAAACCCTGGCCGACCAATTCAACTTGATGTCGGTAAAGTTGGATGAATCGTATTCTTTGCTGGAGAAAAAAGTCACCGACCGCACGCGCGAGCTGGCTATTATGAACTCGATCATCTCGGTTGCCAGCCATTCGCTGGATATCCAGGAAGTTCTCGAGGATGCGCTGAACAAGACAGTCGAGCAGATGGGCTTCGAGGCAGGTGTTGCCTTCACGCTTGAACCGCATCCAACAACAGCGCTCCTGAAGACCCACCGGGGCTTCGAGCCAGCCACCGCGATCAATCTCGTGAACAGCTACGCGATTGCAGGCCAGGGGGTCCCGGCCGTTTACCCGAAAGACGTGATCACTTTTGGAGTTGAAGATTTCCAGGATGAAGAACTAAAGAACCAGTTATCCCAGTTCGACCTCCAATTGCTTGTTTATATTCCACTCTCGACGAAGGGACGCGAACTGGGTTTCTTTATTTTGGGGAAGCATGAGGCGAGCCAACTATCCCCCGAGGAACTGTCTTTGCTGAACTCCATTGGCAAGCAAATCGGGGTCGCCATGGAGAATGCCCGCTTGTATGAACAGGCAGAACAGGCCGCGATTGCGGCAGAGCGACACCGGCTGGCGCGCGAGTTCCATGATGCAGTTACCCAGACTCTTTTTTCCGCAAATCTTATTGCCGATGTGATCCCCCGGATCTGGAAACGGGATCCAGATGAAGGATTGCAGAACCTGGAGGAACTTCGCCAGTTGACGCGTGGCGCGCTGGCAGAGATGAGGACCATGCTGTTGGAGATGCGGCCCGAATCTCTGGAGCGGTCTGATATCAAATCTCTCCTCACCCAGCTGGCCGATGCATTTATCGGCCGCGTCCGTGTTCCGGTTTCGCTGGTCATCGAGGGGGATTGCGAACTGACTCAGGAGGTGAAGCTTGTCTTTTACCGGGCGGCGCAGGAGGCGCTGAATAATATCGCCAAACATTCGGGCGCCAGGCAAGTTGAAATTCATTTAGGTTGCCAGGCCGGTCATATGAACTTATGCATCAAAGATGATGGGCTGGGTTTTGACCCTGGCGCAATTCCCGCTGACCACATGGGGATTGCCATTATGCGCGAGCGGGCCAGCTCGATTGGAGCCTGTTTGAAGATTGAAAGCCAGCCAGGTCAAGGGACAACCGTTGAGCTAGACTGGAGATCGGGATGAAAGGACTGAACCGATGAATACCTCGCAGACCATCCAGGTGATGTTAGTGGATGATCATAATGTGGTGCGAAGCGGCCTGGCCACATTTCTGAGAGCCTATGACGACCTGGAGCTGGTGGGTGAAGCAAAAAATGGCCTGGAAGCTCTCAACCTTTGTCATAAAAAGAAACCGGATGTGATCCTGATGGACCTGATGATGCCGGAGATGGACGGTATCGCGGCAACCCGGGCGATTTTGGCCGAGTACCCGGAAATTAAAATCATCGCCATGACCAGCTTCGAAGATGAGGAGCTCGTGCAGGGTGTGCTGGCAGCGGGAGCGCTCAGCTATTTGCTCAAGAATGTTACTTCTGATGAGCTGGCCAAGGCAATCAGAGAGGCGGTTTCAGGTCGATCGACGCTTTCCCCCGAAGCCGCCACGGCGCTTATTCATGCAACCCGCCCAACGAGGCAACTTTCGGATGACCTGACTGAACGTGAGTGGGAAGTACTGAACCTGGTTGTGCAGGGTGAAAGCAACCAGAAAATCGCGGATGCCATGGTCATCAGCGTCGCAACGGTGAAGGCCCACATTAGCAACATCCTCTCAAAGCTGCAGGTCTCCAGCAGGACCGAGGCCATTGCTTATGCCATCAAGCATAGATTAGTTTTTCTATAGGTGCAGTATCCTACTTTGGTATAAGAAAAAATATAATCCAAAGGATAATCCATAACTCCCCGGTTGGCCGATGTGCCCGGGGAGTTTTTCTTTTAAAGTAGGCATAGATTACGTTGCCACGATCTGAGGAATGACATACATGAATCATCTTGTTTTTGTTGACGCCAGTGCAGGCGAGCTTGAGAAAATCCTTAGCGGCGTCAAAAGCATGGTCCTGAAGGAGATCGACCCTGAGCAACCTGAGGCGCAGCCTGTGAGACCTGGCGACAGCCTCTATTTCCTTAGGAATAATGATGAATGCACAGTGCGTGTAAAAGCCACTGTGGTGCGGGCTTTGCCCCGTGAGGATGGTTCTGATGAAGACCTATCCCACACCTTGAAAGAGCTCCAGCCCAGGCTGCAATTAACCGAAGACCAGTTTAACTACTGGTCAACAAGGAAACAAGCCCTCTCTATTGAGTTTGAGGCGGCTCACAAGGTACCGGAATTTCATGTCGCGCCCGGCAGAATCACAGACCGAACAAGATGGATCGCTTTTGAACGGATCCATGAGGTTACACAAGAAGGAGTAAAGAATGCATCCGGGAACTATTTCACAGACTAGAAGCGGCGGGCAGGAGGGTCCGGCCAGGCTGCAGACGGGAACGGGGAGCGGAGCGAAAGCAAAGCTGCTCGCTCTGATCGAGGTGCTGCTGGTCTATGGCGTTTTCCAGGGCCTGGCCCAGGCCTGGCGCTATACGGGGGCCGCCAAGTGGGAGGTCCAGAATCTCGGCTGGAGCTATATCGGGGGCTTGCTCTTCTTCATACCTGCACTGGTTATCTGGCTGGCTCGCAGGAACTGGGCCGATTACGGCGTCTCTTTTGCCAATTGGCGGACCAACCTGGATATTGGCATCAAGGCCTTCCTGGTCACCTTCATCTCCTTTGTATTGGGGTTGGGGGAACTGATGCTGCTCGGCCTGGATTACAGGGACCTGACTGGAGGGGCGCTGGCTGCCCTGGCTACTATCGTTGCCATTGCCATTATGATCCGCATCCTGAACCACCATAAGCCGGTCGCTTCTGGCCGGGCAAACTTGATCCTGATCGCCGTGCTCCTGGTGTTACCGGTCGGGATTGCGCTGTGGATGGGAAAGCTCAGCCTGGTGATTATCTCAACCGTGGTCTGGCAGTTCGTCCTTTCCGGGTTTGGAGAGGAGTTCATGTATCGCGGGTATTTCCAGGGACGTATTAACCAGGCCTTTGGACGGCCTTACCAGGTATTTGGCATCCAGTTTGGCCCGGGATTGCTGATCGCAGCGCTGCTATTCGGATTGATGCACGCATTCAACGGCTTGAAACCCGGCCTTGGGATTGGGTCGATGTATTGGGGCTGGGCGCTCTGGACCTTCTTTGGCGGCCTGTTTGGCGGCATCATCCGTGAGAAGACCGGCACACTCCTTGCTCCCGGTATCGCACATGGGCTTCCCGATGCGCTCGGGGAACCTCTGCGCATCCTGATGGGATGGGTGTGAGCGGAATGACCATCCGTGTACGGATCCGGGCCATCCGCGACGTGGCCCGGGTCATAAATGAAAGGAAATAACCATGACCATTCAATCTTCATCCGGCCCCAATGCGACGACTGCATTGAATATTGAACCTATAAATGCAAGGAAAGGATCGAACATGAAACATAAAATCCTTGCCACACTGATGGGAATCAGTTTGCTTCTCGCAGCCTGCTCACCCGGGGGCAATTCAGCGGCTGTTACACCGGAAGCCATCCCAACCGTCAAGGCAGACACCGCCATCATCGCGGAAGGACGCCTCGAGCCAGTTCACTATGCTGAGATCGCGTTCAATAGCAGCGGCATGATCAGCGAGGTGCTGACAGAAGAAGGTAAGCAAGTTCACAAGGGGCAGCCGTTGATCCGCCTGGGGGATGAATCGGATGCGAACTATGCCGCGGCCCAGCTCGAACTGGTCAACGCCCAACAAGCCCTGAACGAGTTGGTGAACCTTTCCGGCTCCGACCTGGCCCAGACCGTCATCGACCTGAAGGATGCCAGGGAAGACCACCAGAAGGCGGTGGATTACCTGCATTACCTGCAGACTGCCCAGCGGGTGCCGCAAACCACCACGAAGGTGCTGCTGGTACAAACCTGGAAAGGCTATCAGTACGATTACAAGATCAAGAACTTCAAGGGCCCGGCACCCCAGGATTGGATCATCGAAGCGGAGTATGACCTGGCTTTGAAGAAAGCCAAACTGGATGAATTGCAGCGCGCCTACGACCGCAGGAAGGAGGGTGTGGATACCGAACAGCTGGCTTTGCTGGAAGCCCGTCTGAATGCCGCCAAAGCTGGCCTGGCCGCTTTCGAGGTGATCGCTCCCTTCGATGGCGTGGTCGCCGAGTTGAATGCCGAACAAGGTGGCTCGATCGATACCGGGCAAAGCGCTGTGACCATTGCGGATATTTCTTTCTGGCTGGTCAAGACCACCGATCTGACAGAGATCGATGTGGTGGAACTGGCGGAAGGACAGCCGGTGACCGTCAAGTTGGATGCCCTTCCGGACGTGCAACTGAAAGGCGAGATCCTGTCCATCGCGCAGAATTATTCCGAGAACCAGGGTGATATTGTCTATGAAGTTACCATCCTGCTTGACGCCACGCATCCTGCCATGCGCTGGGGCATGACCGCCGCAGTCAACTTCGAGAGTCAAGACTAATGGACTCCATATCTCTGGGCGCTGAGGCGTTGGACTCTTTACTGGGAGGCTCCTATGTCACTCATTAGTAAACCCGCAAACGGAAATGGCATTGACAGGGGGGCCATCATCGACCTGCGGGATGTTCATAAGTACTACAAAACTGCCGCTGGTGATTTCCATGCCCTGAACAACATTGATTTGCAGATCAACGCTGCAGAGTTCGTAAGCGTCATCGGGAAATCGGGCAGTGGCAAATCCACCCTGCTGAATATGATCGCGGGCATCGACCGCCCCACTTCCGGTGAGGTGTATGTGAATGGTACAGCAGTGCATGAGCTCAACGAAAACCGCATGGCGCGCTGGCGTGGCAAGAATCTGGGCATTGTCTTCCAGTTTTTCCAGTTGTTGCCGACCATCTCCGTCATTGAAAATATCATGTTGCCGATGGATTTCTGCCACACATATCCCATGCGCCAGCGTGAGAAACGCGCGCTGGAATTGCTCGAGATGGTGGAGTTGGCTGAGCACGCCTACAAACTGCCCACCGCGCTCTCGGGCGGACAGCAGCAGCGCGTCGCGATTGCGCGTGCCCTCGGCAACGATCCACCCATCGTGATCGCCGATGAACCCACCGGCAACCTTGATTCCAAGACCGCCGACAGCGTCTTCGAATTGTTCAGGAACCTGGTGGGGCAGGGTAAGACCATGATCATCGTCACTCATGACAGCGGACTCGCGAAACGCACGGATCGCACTGCGCTCATCACAGACGGCGAGATCGTCAACGAGTATGTGGTGAAGGTGATGCCAAGCCTTTCGCGCGAGCAGTTGCTGCACGCCACTCATATTTCGCACACACAATCCTATCCTGCCGGCGCGATGATCCTGGCAGAAGGCACGAATACCGATGCTTTCTATATCGTGACCAAGGGCACCGTGGAAATCGTTCTGCCACGTCGCAACCAATCGGATGTGATCGCCGTGCAACTCGGGCCGGGAAAGTACTTCGGGGAGATGGAATTCTTCCACGACCGGCGGAGCCGGGCTTCGGCCCGCGCCTCGCAGGCTGGACCGGTGGAAGTGCTGTCGATCGGGTATGTTGAGCTTGGGGAATTGCTAAGCCAGTCTGAGGCGACGCGTGAAATGCTACATCAGTATGCTGACCGGCATGAGGAAGAGAATGTCCGGCGGCGAGGAGTACCAGCATGAGCAGCCGTTGGAAAAAGGTCTGGGCGGATTTTTGGGGCAACAGGACTCGCACATTCCTTGTCATTCTCACGATTATGATCGGCACCGCCGGGGTCGGATTCAATAGCAGTTTGAAACTGTACACCGTCGAAAGCATGGACAACGATTTTCTCTCGGCCAACCCGCCCGAGGCCTGGATCTACGCTTCCCCGATGGATGATGAGACGGTCTGGATCGCGCGCGAAGTCCCTGGAGTGGGGACGGTGGAGGGTCGTTCCGTATTCGACGGGCGCGTAATTCAGCCGGATGGACAACTGATCCCCATTGAATTTACGGCTGTCAAGAATCCCTACGATCTGACAGTGAGCACGCTCCAACCCGTTAAGGGTGAATCAATCATTCCGCCACTTGGCAATAACGAAGTTCTGATCGAGGCCACTGCTGCTCCCCTGGGCTATCAACCGGGTGATCTGATCACCATCGAACGCAGCCACGATCGAAAAGGTCAGTTGCGCCTGGCCGGATATGTGCACGCCCCGGCGGAATTCCCATACGCTAGCACGGGGGGAATCATCGCTTATGTCACTCCAGAAACGATGGAATGGCTCGGCGGCACAACGGACTATAACAGGCTGGCTGTAAGCGTTGCTGACAACCCAACAGATCTGGATCATGTCATACAGGTGGTGCAGGCTGTGGAAGAACGCATAGAGCGCAGCGGCGTGACTGTTGGGCCGCCTCTTATCTATTCACCCCCCGGCCATCATTGGGCGTATTTCATTTCGCAAGCTGTATTCCTGGTCATGGGGATTCTTGGGTGGCTTATCGCGTTGTTGAGTGTCTTTCTGATCGTCAACACCACTACGGGGCTGATGAGCCAGCAGACACGACAAATTGGCATCATGAAGGCTACCGGCGGTCGTACGATTCAGATCTTTGGCATGTATATCGTGTTGATCCTTGGCTTTGGGATGACTGCATTGGTCGTGGCCATCCCGCTGGCAAACGTTGCCGCACGGACCATTGGGGATGGTATGGCGGGGTTCTTGGGTTTCTATACCAGCCCATATCAGGTGTACACGCCCACTTTAATCCAACAGATCATTACAGCGCTGGTGATCCCCCTTCTAGCAGCTTTATGGCCCATGTACACCAGCGTGCACATCACTGTGCGCGAGGCGCTAACGGACTATGGCATTAGCCGCAGTGTAGGACGCAAGAAGGCTACAGTGAGCCGAAGCAGTTTGCTCATCCCGCGCCCGATGCGCCTTTCCCTGCGAAATGCCTTTCGCCGCAAGACACGCCTGTTCCTGACGTTGTTTACCCTGGTGCTGGCCGGGGCCGTCTTCATCTCTGTTTTCAACCTGTGGGCATCCCTCGACAGAATCATTGAAGAGCTTCAGGGTTACTTCCTGGCCGATGTCAACATCACATTTAGCCGCTCGTACCGCCTGGAGGAAGTCGCCAGCCTGGCGGAAAACGTGCCGGGCGTCGAAGGCGCGGAAGGCTGGTTGGAGTATATCGGAACGCTCGTTCGCAAGGAGGATCAAACAGAAACCGACGTTGCACTTATAGCGCCGCCCTCCACATCCACCCTGATTCGGCCGATCCTCGTCTCAGGTCGCTGGCTAAAGCCGGGTGATGAGAATGCCATCGCAGTCAGCAGTGATTTGATAAAAAGGTTCCCGGATGTGGAGCTTGGCGACTGGCTCACGGTCAAAATCGATGAAAAAGAATCGAATTGGCAGGTCGTTGGTGTGTTCAGCATGGTGGGTAATAACGCTCCTGTGTTTTACGCCAACTATGAATACCTCAGCTATGTGATCAATCAACCAGGCCAGGTATATTCTCTGCGGGTAGATACCAGCGGGCACGACGCTACCACACAAGAAAAAATCAGGGATCAATTGCAAGAACTCTATGCTGCCCGCGGCATCCGGGTGAGCAGCGCGCTATTGGGGATGGAAGAATTTCAGAGTACCACAGAGATATTCGATATCTTTGCTTATTTCTTCCTGGCAATGGCGACTCTGATCGCCGTGATTGGCGGGCTGGGATTAATGAGCACAATGAGCATCAACGTGCTCGAACGCACGAGGGAGATCGGCGTACTACGCGCGATCGGCGCCTCCAACTGGGATATTCAGAGCATTGTAATCGTGGAAGGTATGGTCATTGGCCTGATCAGTTGGGTCATCAGCCTCCTGCTGGCGATTCCCATTACTGGCGTGATGGCAAAGGGTGTTGGAACACTCCTGTTCAGTACACCCTTACGGACGATCTATGGCTTGACCGGAATCTTTGTCTGGTTAATCGGGATGTTGGTCATCGGCATCATAGCCAGTGCTCTGCCCGCGCGAAGTGCATCACGGCTAACAGTCAAAGATACTCTGGCGTACGAATAAGAACGGTTCAAAAGACAGAATGGAGATGTATATGGACACCAGGAATGCATCGAACTCAGGAATAGCTGCCTATCTCTTGATCGCCTTCGGCTTAACATGGATCTCTCTCGCGATTCGATGGAGCATGTTTCGCATGGCCGCGGTGATCTGTGTTGGATTCCTCTTGAGCGGTCAGCTCAAGATTGGAAAAAAGAAAGGAGTCAATCATGGACTGGGTTATTCAAACAAATGACCTGAGCAAAACCTATGGGGATGTCGCCGCGCTTCAGTCCCTGAACCTGAAGGTCCCACCGCATTCCATCTTCGGTTTCCTCGGTCCGAACGGTGCGGGCAAGAGCACCACGATCAAACTTCTGCTCGGGCTGGCGTGTCCTACCTCGGGAACCGCCTCCATCTTCGACATGGATATCCTGCGCAACAGCGCCGAGATTCGAAATCGCATCGGTTACCTTGCGCAGGATCCGCGCTATTACGATGATATGACGGCGCGCGAAACCCTGCGTTTCACCGTGCGCTTTTTCTTCAAGGGACCAAAGCAAAAGATCGAAGACCGCATCGAAGAGACGCTCGAACTGGTCAGTCTGACGGGTAAGGCTGACCGCCCTATCAAGGGCTTCTCCGGCGGCGAACGCCAGCGCCTGGGCATCGCGCAGGCGCAGGTCAATTATCCCGACCTGATCATCCTGGATGAACCGGCGGCGTCGCTCGATCCGATGGGGCGGCGGGATGTGCTCGAAGTAATGGAACGCCTGCGCAAACATACGACCATCTTCTATTCGACACACATTCTTTCGGATGTGCAGCGGGTCAGTGATAGCGTTGCGATCCTCAACCATGGCAAACTTATTGCTCAGGCGCCTATTGATGAACTGTTGACGGGCGACGGTGCCGCGGTCTACTCCCTCATCGTGAAAGGCGAAGGCACGCCGACGCGCGAACGACTCATCCAGCAGCCCTGGGTGAAATCGGTGGCCATGCATCCCGTCAACGGGACCACGGAGCTGGAGGTCACTACAACAGATGAGAGCACTGCAGAAGCACGCCTCTTGCGTATGGCTCTCGATGATCCTGGGACCATTGTCACTGAATTTGGTCGTCACAAATATGATCTTGAAGAGGTCTTTGTACAGTTAGTGGAAGGAGGGTCTCCCGATGACAACAGCAAATAATGTCTTGCGGCCGGTGGCCAGCCGGGGCTGGCTGCGCGGTTTCGCGAATCTGCTCGGCCACGAGCTCCATCTATGGTGGGGCACGCGCCAATGGCTTATGCAATCGCTGATCTGGATCCTGCTGATCAACGGAGCTGTGGCTTTCATGGCGATCGGCATTGCGACGGCCAGGCGGACGATGGATCCGGCTGAGGCCCAGCAACTGACGCCTGACGGCGTTTACTCGATGCTCGTGCAGATCTTTGTCAAGGTGGCAGTGCTGTGTACGGCCGTGGGCGCGGTTGTTTCCGCACAGGGCACCCTCATCCAGGAAAAACAGATGGGCACCGCTGCCTGGATCCTGTCCAAGCCTGTGTCTCGGGCGGCCTTCGTTGTGGCCAAGGTGTTCGCGTATGCTCTCGGGCTTCTGGTCCTTTGCATGCTTGTTCCAACGATCATTTTCTACGCGGAGATCTCTCTGTTCGCGGGCTCTTCGCCCGCTCCGCGGGACCTCCTCGCCGCTATGGGAATCTGGTCGTTGTCGATCCTGTTCTATCTCGCTTTCGCGATCATGCTGGGCGCGTTCCTCAATTCGCGCGGCGCGGTGCTGGGAATCGGTCTGGGGTTCATGTTGCTGGGCGGTTTCGCACCGCTTGCCTTGCCGCAGCTCACTGCCGTCTTCCCCTGGGCATTCGGCGATATTGCTGTTGCGCTGGCACTGGGCCCTGGCACGGCGCAGACCCTGCCCTCGAGCCTGATGATCCTTCCGGTGATTGCCACGAGCGTGTGGATCGTGATCTTTACTGCGCTGGCCATCCGGCGGTTTGGCAAAGAGGAATTTTGAAGCTGACTTGAGCGACAGGAATTTATTGTTGCACAGCCTGCACTGGAAAAGGAGAGCAACATGAAACTCGTTATTGACAATGTTGGCACAAAATAGAGCCAAGAGCACTTGCGCAGATTGGGAACTTCTTGGCAGAGGTGTACAATACCAAGCGATTCTCAAAAGTTGCACAATATTCAGAGAAAAGACCAAGCGATTCTTGATCGCTTGGTGGATGTTCGAATCCTCTTGACCCACTGATTTTGCCCTGTTTTGAAGAAAATAGCCTATTTTCAAAGAAGGATAGGCTATTTTGATTCTTAAATCTTACACGTAAAGATTTGGTATACCTTACACAGAAAACCATAATGAAAAAATGTAATCACTGTAGGTTTACAAAGATGAGGAAGAGTTCAACTGGAGGCTTAAATCTCTTGGACAAAGGAACAAGACCTGCCGTGATTGTCAGTATGGTTTCAAGAAAACTTACTATGGGGCGACACCAGGACGCACTCTATATGACAGCATAGGTTGAAATTATCTAGCCTATATCGGTGGTTAGGTGGCAGTTGCCGAAAGACATCCCGAAGATAGAGGACCTATGCTTGATCTTGCCAGTGTGATGCAACAGAGCAACGTCGTAAATGTCAATTAAGGATTTACCATCATTTTGCCTATTCAGGTGCCAGAATCTGCATAGTGTGAATAGACATTACATAACATAATTTACAGTCTCTAGTTTGGGAACTCTCTACATTTTGATACTAGGTGGGCATCTCGCAAATTGGAGTACACCGCCCAACTGGAGGACCGACAAGTGCGATGGGAATAGGTACCATTTCATTTTTTACTAAGGCATAGACTCACTTAACTCAGCGCGAGCGAGATCGCCTGCTCGGTGGTCAAATGTGCGCCTTTAGCCCATTCCAGTTCAAACGCGACATCCCCAAGTTGAGCGCTTGCGCTGGCCAATACAGCCGTGACATGCTTCTGTGCGACTTGTTCGAGCGGCGCGCCAATGCGAATCCGCAAGGTCTCGGCTGCCGCCAGGAGTTGAACCGCTTGTTCGTAGCGCCCTTCCCTTTCGTTGACCTGGGCGAGCAGTTCAAATGAGTAGGGATAGCCTCGTGGTAGGCCCAAATGGTGGCGAATACGCAGCGATTCGCAGAGTAATTCCCTGGCGCTCGCATACTCTCCCATCTTTTGTGCGGTTTCTCCCAGGTTATGTATGGCCGTGGCGACGCCACGCTGGTAGCCCAGCGAACGAAAGGCGTCCCGGGCTTCAAGGAATGCCTGTCTCGCTGCCGCGAATTCGCGAAGTTCCAACAAGTCTACACCAAGATTAGTAAGGGCCTTTGCGAGTTCAAACGGGCTCTCTAGTTCGCGCCACAGCGCGACGCTCGGAAGTTGATATTGAAGTGCTGCTTCAGGCTTGTCGGCATCATAAGCAATTGTTCCCAGTACCCCCTTGGTTTTCGCTATCCCTACTGTATAAGACGTCTGCTCAGCCATCCGAAGCGCTTCTTCAGCCTGCGCTTGTATATTCGTGTCCTTGCCAGCGAGCCCGGCCAGATTGCAATACTTCAAGCGGGCGTCGATCTCCCCCCGCTGATCGCCAAGTTGCTGAAACAACTGCTGAGCTTGCTGAACGCACTGCAACCCATAGTCGAAATCGGAGATCGCTGAGGACAGCTCGGCTGCTGCCAGCAGGGCTCGTGCCCGTTCGATCGAAACCGATCCCTGAGTGTCTTCCAATGTGCGCTGTAGCCAGCGACGCCCTTCCTGGAAAAATCCGCCCAGTTCCCAGAAATTCAGATCCGTGCCTAATTGCGCGACCAAAGCCAGTGCCTGCTCGCCATCATGCACAACCAGCCATTCGAATGCTCGTCCGATGTTATCGTGATCATCCTGCAAGGTGCGTAGCCGCTCGGGTAACGTTTGCCTGGTCTTGTTCTCTGCCGCTTGGGAAACAAGCCGGGCATAGTAACGGGCATGCCGCTCCAGCACACTTGCCTCTTGATCGCTGCCATGCAAATATTCCTGGGCAAACTGGCGGATGATCTCATGCATACTGTAGCGTCGATGCTCGACATCAGCCCCAAAAACCACCAGTGAGTGGTCGACCAGTTCAGCAAGTAAATCGGCACACGGCTCATCAGGTGAACTAACTGCCTCGGCGGCTTCCAAGGTCCACCCTCCAGCAAAGACCGATAATCGGAGCAATAACGAACGCGCCTGGGCATTCAAGAGTCCATAAGACCAGTCGATCAAGGTGTGTAAAGTGCGCTGGCGCGATGCGGTTTCGCCCGCCCGTTTATTCAGCCAGGCAAAGCGTTGATCCAGCCGGTCGGCAATTGCTTCGATGGGCAGCGCGCGGGCTTGCGCAGCCGCAATCTCGATCGCCAATGGGATACCGTCCAGCTGCTGGCAGATACGAACGACCGCCGTGACATTCGCATCGTTTATTTTGAATTGCAGCAGCGATTGTGCGGCTCGGTCTGTGAACAGTTGAACTGAGTCAAAGCGCAGCGCATCCACAACTGTGAGTTGTCCTATGTCATTGACTGAGGGGATTGAAAATGGTTCCAGCCGGACTACATGCTCCTCGTCAATGTGAAGCGGGATACGGCTCGTCGCAAGTACAGTCAGCCCTTCGGCATCGCGACAGAGCATTTGGACGAGTCGGGCACATGCTTTCACCAGGTGTTCGCAATTATCCAGCACTAGGAGCATGGTTTTGCCGCGCAGGTAATCCAATATTGCGCCCGTGGAAGATCTTCCACTGCTGGTCGGCAAATGCAGTTCCGCTGCGACTGCGTCATCCACGGACTTTTCATCAGTAACCCCAGTTAATTCAACAAAACAGATGTCATGGGCGAAAACGCCTGCCATGCGATGAGCAACTTCGATCGCGAGGCGGGTCTTGCCAACGCCGCCCGGTCCTGCCAATGTCACCAGCTTGACGGTTCGGCGCGACAGAAAATCAACCAGACGTGCGGATTCTTGCTGGCGTCCAAAAAAGCGCGTCAGAACGGGCGGCAGAACAGCCTGCATTGAATTCGCCTCGAACGGCGCTCGGGTACGGATCTGTTCTGCAAGGGTTACGGTTTCAACGGCGGGCGCGAGACCAAGTTCAGTTGCCAACATGCGGCGGCAGGTTTCGTAAACATCCAGTGCGGCGTTTCGCCGATCCGCACGCGCCAGCACACTCATCAATTGACGGTAAGCGGATTCGCGCAAGGGTTCATATTCAAGCAGACGGCGAATGGCGCGCTCCGCTTCAGCCAGTTGACCGGCACGTTCGTGAAACTCGGCAAGCTGTTCCAGCGCCGACATCACCTGCACACGGAAATGTTCGCGTTGAAGAAGGAGCCACTCATCGAACTGCTCGCAATCGCCGAGCGAGAATTCTTCCATAAATTCACCGCGCACCAATTCGAGCGCCTGCGTCAGCCGTGTGGCGCAATCAGCACAAGTGTAGGAATCAGGGTGCGGATGGAGGCGACAGGCCTCGGTCAAGGAGTTGAAGCGGGTCACATCCAGTTCGTGATCGCTGAGGGGGTTGAAACGCAGCGTGAGCCGGTCAGCGATCAGGTATGGCTGCTCATCAGAAGCGCTCGTTCCCAGCGCTTTCTGAAGATGCGCCCAGGTGACGCGTAGATTATTTTGTGCAGCAGGTGTGGGCAAGTCGGGCCAGAGCAAGCCAAGTAAAAATTCACGGCTGTGTGCGTGACCCGATTCGATCAGGAGATAGGACAGTAGTCCAATCGCTTTGCGGTTGGTGAGCGTAAGGGCACCCAACCGGCGATGCTCGATCTGCAGGCTACCCAATAAAGAAAATTTCAATTCAGACAATGTGCATCCAAATAATGATGAATTAATGGCGTTTTGCTAAAGTAAGCAAAATATATCACACCTAGTAAAGATGTAATGCAACTTATAAAGGAGAAAATCATGAAAGTCGTTGTTATTGGCGCCACCGGAACGATTGGAAAAGCAGTGACCACACTGCTAACTGACAAAGGCCATGAAATCGTTCAGGCCTCTCGTAATACGAAACCGAGTTTGAACCTGGACGATCCCGCCTCCATCGAAGCGTTCTACAAAACACTTGGTGAGGTGGATGCTGTCATTTGTGCAGCACCACAAGGCGGCGGCGGTATGGGTCCGTTAACTGGGTTTTCCGATGAAATCGTCGATTTATATACAAAGAGCAAATTACTCGGACAGGTGAACCTGGTACGCAAAGGTCTCTCCAATATACGGCCAGGCGGCGTCTTCATTCTTACTGGTGGAATGTCAGGCTTCATTGCTTTGCCTAAAAGCTCAATCAGCGGAATGCTTAACATAGCCCTGGATAAATTCGTAAGCCGCGTGGCGTCTGAACTGCAAGACGGGCGACGCATCGTTATCGTTCACCCAGCTGCCGTTCGCGAGTGGGCAATTAAACTCGGAATGGACGGATCACGCTTTCCAAACGCTGCCACGGTGGCCGAAACGTACCTCAAAGCGTTGGAGGGCACAAACACGGGTGAGCCGGTTTTTGTGGAAGGGCATCGGCCAGCGTGATGTATCGAAGTGTTACCTATTCAGCAAGCGGCTTGGCAATACTTTGCCAGCCAGAATGCCTGTAGTTAGAGTAGAAAGGAGCAAATGCAATGACAATCAAAGTGATCGTCGAGCTTCAAGCCAAACCGGGCAGGCGGACTGAGCTAAGAAATCTGCTCGAGAGCGTGGTGGCGAAATACGGATCGGTTCAACCTGGTTTCCTGGGCAGCCTGCAATATGAAGTGATCGATAACCCCGACATCCTGGTCGAGATCGCCGATTGGGCATCCGCCGAGGTGCGGGCAACCGCCATGCAGCAAGCCATGACCGCTGGTGCTTATGCACCGCTTGAAGATCTGTTAGCTGCACCATTCAGAGCCACGGTCATCAGGCAATTGACTTGATCTGTTCATATCAAATAATTTGTAACCATTAATGCGCTCGTTCTGAATCGCATCCCAAATAACAAAAGGAGAAATTACCATGGCTACGTTCACAGTTACCACATTCATCAATCGCCCCCTGCAGGAGGTCTTCGACTTTATGACCAATCCAGCCAACTTTGCCCAGTGGCAAAGCGGCACCAAGTCTGCCAAATGGGCCTCCGAGGGTCCGGTCGGCGTAGGGTCGATCTTCAACTCTACGGGCGAAATGATGGGGCGTGAAATGAAAATGGATTTAGAGATCACACAATGGTCCCCGCCTACTGTGTGGGGAATTAAAGGGCAAACCGGGCCGATGAAATTCGGGGCTATTAGTAAATTTGAGTCAAAGGATGGCGGCACTCAGGTGACTCAGACTTTTGAAGGCGAGGTGGGCGGCTTATTCAGCCTCGCCGAGGGACTGGCGATTAAGCAGCTTCAAAAGCAGGTCGAAAACGATGGCAACACGCTAAAGAAACTACTGGAAGCAAAGTAGTCAGCGCCATCCTGCCGCCCCAATTTTTTTATAGGTGATTATTCAAGAACCATTTTGGAGGATCCATGAACGAACAACTGGAAGCAAACAAGAGAATCGTGCGCGAGTGGCATGAACTCGCCCTACGCACGCCCGAAGAAGCGGTCGCCAAATATATTGGACCAAACTATCGGCAGCATAATCCCGGCTCAGCAGATGGTCCAGAATCTTTAATTCAGACTATGAAGTGGTTCACGCAAAACTTTCCAGAATTACGCATGGAAGTCAAAAGGATCATCGCGGAAGGCGATTTGGTGGTCCTGCATAGTCACTTGATCATGAAACCCGGCGACCGCGGTTCGGCAGTGGTGGAAATGTTCCGCCTTGAAAACGGCAGGATCGTTGAACATTGGGATGTGGCGCAGGAAATTCCTGAAACGTCAGCGAACGACAACACGATGTTTTAGCCGCAACAGGCTATTTTGCTATCAGCTATATAGAAAAGGAACCCTTAATTATGTCTACTATCGCCAGTACGTCCCCTACCACCCGCAATTCACTCCTCCGCTTAAGTTTGATTGGCGGCATTATCTCTGGTTTTCTCCATCTTTTGATCCAACAAGGAATCGTTTTTGGGCTGATTCTTAAGACTCCAATTATTAGCTCATTGCAATTTGTAGCCAGCGGCATAATGGGT
>Ga0210377_10001113_pt1 | contig 24883 bp, 17 predicted proteins | sample PLM4_65_b1redo_FD_155480 | JGI IMG/M metagenome (GOLD analysis project Ga0210377, IMG submission 155480) | Groundwater sediment microbial communities from an aquifer in East River, Colorado, USA - PLM4_65_b1 redo | ecosystem: Environmental > Terrestrial > Soil > Riparian zone | place: USA: East...
TCTTATGGAACCTCAATAATGGGGTTGGTTTGCTCTTTTCACCCGTTTTCGTGGCGTGTGCGATCCTGCCTCCATTGTGGGCTGTCGCGTGGATGATTCCGCAAGTTCGCGCACCGCAGGTCAAGGAGCAGGTGAAAGAGGCGTCTGCCAAAGAAAATGTTGAAGCAATTGTAGAGCAACCTTCCCTGAGTTGGAGGCGAGGGCTGATGTCATTCGCGGGCGGGGCGACGGTCAGTGTCTTCATCGCCATCGTGTTGGAAATTTTATTACCGGTCATCATCCTGTCGCTGGTCTTCAACCTGGCAGATTCGTTATCCGGCAATCTCAACGACCTCTTCCGCGCCTTATCCAATGCAGATGTGGCTGAGGCGCTGACAAATCCCGGTTTTATCTACATCTTCGTGCAAATTGCGATCATCGCCCCGCTGGCAGAGGAGATCGCCAAACCACTGGTAACGTTGCCATTATTGAAAAAACTCAACAAACGAGAGGCGTTCTGGATCGGCGCGATGGCGGGCGCAGGATTCGCAGCGCTGGAAAATATCATCTATGCCATGAGCGGCTTTACGATTTGGGCTGGGATATTACTTGTCCGCGCGTTGGGCGGCGCGTTGCATCCGCTGGGTTCTGGGCTGGTGGCACAGGGCTGGCATGGTGTTCTGCGCGGCGAAAAGGATGCGGGGGTGAATTGGTGGAAACGATTCGGGATCGCTGTAGCTGTGCACGCGGCGTGGAATGGCGGCTCGCTGCTTGTCATCACATTGGGCGGGGCGCGTTTCTTCGGGGAGTTACCTCCCGAGATCGACCTGCTGGGACTCTCCGCGGCGGGGACCACACTGGCATTTCTCGTCATTCTCGGGATCGCGGCGTTGTGGATCGGACGCGCGTACGGGCACGATAAATCGGTCCTTGCTGTTGAAGGAGAGGAATCACCCGAAACAAGATTCGTTCCCTCAGACCGTGCGATAGCACTCTGGGCAGTGGCTTGTCTCATTGCGCTCGTGCCCGCAGGGATCGCAGGATTAAAGCTATGGCTGCGATAAAGAAACGTTTGAATCTTTGGGTTGCGTTGGGGTTGGTCTTCGCCAACCTATTCGCCTGGGGACAGCTATTGCTGGCGGCGAAAAATCCGCACGTGGTGGAGCCGATCAAGGACCCGGAAGTGCAGGCGTTATTGGATTACATCCGATCAGGAGATCATTCGGGGGAAACCTGGGAAGTGACTCTGACAGAACTCGAAGCGGAACAGACCATCACGTGGTATTTGAACCGTTATCCCAAAATCCCCTTCGCCTACCCGGAAATCCAAATCACACCTGATTCCATATCAGGAGAAGGTGATGTCATTATCACCGGCTTGCACTTTCATGTGAGCGGAGAGGCGCGCATCACACTGGAGGATGGCTTGCCCGTGGTGGAGATATTGGATCTCAGCCTGCCATTGCCCGGCTCAATGAAAGAGTCCATCGAACAGGAGATCCAAAAACAATTGAGGCGCGCAGAATTGTTGCCGGTGCGGTTCACATCCGCAGAATGGAAGGATGGCGTGGTCATTGTCAAAGGGGCGATTCGTTGAAGCAGACTTCCCCCAGTATCTGACCATTGCAAACTAATCCGTCGCGCCGATGGTCATCCACCAGCCGGAGCCGCCGGGGTCACCGTTATTCTGCCAGGCTTCCCAGATGCCTCCCCGTCCATCCCAGCGGGCGGATTCGTTGCGCGCGGTGAGTGGATCGTTGTAGTGAATGATGAAGACGCTATCCTTTTTGGGATGCCCGGAGATGCCCGTTACCACCACAAAATGGGCGTCGGAATATGGGACGCTCAAATAAGTCCAGATATCGATGATGACCGGTTCGTCATCATGCAACTTTTCGAACAACAACGCCAGTCCCTGTTCCGGTGTGGTGACTGTCCCTGAACTGACACCCATCGTATAACGTTTTGCAATTGCGATCATACTCGCCGGGCTGGTGTAGGGACGGCGGTTATCCACGTAATACCCGAAATCCATGGCGAAGGCGATCACATCCAATTCCTTGAGCGGATCATCGGGGTAGGCATAGTTGTATGCCATCGTGATGGCGGCTTCGCCACAGGAGGTGATCTTCTTTTGCTGGAGCGGTTCAACCGGCAACTGTATAAATCCCGGTTGAGGTTCGCGGGGCTGATCCTCATCATCAGGATACGGGACAGAGCCAATGGACAGCAGAGAACTGACGCACACGAGCGTGAGCATTGTCAGCTTATAAAAGGGGAGTTTTGTTGGCATGGTCGTTCCCATGTCTCAATTATACGCCGCATTGAAATGGATGAAGTGAAGTGGAGTCCAACATCTCCTCACGCTGGGGTGTTCACAGTTTATTCCAAAGTCGGGAGACTTTGGAGTCCGGATCAAGGTGTATACTGGCTTTGAAATGACTTTGCTTGTTTTGGTGGAGGAATATGAAACTTTCCCGTCGAGTGCTGATTATTTTGGGGATCCTGATTGCCATTGTTCCCGCATCGTGGGCTTACACTTCAATACAGCTTTCCATCGCCAGCTCAAAGGGCGTATACGACTCCCCCGAGCAGGGTATGCTCGCCATGGCGGACCAGTATTATGCGCGGGATAAAACCGTGAAGATCCTGTATGCCGGACCCAACGCTCGTGATGGAAGCGAGCCGCACGTCTGGTATGTGATCGCAGAGGTGCGAGCCTCCGCCCGCGCTGACGGTTCAGAAATGGGACGCAACGGCTGTGACGCGCCCGGTTCGTTCTTCCTGCAAACGACAGATGGCTGGGTGCATGTCAATGAAGGGGCGTTTCCTGGGTTCATGGGCTTTTGGATGGATGTCTTCCACATGGCGGGTGACGGACTAGCCACCTCGACCACCCACTGGGCATCAGGTCAGGAACCGGATTTTTGCCAGTGACCAGATGGATTCGTCACTTCAAAACATTGGTCATGTTACATGATCACCTCCGCATCGTTTGAAAGAACGGAAATCCTATTACTTTGCCAGAGCCAGACTCAGACCACCATATATAAATTTGATCAACACCCACGGGTCAAGGTGAATGTCAGTTTGCATGTCAATGCGTTGAAAAAACGGACAACTTGCATGAGCAAGCCATACGAATTGGCCGTTAAATTAACCCGCCTTGCAAGAACTCAAACATCCGGAGGAACAGTAACATCAAAGCTATATGGTATGGCTGTTGCAAAGTCGCTTTACAGGATTTGACGTTCGTAGCGCTACCAGAGCGAATTGAGTGAAAATAGCCAATTCTCATCTCTTACACGAAGCTGAGCTAGAGGATTCCTGACTTTGCAACAGCCATGAGCTAAACGGAGTTCACTCCTCCCACAGTGACAAATTGGAGTATACTGATTTTAGTAAGCTAAACCGCTTACGGTTGGAAGAATCATTTCTGCCAGGTGCGTTACCAAATCCCTTATCGTAACATTCCACAATTGCAATGCCAAATCCCACTCGCATACGCGAGATGACTCCCCGCCCAATAATTAAATCACCATTACCAGCGACAACCCAATCAAGTGAGGATTCCATTACTTGATTGGGCAAATCTGGCAGTATAAAAGAATCGAAGGGATAACCATGTTCGACCCCATTCTTGTCCCATTGGACGGTTCTCAACTCGCCGAGTGTGTTCTACCCTATACCATTGCCATTGCTCGCGCTTTTGATGCAGAAATCACACTGTTGCGCATGCTCGAAAAGAACCAGGCAGGCGTATCGGCGCAATTGTTTGATTTACTTAACTGGCAAATCAATAAAACAAAAGCGGCGCTCTATCTGGAAACGATCAAGGCGCGGCTTCAAACTTCAGGGCTTCAGGCAAGGACGACAGTACGGGAAGGGTTGGTGGCAGAAGGGATCACAGAGTACGCCCAAAATCAAGGGATGAAATTAATTGTTTTGAGCAGTCACGGACGTCACGGTCTTAACCAATGGGGGATTAGCAGTATTACACAAAAAATCATCCTGAGCGCACAAGCCTCACTTCTAATTGTTCGGGCGCACCAACAATCTACCCAGGTTGGTGAATCATCAGAAATCCCGATTTATCAACGCATCCTGGTGCCATTGGATGGTTCCCAGCGCGCAGAAAATGTTTTACCGATCATCACACAATTATCGCATTTCCATAAGTCCCAGATTCATCTCGTACAAGTCGTGCAAACACCAGAAATGGCGCGCCAAATGCCTCCGGTGCGCGAAGATATTGATTTATCCAATCAGGTTGTAGCACGGAATCGAGAAGAAGCCGGACGTTATCTCGAACAGCTGAAGTCGCGTTCGTATCTGGAAGGCATTACTGTTGAAACTCATCTTATTACGAGTGACAATGCAGCTGTTGCTCTACACCAATTAGAGGAACAGAGACATATTGATATGGTCACGCTGAGCGCGCATGGTTATTCCGGGAATCACCAATGGCCTTATGGCAGCATGGTAAATAATTTCATCATGTATGGCAAAGTCCCTCTTTTGATTGTGCAGGACCTGCCCACCAGACAAGAGCCAACGCCCCTTGAGTTGTCATCAAGAGAACGCGCAGAGCGTTAAGGTATGCAGACCTCCCCGCGGACTATTCTTTCTGCTCCAGCCAATCCAGACACAGACATTCGACTGAGAGAATTTGCGCACACCTTAGCGGAAACACACACAGTAGAAAGATCCCACCCTCAAAAAATTGACCTGTTGGAACGCCTGAAAAGCTTGGAACAGGCTTTGCATAATGCCAATACAATCTTTAAAGCCGTGCCAGCAAAGGATGCAGCTGTTTCGCGGGCAGGCGAATGGATGCTGGATAATTTTTACATTGTAAAACAAACCTTCCGTCAAATTGAGGAGAATCTGCCAGCCAGTTTTCTCCAACAGTTACCCAAATTGAACCGGACACTGCTAAAAGGGCACTCGCGCATTTTTGCACTGGCGTGGGAATGGATTGGATACAGCCAAAGCCAGATTGACCTGACCCAAGCCGACACTTTTCTGCAAGACTATCAGCAGATTACGCCCCTGAAGATCGGGGAACTTTGGGCATTGCCGATCATGCTGCGCATCGGGATTTTGGAGCGTCTCGTGTATGCTGTAGCCGAACTAACCGGAATGCATGTGCCTAAAGGTCTGAGCGAAATTCCGAGCCAGTTCGCTCCCATGGCACTGGCAAATGAGATCATTGTCGCCAACTGTTTTCTCAGCCTGCGCTTGCTCTCCGCCACAGATTGGAAAGATTTCTTTGAACAGATTAGCCATGTGGAACATATTCTGCGCGACGATCCCGCACAGATTTACACAGGCATGGATTTTGACACCCGCAACAGCTATCGCAGTGTCATCGAGGAACTTGCACGCCACTCAGATTTCACGGAAGAGCAAGTGGCACTTGCCGCAGTTGAATTCGCGCGCAACGTGGATGGCAATGCCCTCGAACGGCAAAACCACGTCGGTTTTTATCTGATTGATTCAGGGCGCGCGACGCTCGAAGCCAGCCTGCGCTACCAGCCCGGGCTAAGCCTCCGCGTCCGCCGCGTACTGCTCGCCTCCCCCACTGCCACATATCTGGGAAGTATTGCCATCCTGACTGTGCTGTTTGTTTTGGGACTACTAACCTACACAATGTTTTCAGGTGGCACACCTGCTCAACTCATCATCACCGGCATGCTTGGTTCTGGATTGGCTTTGGAAGCTGCTATTGCACTTGTACACTGGATTGTGACCCATCGCATTAAGCCTCAAAGCCTGCCACGCATGGATTTTTCAGAAGGCATCCCGGCAGGAAACCGCACCATGGTGGTTGTTCCAACTCTGCTGGAAAGCGCTGAAGAACTAAATCATCTTCTGCAAGAGTTGGAACTCTATTATCTATCCAACTCAGATCCACAACTTACCTATGCCCTGCTGACTGATTTCGGCGATGCTGAGGCGGAAAACATGCCGGAGGATGAAGAACTGCTTGCGCTGGCGAGTCTGGGTGTCGAAAATTTAAATAAAAAGTATTTACAACAAACCGCACCTTTTTATTTATTCCACCGTCATCGCCAGTGGAACCCATCTGAAGGAGTTTGGATGGGCTGGGAACGCAAGCGCGGCAAGCTGGCGGACTTCAATCGTTTATTACTCAACCTTGGCGAAACACCTTACACAACCCAAATTGGTGATGTAAGTATTCTGGCTGACATCAAATATGTGATCACACTGGATGCGGACACCTCCCTGCCGCAGGGCAGCGCCAATCGATTGATTGCCACACTGGCGCATCCGCTTAATCATGCTGAATTTTCATCAGACGGAAATTCGGTTGTCGCTGGATATACCGTATTACAGCCGCGCGTCTCAATCAAGCCGACCAGCGCAAACCGTTCGCTCTTTTCACAAATCTTTACCGGGAACGCCGGCTTCGATCTGTACTCCTTTGCGGTGTCAGATGTCTATCAGGATTTATTTGGTGAAGGCAGTTACGTTGGTAAAGGGATTTATGATGTAGCGGCTTTCGAACGCAGTCTGGCAGGTCAGGTCCGTCAGAATACCCTGCTCAGCCATGATCTATTTGAAGGGATTTATGGACGCGCAGCTCTGGTTACGGATGTCGTTCTGTACGAGGAGTATCCATCGCGCTATCTGGTCTACGCCCGCCGCCTGCGCCGTTGGATTCGCGGTGATTGGCAGCTACTACCCTGGTTATTCCCCATTGTTAACACCCAAACCGGGTTGGCTCGCAACCGCTTATCCACGATCAATCTCTGGAAAATTTTCGACAACATAAGGCGCAGCCTCCTCCCGCCTACATTGCTAACGCTGCTTATTGCAAGTTGGCTGTTCCTGCCTGGCTCACCTCTGATCTGGACTTTATTGGTGCTGTTGCCTTCCGCCTTGCCTGTTGCAGTTCAAACTATTCAGTATACAACGCACAATATCGGGCGGTTGACACTCAAACAACTTCTCAAACCAACCTTGCTCCCACTTACACGTTGGACGCTCACTATCCTCTTCCTACCCTACGAAGCCTTGCTGGCATTGAGCGCAATTGGGATAACGATCGCCCGCCTGTTCATCGTGCGCAAACACATGCTACAGTGGAGAACTGCGGCATATCTTGCTCGCTCGTTTCGAAATAACAGATATAGAACTTGGTTGGAGATGGCAGTCTCCCTGACCTTTGTCGTCTTCCTTGGGATTGCCATTTGGATGATCAACTCGTCGGCTCTGCTGGTATCCGCTCCTCTGCTGATCACCTGGCTCATCTCTCCACAGGTTGCGTATCTGATCAGTCAGCCCGTGATACACACTACCACGCCACTCTCGGAAACTCAGCGCAAACAAGTCCGCCGTTTGGCCCGGCGCACATGGGCATTTTTCGAGAGGTTCGCCGAACCTGATGACCACTGGCTGCCACCCGATCATTTTCAAGAATCGCCGCGCGTTAGTGTGGCACACTACACCACTCCGACCAACATCGGTCTGTTCCTGGTGTCCACATTATCGGCATATGATTTGGGCTACATCAGCCTGCTCGAACTTGCAGTTCGTCTGCGTTCAACCTTTGAGAGTATGGACAGATTGGAACATTACCGCGGACACCTGCTAAACTGGTACGACTCGCAAACACTTACAGCTCTCCCGCCCCATTACGTCTCCACAGTGGATAGCGGTAATCTGGCTGCCTGCCTGATTACACTCAAACAAGGCTGTCTTTCCCTGATAGATGCGCCACTCTTGGATAATAAGCGATGGCAGGGTTTGCTTGTCATTCTGGATATTCTGGTGGAAACCCTGCAAGCGCTGGAAGAAAAAAAAACTGACACATCAGCTGCGGACACAATCCCAGTTCCTGCGCAGGACATCGAAGCACTTGAAGCAGAATTGACCAGTATTTATGAGCGCGTCAGTGCCATCGAGCACCAGCCTGGGATGTGGATAAAGACACTCGTCTGGCTCTCAGGCGAAGGCTGGGAAAATGTCTCGCACCGTTTGATGGGAATGCTTGAGAGTCATCGAAATCTTCAATCCGAATCCCTGATCGAACTCCAACTCTATCTCAACTTAATGAACCACCATCTGCAGGATATGCAGCGCAGTTTGGATTTGTTCGCACCCTGGCTCAGACTACTGAACGCAGCACCTGCGCAGTTCATGCATTCACCCGCCTGGCAGGATTTTCGTAACAGCCTACCCACTGAACTGCCCACACTGGGTCAGGCGGCAGTCGTATACGACAGCATCAAAACTGCATTAAACCATTTCATGGCACAGTTGCAGGATGAGGTAATCCCGGTTACTGCCCGGGATGAAGCGGCGCGTGAATGGTGTAATAAATTGAACGCTGATCTATCGGCTGCGCTCACAACAGTGGAACCTCTGCTGATTAGTTTTCGATATCTTGCAGAACAGGCAAATACTGCCGTGACTGTCATGGATTTTCGCTTTTTGTTCAACGAGCGTCGCCAGGTGTTCCATATCGGTTATAACGCCAGTACCGAACAACTCGACCCTAGTTACTACGATTTGCTGGCCTCCGAAGCCCGCATTGCCAGCTTGATCGCGATCGCCAAAGGCGATGTGCCCCAAAGCCACTGGCAGCATCTTGGGCGACCCGTGACGAAGGTGAACAACAAACAGGTGTTGCTCTCATGGAGCGGGACCATGTTCGAATATCTTATGCCAACCCTGTTTGCCAAAAATTACGCTGGAACATTTCTATCAGATAGTTGTTACGCCGCACTCGATGCACAGATAAGTTATGGGCGAGAACAGCAGGTACCCTGGGGCATTTCGGAATCAGGCTACTTCGCCTTCGATGTCAACCTGAACCACCAGTATCAGGCTTTTGGCGTGCCTGACCTCGGCTATAAACGTGAGCTGCGCGATGATCTGGTCATCGCACCCTATGCCTCGCTGATGGGTCTCTCGCTGCAACCACAGGCAGTGCTTGAGAATATGGCGCACCTGGAGCAACTGAACATGCTTGGACGTTTTGGTTTTTACGAGGCACTTGATTTCACCAAAACACGCCTGCCTGTTGGTCAGGCACACGCCACCGTGCAATCGTATATGGCGCATCATCAAGGCATGATCTTAATGGCGGTCTGTAATTATCTGTTGGATGATGTGATGGTGCAGCGCTTCCACGCCAATGAGCACATTCAGAGTGTGGAACTCCTGCTCCAGGAAAAGATCCCGCAAAATCCGCCGATTGAATATCCTCACCCCGATGAACCAGTGGATTTGCCCAAGGAGACAGTACGCCTGGTCAGTAGTGAGCCGTGGCGTGTTCCAGTTGAAAGTCCTATTCCGTATGTACATGTACTTTCGCAAGGCGATACCAGTGTATTGATCACCAATGCTGGCGGCGGATTTAGTCAGTGGCGCGAGTTTGCACTGACACGCTGGCATGCCGATACCACTCTTGACCAGTGGGGCACATGGATCTATGTACAGGATCGCGAGAACGGAGCGCTGTGGTCGGCCACCTGCCAACCCGTTGGAGGAACACCCGAAAACCAGGAAGTATCGTTCTATCCATACAAGGTCGAGTTCCAGCGTTCGGATAATGGTATTTCCCTGCGCACAGGAATCACCATCAGTCCAGATGGCGTTGAGATCCGACGCGTGAACATTTTGAACGATAGCGATCAGCCGCGCTGCTTGAAGTTAACCAGTTACGGCGAAGTGGTGCTGGCAGCGCAGGCTGCTGACCGCCGGCATCCCGCGTTCAACAAACTTTTTATTGAGAGCGAATATCTGCCCAAAGAAAATGCGCTCCTGTTTCGGCGCCGCCCGCGTTCTGCAGATGAAAAAAATGTTGTGCTGGTCCATGCAATGGTCATTGAATCCTGGCGCAAAGTGACCCGCGACCATGAAAGCGACCGCGTCAAATTCCTGGGTAGATCACAGACCATGCACACACCGCTGGCATTACAAAATGTAAACCGCCACCTGACTGGCACCACCGGTGGAACGCTTGACCCGATCCTTTCACTGACTCAAAACATTGATCTGAAGCCGCACGCAAAAACGAGAGTTACATTCCTGACTTTGGCAGCTCCCTCGCGCGCCGAAGCATTGGAAAAATTGTCTCATTACCAGACCGGGCAGTCCATCTACCGTGCCTTCGATGATGCCCGCGCCCACAGTGAGCGCGAACTGCTTGAGCATGGGTTGAGTGCTTTTGCCATTGAAAATATCCAGCGCCTTCTATCTGCGTTGCTTTATCCAACGGGAACATTACGAGCTGAGCCGCATGTCCTGGCGCAAAACGAGAAGGGACAATCTGGCTTATGGGCTTTCGGTATCTCAGGTGATTTCCCCATTTTAATGGTGCGCGTCCGCGATGGTGAATCGCCACTATTGCGAGAAGCCCTGCAAGCCTTCTCGTACTGGCATAGTCATCATGTCACGGTCAATCTGATCATCTTGAACGATCAGGATACAGGTTATGCTCTCGACCTGCACAATGCCATCCAGCGAAAAATACGGCTTATGGGTGCGGAGGCTTCGTTAAATCAACGTGATGGAATTTTCGTATTGCGTACCGACCAACTTCAACAAGCCAATAAGATTTTGTTAGAAACGGTGGCAGGTGTTATTTTGGATGAAAAAAACGGGACTCTTGCTGACCACGCCCAACGACTCACCATCCAGTCGACCCGCCTGCCAAAATTCACCGCTTCACTCTCCCCGACGGTTGATCCTGAACCGACAGTTTCGCTTACCCCTCCAACTGATCTGCAAATGAGGAACAGTCTCGGCGGATTCAGTCGCGATGGCAGTGAATACGTCATCCATCTCGAGCCGGGACAGAATACGCCGCATCCTTGGGTCAACGTTATCGCCAATCCACAGTTCGGATTTCTGGTCTCTGAAGCAGGATCTGGCAGTACCTGGGCAGAGAACAGCGGCGAGAACCGTCTGACTCCCTGGCGCAACGACCCGGTCACTGATATGCCGGGCGAAGCGATCTACCTGCGCGATGAAGAAACCGGTTTGGCCTGGTCGCCCACGCCCATGCCCGCTGGCGCAGAAACAACACATGTGATTCGTCATGGAGCGGGCTATTCGATCTTTGAGAGTCAGAGTCATGGCTTGAACCAGAACCTGCGATTGTTCGTTGCACCTGATGCGCCGGTAAAAATTGTTCAGCTGCGTCTGCAAAATCTATGGGATCGTCCGCGCCGCGTCACTGTCACTTATTATGCAGAATGGGTACTCGGCACCACACGGGATACGCATCAAGCTCATATCATGCCGGAATTCGACCCTGATAAAAATGCTTTGCTTGCCACCAATCGTTTCAATAGTGAGTTTGGTGAACGTGTCGCGTTTCTGGCGTCCAATAAAAAACCACATGGCGTGACTGCCGATCGCACAGAGTTTTTGGGACGCATGGGAAGTATGCGCGCGCCAGCTGCGCTTGAACGCATTGGGTTGGCGAGCGCAGTGAATGCCGGGTTGGACCCGTGTGCCGTCATCCAACTGCATGTTGATCTGGCGCCTGGCGCAACCGAAGAAGTCTTTTTCTTAATAGGTGAAGGGAAAGATCGGGATGAAAGCCTAGGGTTGATCGGACAGATACAGGCAACGGGTCAGGTTGAGGTGCTATGGCAATCCATCCAAAAGCAATGGGATGACATCCTCAACGTCATCACGGTTGAAACGCCTGACCAAGGTATGAACTGGATGATCAATCGCTGGCTGCTATATCAAACACTTTCCTGCCGCATGTGGGGACGAACCGCACTGTATCAATCCAGCGGGGCATTTGGATTTCGTGACCAACTTCAGGATGGGATGGCGTTGCTGCATTCCCGCCCAGGCATCGTGCGCGCACAGATATTGGAAGCGGCGCGGCATCAATTCGAGGCGGGCGATGTGCTCCACTGGTGGAATCCGCCTGCGGGACGCGGGGTGCGTACGCGCTTTTCGGATGATCTGCTCTGGCTGCCGTTTGTCACCGCTGAGTATGTTACCGCCACCGGTGACGCGTCCATTTTGAATGAAAGTCTGCCGTTTCTAAAAGGCGAGACGCTCGAGCCCGATGAAATGGAACGCTATGCCCAGTTTGAAAAAACAGACAAAACATTTTCCCTCTATGAACACTGCCGTCGGGCAGTCGAAAAAGGCGCGACAAGAGGTTCGCATGGTTTGCCCTTGATGGGCGCGGGCGACTGGAACGATGGGATGAACCGGGTGGGCATGGATGGGCGCGGTGAGAGCATCTGGCTAGGCTGGTTTCTGCACGCCACCCTCCAGCGTTTTGCGCGGCTGGTTACGTTAATGAGGGGTGACCCAGCGCCATACCTTCAACAAGCTGAAGAATTATCCCAGGCGCTCGACGCCCATGCCTGGGACGGTGATTGGTACCTGCGCGCTTTCTATGACAATGGCTCGCGGCTGGGTTCACATGAAAATATGGAATGCCAGATCGATTCGATTGCGCAATCATGGGCAGTCTTATCGGGCGCGGGAGACCCCGCACGGGCGGCACAGGCAATGGAATCCGTCAACCAGCTGCTGGTGAAGCAGGCTGAGCAAATGATCTTGTTGTTTACCCCGCCGTTTGATAAGTCGGTGCGTGACCCCGGTTATATCAAAGGATATTTGCCGGGCGTACGCGAAAATGGTGGACAGTACACTCATGCCGCCATCTGGACCGCATGGGCTTTTGCCAAACTCGGTCAGGGTGATCGGGCTGTGGAGTTGTTCCGTATGTTGAATCCCATCAGCCATGCCGATACCCCCGGGAAAGCGGCTCTTTACAAAGTTGAGCCATATGTGATCGCCGCCGATATTTACAGCGTGCCACCACACACCGGTAGAGGCGGGTGGACGTGGTACACCGGTTCCTCCGGCTGGATGTATCGTCTGGGGCTCGAAGCCATTCTGGGAATCAGCAGAGTGGGCATTGCGCTTCATATCAACCCGTGCATACCCCGCGACTGGCCGGGATTCAAAGTGGATTACCGCTTTGGAACGGCACATTACAAGATCAGTGTGGAAAACCCAAATGGAGTAAATCGAGGAATAAAGCAGATCGCGTTAGACGGGAAAATCCTGCCTGGCAACCTGATCCAACTTGTGGATGATGGCCAGCCGCACGAAGTATATGTTTTGATGGAATGAACTGTTGCAACAGATATGAGAACATCGTTGAATAATAATATTAATGATGTCCAATTACTATAGAAAGAAACCGTCTCGGAAACTAGCGGCATCTGTTACGCTTCGAGGAGACTTTTAAGCAGTGTCAGGTTTTCCTTCAACTGTTTTTTTATCTTTTTTCCCAACAGGCGTTCATTCATCTGGAAAAAATCGACTACATGGGCTCGCGTTGATATGGTGATCCTTGTACCGCCGTTTGCCTTTTCGAAGGCATACGATGTCTGTGAGTGCATTGGACCGGAGAGCGATTTGAATCCATATTCGCTGTGCGGCTCGTATTCGATCACTTCAAACGTACCCTGCACCCGACGCCCCAACAAATGACCAATGCTTCGAAAAGCGGTCCCCTTTTTACTCACGCCTTCGGAAAGCCTGGCGGTTGCCAATGTTCCATATTGCCATTGAAAATCGTTCTCTGGTGTACTTACAAAATCAAAGACCTGTTTGGCAGGCCGGTAGATCATCGTACTCATTTCCAGGTTGATCATTTGATCCTTTCTCCGCTTTATAAACCAAAAGGATGATTCACAGACCGGTTGGTTGTATCGTTTTATTCGATCGGTTTCGCCGCGCTGACCTTCAATACCCGATCGTTCAATGTATATGCATTGAACATGTTGACCGCTTTATCGGCATCAGTCTGTACTCTCATCGTCACGAAGGCAAATCCCCTGGACTCTCCTGTACGATGATCTTTGATCACATCCACGGCGGTGACTTCCCCGGCTTGAGCGAACAGTACATTCAGCTCAGCCTGTGTTGTTGATTTGGATAAATTCCCTATATATATCTTGGTCGTCATTCTTACTTTGCTTTCTCCGGCAGGAGCTTCGGATGAACAATTCCACCAACCCTGGTACAAGGCTGGCGGCTATTCCACTTCGAGTTGTTTTAGGATCTCGGTCAAGCCTGCGCCATCATTTGGTTCAACGAACCAGGCCGAGACCTTGGTCCCTTTGACAGTCACCTTTGTCTTCTCAAGTTTGACGGAGAAGGTCTTATTCGTGGCAGGGATCACACCCATGTTCACGCCGGTCAGGACGAACGAACCACTGTGAGTGCCGCTCATTTGCGAAGTGGACTTGACCACATCCCCATCCGCACCGATGACCTTGAAGCGATAGTTCAGGTCGGGGAATGCGGTTTTCAGACTGACGCTCATATCAAGCCAGGCTTCTGCGTTGATTGGCGCAGGGACCGAACCACTGAATTGAAAATCATCTGCGAGCATGGATCTTGCATCATCAAAATCACCCTTCTGGATGGAATCCATAAGGGCTTGGACAGTTTCTCTTTTATTCATATTGTTTTCCTTTACTGCTAAACGCGCTGTTCCGAACAAAAGGGCCTGGGTATTAATGGATGCTCCCTATGGAACATCCTCCATTTTCTTTCCCCCGATTGATAAACACTTTGTTTATGAAATGCCTGTATCAGTGTAACACACTATCAGGACATAAACCGTGACAATAAAATATGGATCGAAAATCAGAGGGTATTAATAAATCTCGATGTAAGAATCCCATTTATTGCTGTACAATGAATGGTACAGGCAGGGGAAGCGAAGAGATGCCAATCTCATGCAACGGAATCAATCAAAGGGGAGCTGGGGCCCGGATCAAGATCATACGACACTGAACAAAGTGATCCAGTGGTGTTACAACGTGCGCCAGAAAAAGGATAAACCGGATGAATAAAAAAGTTGGCTTGTGGCTCGACCGCAACAAGGCTGTCATTATAAGTATCGCCAACAATATTGAGGCGAGAAAAATAATCACTTCCGATATGGAACATTATGTCCTGTCTTCCACCATCATCCCTGGAGATGGCTCTCCGGAGAATATACGCGACAGGCGTTTCTGGAAGCATCTCGGTGAATATTACGACAAGATCATCGCGTATATTCGTGACGCCGCAGAGATCCAAATTTTTGGACCGGAAGTGGCGAAGCACGAACTCCAAAAACGCCTTGAGGGTGAGGGTCTGGCGGAAAATATCGTCAGTATGGAAGACGCCGGAAAATTGACGAACATTGAGATCGTATCAAGAGTCCAGAAGCGTTTTCCGGCCCGATCGCGCTTTGATCTTTCCTGAACGGATGATCCTCCTCAGAGACGCTCCCGAAAAATACCGGGATCAGTGAGCCACAGAGTTTTTATATTTATCTCTGTGGCTCGGTGAACACTGCGCAAAAGGGATTCCCTTGCCCTTGACAACAGTACTCACACAGGTGTACCATCTCGCCGCTCTGCGCAGAACTGCGTAGAGTATTTTTATTCCCTGCCCCCACAAATTTAATATCGACCCTTTCCGACTGCAAGCATACGAGTACAGTCGGAAGATTTGTGCATGTCAACGCGTGTTGACCTGCCCGAACGGTTCGGGCTTCCAACGATTTAACACACAAAGGAGTGTGAAGCATGTCTGATCTAACGAGCAGGAACAAAGCCTTGATGCGCCGTATCTACGAGGAGATGTGGAACCAGGGAAAGCCCGCGGTGGCGGTGGAGATCTTTGAACGACCCGCGGGCGTGGAGAGATTCGTGAGTCAATTCCTGAGGTCTTTCCCGGATCTGCAACATACCGTCGAAGAGATGATTGCGGAAGGCGACCGGGTTGCCGTGAAATTCTCGGCGCACGGGATTCATGCAGGTCAATGGATGCACTTCGCCGCGTCAGGCAGATCCATTCATTACAACGGCGTGACTTGGGCGCGCATTGCGGGTGATAAGATCATTGAACATCACACCTGGTGGAATAAGGCGGGACTGATCGAGCAGGTGCAGCGAAGCTCTGCTGATGCGGCTTGAAATCTGTAAGAATTCGATAATCTCCGGGCAAGAGTTGTTTAAGCAGTGCGAGATAGGATTTGGAAGTCGAGCTACACAAACACTTTATCAAGGAGATTTTGAAATGAAAAAGCCTCAACTTTAATTTTGGATGCTGATACTTGTATTCGGTGCAAGTGTCAGCGTCTTGATTGGGTCTTAAAACACGACTCACCCACGAAAGATTAATTTCGGGGTGAGTCGTGTTTCTTTTTATTGCCGTTGCGACAGCTGAATCTAGACCACTTTGTGTTCGCGGGAATTCAGGATCGCTTTTTTGCCAGCTTCGGCAGCGTGAGCGACACGATCCAATTGCCTGGCGAGTATAACCTGTCCATGGTGTTGCAGGTCATCCACCTTGATCTGCACATCCTCTTTGATCTGATTGGCTTTGGATTTGACCTGCGTGATCGTGTCCTTCACCGTTTCGGACGTTTGATCGCGCAAGTGGATCGCTCCCTGTTTTAGTTCCGTGCGTGTCTTCGCTCCAGGTTGCGGCGCAAAAAGGAGCATCGTTCCGGCGCCCACCAGACCGCCAAGCACCAGCCCTGCTAAAACAGACTTGGTGCGAGCCGGTTTTTCTGTGTTTTCAAATTCATGTTCTTTGGTATCCATATTTTTCTCCTTTGTGAGCAGTTTTACGTTCAACAGCCCATATAACAAATTGACTTGTCCCCCCGCCATGAATATAACTACCCCGGGCATTCCATCGAGGATTCCCATTTCTTATCTTATACAGAGATAACTTACTATGCTATTAATTTTTTATTAGAATCCTTTCATCTCTCGCTGAAATAGGAAAAATTACCCATTCATGGTGAAATAATGAGATATCAAAAGTGGGTTTTGTCATTGGATTTGGTTGCCGGAAGCAATTCCATTATAGGAATCAGGCACGGATTCCCCACGGTACCGTGGAACTGTCTTTAGCAGTCCTGCGCAATCCTCCTCGCGAAGCATCCTGCAGGAGCAATTTGGGCAATGGAATCATTGAAAACGATGAAGAAATATCATATACTATTCCTACAGGCAAGTAGAAAAAGATGAAGAACATCCTTCTCTGCGTTCCCGGTGGGTTGAGGGCGCTTTTCGCAGAAAGGATAAAAGGATCAAATCTCTTTTCACCGCATAGGAGGCAAATAAAATGGCAACAGAATCAGAGAAACAAGTGACAGATAAAAAAACGGAGGAGGAGCTCACCATGCCAAACGTTGATAAGTTTTGGATCAGTGTGCTCACGTTTTATCTGGTCCTGCTGGGGATCATCTTTTTTTGGGGACTCATTGCTTTTTTCCCCTGCGAGATCGTAAGCGACCCGGCAACTTCAACCTGTTCCCAGTCGGTGGGGTTCATGCTATGGAACTTCCCGATGGTGACGAGCGAGATGCGCATGATCATACTGGTATTCGTAGCGGGCGCATTGGGAAGTCTGGTCCATGGATTTCGTTCGCTTTTCTGGTATGTAGGTAACCGTGCCTTCGTAAGAAGCTGGATCTTAATGTATTTCCTGCTCCCCTTTGTCGGATCATCATTGAGCTTGATCTTCTATTTTGTTATACGGGGAGGGTTGTTCGCCACCAATGCATCGGTCGCTGCCACCAGCCCCTTCGGATTCATTGGCATGGCTGGCCTCGTCGGCATGTTTTCGAATAGGGCGGCACTGAAATTACAGGAAATTGCCGAAAGCGTTTTTTCCACAAAAGAGTCAACCAAGGGCAAGGATAACGTAGACAAAGAGGTAATTACAGCCGCCAACAAGGCGGAAAAAGAGATCGTGGCAGCGGAGGTAAAGGCTGAAAAAGAGATCGTAGCAGCGGAGGTAAAGGGGGAGAAAGAGATCGTAGCAGCGGAGATAAAGGCGGAAAAAGAGATCGTGGCAGCGGAGGTAGAGGCGAAGAAAGAGATCGTAGCGGCTGAAGTAAAAGCGGTCAAGGAGGAAATCGGAGCTGACAAAGATCCCAAAACCAATAAATAGGTTTACACGTCGATCATAGTCAATCGCCGTTTGTGTGCCCCAAACGGACTCTTCGTCACAACCCAAAAACCATCACTACAAGCACGCTGCCGAGCCGACAGGCAACGGGGACCCGGATTACTCATCATGAGCGATTGAATGCCTACGATACGAACAGCCGCCTTTCAATGAAAGGCGGCTGTTCCTTTTTGTTGCATATGACGGCAACTGAATTTAGACCACGGTGTGTTCCTGGGAATTCAGGATCGCTTTCTTCCCGGCTTCGGCAGCGTGAGAGACATGATCCAGCTGTCTGACGAGCAGGTCCTGTCCTTGATGTCCCAGGTCCTGGACCTTTATCTGCACATCAGCTTTGATCTGATTGGCTTTGGTTTTGACCTGCGTGATCGTATCTTTCATGGTTGTAGCCGTCCGGTTGCGTAATTCCAAGGCTCCCTCCTGAAGTTCGGCGCGTGTCTTTTTTCCGGGTTGTGGCGCAAATAACAGCATCGTTACGGCACCTACGAGGCCGCCAACGACCAGTCCGACGAGAACGGATATTGTATGACCCGATTGTTCTGTATGTTGAAATTCCTGACTAGTGGTATTCATAATTTATTCTTCTTTCTGGGCGGTTCTGAGAGAACCACCCGAACACGTGATTGATTTGTTGCCCGGGCGCAAACAGTTTGGCATTGAGCTTTTAATAAGGTGAGCCAATTCGTTACGCCTACTCTTATTGATAACATGCAAAGCATACATATTCTATTAACCTGATGTTAGAAGTTTCTAATTCTCTCGCACACCGGGACTTATTACCTACTGGAAACCGTCGCGATGGAGTAGGTTGTTCGATAGCACCACATTTATGAAGAGCTCGGAGATAAGGGAAAACCTGCTGTAGCGGTGGAGATCCTCGACCAACCCGCGGGCATGGAATGGAAATTCATTTCCATATTTAGGATGGAGAGATCACAAGCCACCAACCTGAGCCACCGGGGTCCGGGTTGTTTTGCCAGGAGCGCCAGATTCCCGTCTCTCCGCCCCACATGGCGGATTCATTCACGCCCGTTTGAGGATTGTTGTAATAGATCGTGATCAAATCCGGATCATTTGCGTCCACAGCCACACCGGTGACGACCACAAAGTGCGCACCTGAGGTCGGATCATTCAGATCGGTCTGTACATCGATGATCACCGGTTCACCGTTCTCCAACCTGCGGATCAACAACGCCAGTCCCTGGTTGGAGCTGAAAACAGTGCCGCTTGAATAATCCTTTGTATAGTGCCGTGTGATCTTCACCATATCTTTCGGGCTCGTGAACGGCTCAGCTGCCTCTGTGAAATATCCGTTTTCAGATGCATACGCAATGACATCCGCCTCATTAAGCGGACTCTCCGGGTGAGCGTAGTTATAGGTCATCACAATGACGGCTTCACCGCAGGAAGTTGCCTGCAATTGCGCGAGTGGCGAAATTTGCAATATCACCGGCTCATCAGGCATGGATCCAGGCAGGTCTCGACCGCTCGTCCGCACCAAAGCAGCAGACATCAGCAAAACGCTCATCAAGCTGACAACCAACAGCATCAAAATTACTATTTTTTTCATTTCCTTCTTTATGATGGTCATAAGGTTCTCCTTGTTCACCAGATCCCCCGCTCCGCCATTCAATAAAAAGACTTTATCGGAAACAAGCGAAAAACTCATGGAAAGCTGAACGCTGATCAGTCTCCCGAGTTAATTTCTGATAAAGTCTAATAGCAAGTAGACCACATTTATGGTTTCACCGCATCCCTCACCTGGAGTATCTTCAACTAGGTCACTTGGGGGAGAATTGGGATTTACACCCACCCCCTGCTCTCCGTAAATATGACATTGGGACTTCGAAATCGCATAAGCTAAAAGAATCAGTAAAATTGAGATAGGAATCGACAATGAAAATCTTTCTTCTACGACATGCAACTCCGGATTGGAGTCGCAAGGATATTCCCTATGATATTCTTCCGGGTCCTGCTTTACTAGCAAAGGGAGAAGCGGAAGCGCAGGCTTTGGGGGAGTTTATGAAACTCGAAGGGTTGAAGAAGCTGTATTACAGCCCCTTCGAACGCGCCGCACGGACGGCTAAGATCGTTGCCGCTGTCAATGGGATTCCCTGCATCGAAGAGAAAAGACTCGCCGAATGGCGCGGCGTGGACGAAACCGAAGCCCAGGTGCGTGCGCGGATGTCCTCCCTCTTTGAACGGGCTGCACAAGAAAGCATGGAGTTGGGTCCGATTGGTCTCGTGTCGCATGGCGGACCGATCGCCTTATTACTGCTGGAGCTTGGCTTCCCCCACGATGAACTGACTCCCTACCGGAAAATGTTCGACACCACCAATCCCCTTCCCCCCGCTGGTGTATGGAAGATCAAGAAAGTCAACAACGATGAAGATGACTGGGATTTTCAATTGGTATTTACACCACACGTGAGTTGACCGCCCATTCTACAAAGTATCAAAGGAGGCGACATCGAATATGAATCGATTGGTCTCCTCATGTTCTGAATCGAGATCTCCATATTCACGCTCGACCCAGGTACGCAGTTCTGCAAGACTCGCCTGATAAACAACTTCAGGGACAGACCAGGTATCCGAAAATATACGAGTTTCATATCGGTTCAGTTCGGTGCGTAGGGTGTAGATATGAGGGAAGCGGACCGCCTCCACTTCCTGTAAGCGCGCCCCCAGTGACTGGAGTTCTGTACGGAGTTCCTCTTCGCTTCGTGCGCCGGGATGCCGTGTATCGACGCCTTGTGTCCTCATCCACTCACGCCAATGATTCCGCATCTGCACACGAATGGACGTTCCCACCGTCTCGTAGGTGCTAACGTTGAGGAAGACTCCGCCAGAGCGCAGCACACGCTTGAACTCGCGCAGCGCCTCCCGCCACGGACCGATGAGGTGCATCACATGGACAACCAACACGGCATTGAAATGATGCGGGGGGAATGGGAGATACGCCGCGTCCGATTGGACGAGACGGGCGGCGGGATATTTTTCGCGTTGACGGGACAGCATCTTCGCCGAAAGATCGCACCCGATCAGGTCGGCGCCGCGCTCCAGCAATGGGATGCTGATGCGCCCCGTCCCTGCACCTACTTCAAGGATGCGAGCCCCTTCGCCTGCCGCATCCAGCAGGGATTGAATTCCTACGTCGGCTGTGACATCGATCAACGGACGGGTTTTGTCGTAGACATCGGCAGCCTGGTCAAAAGAACGACTGGTGTTCATGGCGACTCCTGCTATTACATGATGGTTTGTATTGTACTTGCTTGTGAGGTAAAGTCTGAAATTTTTCTTTGTACAATCAAGATCTGGTGACTGTCACTTCGCCCTATCCTTACCTATCATACCCATCCCGTATATGGGGGTATCGCGACGCATACCAGGAGATTCCTATACAGTGTGGGTGCCTAACTGGATCCTTACTAGTTCCTAACTAATCCTGACTAATGAGTAATCACTACGTTTTGTTTGACTCTACGCAATAATACCCCCCAAATATGGGTGTGGGCTTTCCGCTTTTTAATCGGGCAGGTTCCCGGTGAAGAGGATTGGAAGTTTCAGTTGGTGTTCATGCCAAAAGTGAATTGAACGCCATTCGAAAATCCATCGAAACAAACCCTGGGGTCATTCACTGAGGCTCATGGAGTTTCATTCCAATGACAGTCACTGATGGAGAGCCGCGCTGCCGGTCTGAAATCATTTTCAGAAAGAGCCTGTCAATTATGCAATCCAATGTCCAAAAATAACAAGATTGAGATGAATCTTCCCGTTCCATAATGGTATTATGGTTTTACCTATTAGGTAGGAAGCCAATGATCCAGGATCTTTTTACACGTATTAGTCTGCTTTTTCGGTTCACGCTTGTCTCCTTCTTTGTTACATTATTGATCGCGGCAGGGCTGGCATGGCGTCTGGAATCCACGCTGGAAAGTGATGCGTTATCGGAAGTGGCGAATAACGCGGCGGGGCAGGCAACCAATATTCTCGATGAAAACCTGACTGCCGCCGATCTGCAGGATGCCCTGCGGGGAGAGCGTTATACTGAGATCGACGCGTTAATCCATAATACGCTGCTCAGTTCGAATATCGTACGTGTCAAAATCTGGAACCGCGCTGGTTTACTCGTTTACGCCGATGATCGAAGCATTATGGGAAAAACATTCCCTCTTACCGAGGAACTCGAAGAGGCACTCAAAGGCGAAATCGCCACGGAAATCTCACATCTCGATCAGGTGGAAAATGCCAGTGAAAGCGGGCTGTACGCGGAACTCTTTGAGGTCTATGTCCCAATCCGACCCGCAGGCTCAGATGCGATCATGGGGGCCTACGAAGTTTATTATGACCTCACCACATTACAGCCGCGCCTGATGCGCATCCGCACCGTGGTGTGGAGCGGAGTGGGGATTGGATTCCTGCTTCTTTATGGAGCACTGTTCTTTTTGGTTCGCAATGCCTCGAGCAATCTGGTGCAGAGGAACATCGAAAACCAGCGCCTGTTGATCGCCGAGCGAAAAGAACGCGAGTTATCTGAAACTCTCGAACGCGTCAGCCGTGCCTTGGGCGAGATCCTCGATCTTCGACAATTGCTTGACCTGATCTGCCGCGAAAGTGTGGAGGTGTTCAAGACACAGGCAGCCCTTCTCTGGCTTTTAGAGGGAGGGGAATTAGTCGGGTTCTCTGCATATGGTCCAGGTTCTGACCAATTTATTGGGATGAGATATCCGGTCTACGATCCGCAGCTGTTAGGCGCACGCGTTGCACGTGAACGCAGACCCATCCTGGTCAACGATGCTCCCCATGCATCCAATGTGGATCAGAACATAATCAAGCGATTCGATATCCAATCCATGATGGGCATCCCGCTGATCAAAGGGGAACGTATCCTGGGCGCCCTGATGATCCTGGATTCGGAAAACCCTCAACGCTTCAATCACGAGGACCTCAAGATTGCCGCCGTTTTTGGAACCCATGCGGCACTTGCGACGGACAATGCGCAACTCTTCGAAAGAGCACGCCTGCACATTGAGCATGAAAAAGCATTGAGGGAAATAGACCTCGCCATTACATCGAACCTGGACTTAAGCAGGAGCCTGGAAGTGGTGATCTACCAAACCAGAAAACAGTTGAACGTTGACGCCTGTGCCATACTGCTCGTTGACGCGGATACACGGACCCTGGAATATACAAGCAGTCAGGGTTTTCAAACGGAGATCATCAAACAGACCCACATACATCTGGGCGAAGGCCGCGCAGGAAATGCTGCGTTGAAACAGCAGGTCTTTGGCCGGGCTGAGATCGAATCGTCGAAGCAAATCCCTGACCGTGCCGAATTGATCACCACGGAAAAATTTGAGGCTTATTTCATCGCACCATTGGTCACGAAGGAAAAACTGTTGGGCGCTTTGGAAATCTATCATCACGCGCCCTTGAAAATGAGCACGGAATGGTTGAATTTTCTTGAAACACTCGCCGGCCAGGCCGCCATCGCGATCGATAACGCCATGTTGTTCAAAAATCTGCAACAATCCAACACAGAGCTGGGCGAGGCCTATGAAGCGACCATCGAAGGCTGGTCTGCGGCGCTCGACCTGCGCGACAGGGAAACGGAAGGACATACGCAACGCGTGACGGAGATGACGCTCAGGCTGGCAGAGAGCATGGGGGTCAGCACACAGGACCTGGTCCATATAAGACGCGGAGCGCTTTTGCATGACATTGGCAAAATGGGCGTGCCGGATCGCATCCTGCTCAAGCCGGATCAACTGACCCGTGAGGAGATGGCGCTCATGAAGATGCATCCAGCGTATGCCTATCAGATGCTCATGCACATCACGTATCTTGCCCCGGCCTTGGATATCCCTTTTTGCCACCACGAAAAGTGGGACGGCACCGGTTACCCGCGTGGACTCACAGGTGAGGAGATCCCGCTGGCAGCACGCATCTTTTGCATCGCGGATGTCTATGACGCATTGACGAGTGATCGCCCCTACCGCAAAGCCTGGTCGCGTGAAAAAACACTGGAACACATTCGTGAGCGTTCGGGCAGTCACTTTGACCCGCAGGTGGTGGATGTGTTTTTGAGGATGATGAGAAAAGAGTAGCGAATATCCGTGGACGATCCACCACTGACAAAAGTCCCTTTGTCTCTCTTGCAATTTTTTTCAATCAAAGGTATTCTATTTTCGATCATGACAAGGTCGCACTGGAAAAAATAAACTTTGAGGATCAGCCTGAGAGAAGATCCTTCTCCGTAGGACAATAGGAGAATATGATTTCATGAAGACATTGGACACAGTGATCGTAGGTGGAGGACAGGCGGGACTCGCAGTGAGTTATTTTCTTCAACAAAGCGGAATCAGTCATGTCCTCTTCGAACAGGGGCGGATCGGTGAATCCTGGTTATCGGGACGCTGGGACTCATTTCAATTGAATACGCCCAATATCAGGAATGTGCTGCCTGGTCTGCCCTTTGTGGGTTCAGAGCCTGATGGCTTCTGGCAGGCGGACAAACTGGTGGGTTATTTTCAACGATATGCCGCTCACTTCCACCTGCCCGTGCAGACCGGCGTGACGGTCCTCTCGGTTGAACGAGAGGAAGATGGCGAGGGCTTCCTCGTCAAAACCAGAGGGCAGGATCAAGCCGAGGCGTCGGTAGCGAGCCGTTCGGTTGTCATCGCAGCGGGCATCCAGCGCATACCCAAATTTCCTTCGGTACGTTCCAAGCTCCCCGACGATATCATCCAGTTGCACACAGCCGAGTATCGAAATCCGCAGAGCCTGCCTCCGGGTGCGGTGGTTGTTGTCGGAAGCGGTCAATCGGGTTGTCAGATCACCGAAGATCTGCTGTCTGCCGGGGGGACGGTCTATCTATGCACCAGCAAGGTGG
>Ga0210377_10001114_pt1 | contig 24877 bp, 27 predicted proteins | sample PLM4_65_b1redo_FD_155480 | JGI IMG/M metagenome (GOLD analysis project Ga0210377, IMG submission 155480) | Groundwater sediment microbial communities from an aquifer in East River, Colorado, USA - PLM4_65_b1 redo | ecosystem: Environmental > Terrestrial > Soil > Riparian zone | place: USA: East...
CTGGTTCAGGCTGCTCTACCTGGACCTGAAGATCAATAAAGGGTACCTTTTTTTTCTCGGTCTCTTCGATCGCCTCAAGGACACGGCAGTCGAAGAAACGCTCGAACGGCTGTCGGTGCCTGCGCGGTTGCGGGAGAGGATGCGAGAGGCGAGGGTGCGGTACCGGGACGTGCTGTATGTATTCAATAAAGAGCCCGGGCTCCCGCCCAGCCGCGTCTACGACCTCCTTGCGCCGCTCGAGACCGAAGCTATCCTCCTCATGATGGCCAAGGCGAAGCAGGAGGCGGCCAAGAAATACATCTCGCTCTATCTCACGCACCTCCGCAACGTCAAGGTGATGCTGACCGGCAACGATCTTAAGGCGCTCGGCATCCCGCCCGGGCCGCGGTACAAAGAGCTCCTGGCCGAACTTCTTGACGCGAAGCTCGACGGCCTCGTCCGGAACCGCGGGGAGGAGCTCGAGTTTGCCAGGAAAAAGGCGGGCTAACGTGAGGACCGCCATGTTCCTGTAAGGCAAATTGCTGTTGTCAAATCAACAATTTTATAATAAACTAGAACCATATAAATCGAAGCGTATCCTCGCGCTTGCATTTCAGGAGATTTTCGCATGACGAAGGAAAGCAGAGACACCGCGATACGAGAGTTTAAAAAACGGCTGACAGAGCAATTTGGGTCGGAAACGGAAACATATCTTTTCGGCTCCGTGGCCCGGGGGGATGAAGGCAAGTACTCCGATATCGACCTGCTGGTGCTTCTTCCATTTGAGCCCAGCACCTCCATAGAAGAGCGGATCTTCGACCTTGGGTATGACGTCGCGTTGGAACATAACACGGTCTTCGGGATCATCGTTTACTCCAAAGCCTTCTGGAACTCGGAGACAGCGCACGCCATGCCTCTCTACCGGAATATTCAACGGGAAGGGGTCGGCGTATGAGCCGCAACGATACGCTGATCAGGTATCGAAGGGAAAAGGCGGGTGAAACGCTGCAGGACGGGAAAATTCTTTTTGATGCTGAACGGCTGTCTTCAGCGGTAAACCGTTTGTATTATGCGCTCTTCTACGAAGTTACGGCCCTCCTTCTGACCAAAGACCTCTCCTCTACAAAGCACAGCGGCATTCTGGCCCTGTTCAACGAGCATTTTGTGAAGACGAAAAAAGTGGATATCGAATCCGGAAGGTTCTTTTCCCGCATGTTCGAGTTCAGGCAGAAAAGCGATTACGCGGATTTTGTTCATTTTGAAGCGGACAAAGTCAGGGAATGGCTCGAAAAATCCGGTCAGTTTATCGAGGATCTCGAGAAAGTCATCGAGAAAGAGTCGCAGCGTTAAGTTGCAGTAAATTCCGTTTTCCCGCTCACGTTCCAGGGCCGCGAACCACCAGCCTGCCTGTCCATAGTTGAACCTGTATTTTCTCTCCCGATTGCTTGAATTCAGGAGCGAGCGCATTCTCCGCAGCTTGCTGCGGGGTTAGCGAGCGATTAGAATAAAATACTACCCTGAGAATCGAAGATTCCCTGCAGATGTCTATGCGAACCTTCATTTGCTGCAGGGAGCTTCAATGTCTGTCATTCGACGGTCTCGTCCGAAACCGCGAGGAGGAGATCGAGTTTGCCAGAAAGAAAAGCGGACTCGCGTAAAAGACCGCCCGCCTTGACCTTTTGTCCTTTTGTCTTCCGCCCGGTTACCGGGGCATTTTCGGGGTATTGCTATTTCATCTTCGATGTGATAGCGTTTTCCCGGCGCCCGTAGCGTCAATTTCGATAACGAGCAACTAAACCTGCACGGGAGATAAGGCGATGGACCTGTTCGACCGTATTTTCTGTCTGCACCAAATTTTCGCCCGTTCACGTTATCCCGTTACCAGCGCCGATATTCAGGAACGGCTTGAATGTTCCCGCGCCACGTTCACCCGAATGGTCCGGGACATGAAGAATTACCTCGGCGCTCCCATTGAGTTCGATCGCAAGACCTTCGGCTACTATTACGCGGCCACGGGCGAGCATCCCTACGAGCTGCCCGGCCTCTGGTTCAACGCCTCGGAACTCCACGCCCTGCTGACCGTCCAGCAACTGCTGTCCGAAGCCCAGCCCGGCCTGCTCGAAAGCCATATCGCGCCGCTCCGCAAAAGGATAGAACAAATCCTGAAGACCCGGCAAGCGGGCCAAAGCCAAGTCGAAAAACGAGTGCGCATTCTGAGTATGGCCGGACGGAGAAGCGCTTCCGAGCACTTTGCCGCTGTCGCGGACGCGGTGCTCAAACGCAAGCGTCTGCATATCCATTATCATGGACGCCAGCGCGATAAAATCACCGAACGCGCCGTTTCTCCTCAACGGCTTGTCCATTACCGGGACAATTGGTACTTGGACGCATGGGACCACACGAAGCGGGGGCTCAGAAGTTTCTCCGTGGACCGGATACTGAAAGCGCGCATGCTGGACGCGCGGGCCGTGGAAATCAACGACGGAAAGCTCAATGCATACTTCGGCTCCGCTTACGGTATTTTCTCCGGCAGGGCGGACCGAAAGGCCGTTCTGCGCTTTACCGCCGAGCGCTCGAAATGGGTCGCCGATGAAGTCTGGCATCCCCGGCAGAAGGGCCGGTTCGAAGGCGAGCATTACGTTCTTGAGGTCCCCTACGCGGACCAGCGCGAGCTTGTCATGGACATTCTAAAGCACGGGCCGGAGGTGGAAGTCATGGCGCCCACAGCTCTCCGAACAGAAGTGAGAGAAAGGCTGGCACGGTCCATTGCCCAATATCAGCCCGATGCGTCATCATAACAACGAATGAAAGCCCCTCGCCCTACCCTCTCCCCTCGTGGGAGAGGATAAAGGTGAGGGGGGATTTTCAGGTGAAATTAATATTGTCACAGGCTCACGTTTTGAGCCTGGCGTTTGGTAGGATATGAGACGAAAAACCGTAAAAGATGATGGATATAGTTGCTATAGAGCTGCGGGGCGAATCGTCTGCGTTGACGTGGAAACAACAGGGCTTTCGACGGCGAGGGGAGATCGGATCATAGAAATCGGAGCGGTTGTGCTTGAAGGGGACCAAATCGGTGAGGAGTTCCACGCGCTTATCCGTGTTAAAGAGCCCATCCATTGGGCGGCGCAACAAGTGCATGGAATTACCGAAGAGATGCTGATCGGCAAACCGATGGCGGACGAGGTCATGCTGGAATTCAGGAAGTTTATCACAGACAGCACGCTCGTGGCCCACAACGCGAGATTCGATATGGGGTTTATAAGCGATGAATTTCTGCGGCTCGGCATGGGGCTGACGAATCCTTGTCACTGTACGCTGGAACTGAGCAGGAGTCTGTATCCGAAGCTTCTGAATCACAGACTTGAAACGGTCTACCGGCATTTGTTCGGCAGGATACCGGGAGAGGCCAAGCGCCATCGCGCCTTGGACGATGCGAGAATGGTGGCGAGGATGTGGGTGGAGATGATGCGTCTTTGACGGTTTAAGCAGCTTAAACGGTTCAAACGGTTGCAACGGTTTAAGCGATTTCAACGATCCTACGGCTTGAACAGCTTAAACGGTTTCACGGCTTAAACAGAAACGATTCAACGGCTTGAACGGCTTAAACGGTTTAAACCGTTTGAACAAGGAGGAAACCATGTACTTCGAAGACCTGGAGGTATGGAAGCTTTCAAGAGTACTGACGAACAGGATATACGATGCAAGCGGAGACGGCCGGTTTTCGAAAGACTTTGATCTGAAAAGCCAGATCCGCCGGGCGGCCGTGTCCGTCATGTCCAATATCGCCGAAGGCTACGAGCGAGGAGGCAATCAGGAATTCATTCAGTTTCTCTCCATCGCGAAGGCCTCATGCGGCGAAGTGCGCTCGCAGCTTTACCTTGCGCGGGACCGGGAGTATATAGCCGCAGAGGAATGCGACCGGTTGATAGATGTATTTAAGAAGCTTTCTATCATGCTGAATAATTTCATGGAGTCCCTCAAAGGCAGTTCGTATAAGGGGCCAAAGTACAAACAGCCGGTGAAGAAGAGCATGAAAGAGGAAATGGATGAGATAATGCGGGAGTTGAAGGGGGATAAGAAGTAGCGGTTTAAACAGTTCAAGCGGTTGCAGCGGGTGCCTTCACGGTTCAAACGGTTCAATCGGTTTAAACAGTTTAAACGGTTATTTAGTCCAGCTTGAACGGCTTAAACGGATTGAGCGGATTGAACGGTTACTTAGATTGGTTTGAACGGTTTGAACTGTTCATGAAACGGTTTGAACTGTTATCAGGAGTTTGACGATGGAAAAGCGCCGAAAAAAGGCTGGCAAGGCAACGCCGGAATCGTATAGCGAATTTGTTCATGACATCGGCCGATTGATTATAGAGACGCAGGATCTTGCGCGTCAGCATGGTTTGTTCCCGAACAACCGGGAGTTTTTTGAGTGCCGGAAGTGCGGTCTGCTGGAGGGCGTAGATTTCGAGGGCAGGCTTATGACCTGTTACGTAGGGGCGGAGGACATTGATACGGGGCTACAATTTACCGAGCCTGATGAACATGGCGTGAGCCGGTGTCCGAAATGTGGGAAAAAGGTGAAGTGCAACTGGCTGTAACGGTATAAACAGTTTAAACGGTTATAAAACAGCTTGAACGGCTTCATCGGCTTAAACGGTTTGAACGGCTGCTTTACTCGATTTGAACGGTCAAATGGAAGCATCGGTATTATTCTCTGCAAGGCAAAAAACAAGGTGGTCGTGGAATACGCCCTGCGGGACACCAGGAAGCCCATCGGAGTTTCCGGGTACAAGCTCACGGAAGCCCTGCCGAAGAAACTGCAAGGCAAGCTGCCGACGATTGAGGAGTTGGAAAAGGAGTTGGGAAGAAGGAATAGAGGCGCGTGATCCGATCACAGCGGCCCTTTCCCGGTCGGACAAGCGCCCTGGCAACCGCTTGTCGCAATATGGCGGAAGAGCTTGGGGTAAAGGGGGCAAGTTTAAATAGTATCACGGTTTGAATCGGCTTGAACGGCTGTAACGGTATAAACAGTTTAAACGGTTTTAAAACAGCTTGAACGGCTGTAACGGCTTAAGCGGTTTGTGCGGTCCAATGTCATGGAGGGGAAGTGACTGAGGCATATTTCAAATATTGGGGTAAGGCGGAGAAGGACGGCGATGGCTATCATCTCTTGCCGTATCACTGTCTCGACGTGGCGGCGGTGGGGTGGATATTGTTCGATCCAGGAAAACCCCTCTGTCAAAGACTGGCGAAGCAATTAGGTGTAGCTCCTTCCTGGCTGCAACGCTGGGTCACTTTCTGTCTCAGTCTTCATGACATTGGAAAGTTCGCCACCGCTTTTCAAGGTTTGAGGCCTGATATGTCACCGACGCTTGTACCTTCAAACACTACAATGCCTTATACAGAGCGGCATGATACTCTCGGATTTAGCCTTTGGCAAGAGATATTGGTTGGCCGTTGGGAGGGAATCGGAGGCTTCAACTATGCCGCCAATCATCCCGATATGAAAAAGATTCTGCGCAACGTCGGCCCTTGGATGGAAATTGTTACTGGACATCACGGCGAGCCTCCAAAGCGAACACCGATTCGTTATCAGAACTTCTTTACTGTAGCTGATGAAGATGCTGCGAGTCGTTTCCGGGAAACGGCCGCCTCCTTGTTCTTAGTCGATTTCAATGGCGAGGTATTCACGGATAAGGCTATTAAGAACCGTCTCAAGCTTTCCTCCTGGATGTTGGCCGGTGTGGTAGTGCTTGCGGATTGGCTGGGCTCGGGGCGCAAACCCGATATTTATTTACATGATGAGATGGCACTGGGTGAATACTGGGAAAAGCATGCGTTGCCGTTTGCCGCAAGTGTGATTGCCAATGCCGACCTCTCACACGCTACAACCGAGTCCTTTGCAGGCACCCGTCACCTGTTTCCTTTCATTACAGCACTTACTCCTCTTCAGGAGTGGGCGGAGAAACGTCAGATCGGGGAGAGCAATCAGCTTTTCATTCTTGAAGATGTTACAGGCGCAGGAAAAACCGAGGCAGCGCTTGCGCTGTCGCACCGGATGATGGCGAATGGCTTGGCGGATGGCATCTATGTGGCTCTCCCGACGATGGCGACAGCCAATGCCATGTATGAACGGCTTGGCAAGGCCTACCGCAGGCTCTTCTCGGCAGATGCGCATCCTTCGCTCGTCTTGGCCCACGGAGCAAGACATCTCTCTGAGGAGTTTCGTAATTCAGTCGGGTTGCCTGAGGCTTCTTCGGCGAGCCGGAACTATGCGGATGATGAAGAGCCGGGCGAGGCCTATTGCAGTGCCTGGCTTGCCGATAGCAGGAAGAAAGCCCTACTTGCGGAAGTTGGCGTCGGAACACTTGATCAAGCTCTGTTGGCGGTTCTTCCTGCCCGGCATCAGTCGTTGCGGATTTTCGGATTGGCCCGAAAGGTTCTCATCGTTGACGAAGTCCATTCTTACGATCCCTACATGAACCAGCTATTGCAAACACTTCTTGAGGCTCACGCCCGACAGGGTGGGAGCGCAATTCTTCTTTCAGCAACCCTGCCGCAACTGATGCGGGAAAAGTACGTTCACGCCTTTTGCGCAGGGGCCGACGTGGCTATACCCTCGCTCGTTGAAACTCCGCCTTATCCGCTTGCAACGCACGTCCCGACAATGGAATCGACGGAAACTCACCTGATGACACGGCGCAACGTGGAACGAACGGTCATAGTATCCATGCTAGATCAGCCGGATCAAGCTCTGACCATCGTCAAAGAGGCTGTCGGGAAAGGGCAGTGCGTTTGTTGGGTGCGTAACACCGTCAAGGATGCCCGTGCTGCCTACGATCTTGTTGCGGGCCAGGATTGGACGGAAAAGAACAAGCTTATGATTTTCCATAGCCGATTCGCAATGGTAGATCGCCAGCGCATCGAAACCGCTACGTTGGACTTATTCGATAAAAAGTCTACTGCGGATAAACGCCAGGGGCGCGTGCTTATTGCAACGCAGGTAGTTGAACAGTCGCTCGATCTCGATTTCGACGTCATGATCTCCGATCTTGCCCCCATCGATCTTCTTATCCAACGGGCTGGTCGCCTGCATCGGCATGTGCGGGATGCCGCCGGTAACCCCTTGCAGCAGGAGGGTGCTATTGACCAACGTGGTGAACCATATCTCTATATTTTCGGTCCGACTCCCACGGCAACACCTGCCAAAGACTGGCTGAAGGGGCCGCTGCCGGGGACTCAAGCCGTGTATCAGAATGTAGGACAGTTGTGGTTGACCCAGCAGCACCTCTGCGACCTTAAGAAGATCAGCATGCCCGGTGATGCCAGGCGCTTGATTGATGGCGTTTATGGCGATGCCGCACAGGAAAACATTCCAGAGACGTTGCGTGATTTAACGTGGAAGGCGGAAGGAGATGCCGTGGGGAAAAGGGGGATGGCACGGCTGAATGCGTTGAAACTTGCGATGGGCTACACCCGTGCAAGCGCGGAGGATAGCGGTGGATGGGACAAAGAAACACGCATCCCGACCCGGCTCGGTGACGACAGCATCACCATTGCACTTGCCCGCATCGCCGGTGATAGGTTGAATCCATACACAGAAGTCCCTGAATTCGCCTGGGAGTTGAGCATGCTCGACATGCCTAAAAGAGACTGGAAAAAAGTGAAAGAGAATATTCCTGGCAATCTGCAAGACAAGATCAAACGGCTAAAGGACGAAGTAAAAATATTGAAATGGGTGGAAGTGCTGCCGCTGACAGCGGAACTCAGCGTCTATTATGATGCCGTCATGGGGTGGGGACTCAAAAAGGAGGAAGGCAATGAATCTGATAAATGATGCATGGCTGCCGGTGATTCGGGCCAGCGGCAAGAAAGAACCGATTGCGCCATGGCAAATTGCCGAACGCAATGATCCGGTTATCGAGCTGAATGCGCCGCGTCCCGACTTTCAGGGTGCGCTGTATCAGTTTTTGATCGGGTTGCTTCAGACCAGTTTTGCCCCGGCAGATCATGATGTGTGGCTTGAATATTGGGGAGAACCGCCTGTTGGCAAAGCTTTGCAGGCACAATTACGAACTATCGAAGATGCCTTTATATTTAAAGGTAACGCTATTCTGCCGGCGTTGCCTGTGTTTATGCAGGAAGCAAATCTTGTCGATGGAGAAACAAAGCCTATTGCAGCATTGTTGATCGAAGCCCCGGGAGGCAAAACCATTAGGGAGAACCTTGATCATTTTATCAAAAGGGATTGTGTAGGTAAATTATGTTACTCTTGTGCGGCAACAGCCTTATTTACTCTTCAGACAAATGCGCCGTCTGGTGGTGTGGGGCATCGCGTTGGTTTACGTGGAGGCGGGCCGCTAACGACGCTGATCACCCCGACGGAAAACGCATCGCTATGGCAGAAGCTTTGGTTGAATGTTTTGGATGCCGAAAGCCTTGTCAGCAGGGTTGATCAGCCGGCAGCGGGGGTATTTCCGTGGATGGGTTTGACACGATGGTCTGATAAAAATGGTGTGGAAACCCGTCCTGAAAATACACATCCTTTGCAGGTGTATTGGGGAATGCCGAGAAGAATTAAACTGAACTATAGGTCTGAAACGACTGGCACATGTGACCTTTGCGGTGAAGAAAATACAGCGCTCATTAAGGAATACACGACCCGCAATTATGGAGTCAACTATGTTGGTGAATGGGTGCATCCATTGACGCCCTATTGGTTTGATCCTAAAAAGGAGAAGCCTCCTTTATCTATCAAGGGACAGAAGGGTGGATTAGGCTATCGCCATTGGCTCGGATTTGTACTGGCCAAATCCGATATCGGCGATCGCGCAGCAAAAGTTACGCGAGCTTTTATGGAGGAACGTGCCTTCGATATCGGTGAGCAGCGTCGCGCCCGCCTCTGGTGTTTTGGCTACGACATGGACAACATGAAAGCTCGTTGTTGGTATGATCATGTCCTTCCACTCTTCCAACTTAATCCAATACAGCGTGATAATGTACTTGCTTGGATCGGAGACTTGATCAGCGCAGCAGGGGAGGTGGCAGATAACCTGGGATGTCAAGTCAAGGCTGCATGGTTCTCCCGTCCTGCGGATGTCAAGGGAGACGTGATTAACATGAACACCATAATTCAGGAATTCTGGCAGCATAGTGAAGGGAAATTTTATAAATTGCTGGAGCGGATCACTGCGCTTCCGGGTAATCAACGGCTGGTCCCTTCAGAAATTTACGCTGAATGGGTTAAGGAGCTTCAGGCGATGGCATACAGTCTTTTCGACACGTGGGCTTTAGAGTCACCAGCCGAAGATCTGAATATGAGGCGCATTATAGCAGCTCGTCGCGGATTGACGAAAAAAATGAATAGCAGCAAACAGATGAAGGCATTATTCGCAAAGGCCAATATGGGAAAGGGGGTTACAAATGCAGCAAGTACAAGCGTATCGCTTCCTTAAAGAAGCAGAAACTCGTGAGAAGTTGCGCGCATGGTGGGAATCACTAAAACATAAACGCGGGGACCGTGCGAGGCTGCGTAGAGCGGAAGAGCCTTCTGATGTTCTGCTGACGGAGCCATTTTTCCGATTTCTTCATCAAATGCCGGAAACATGGTCCAAAGAGAATGAGATTATCACGTCGGCAATTGTTGCTGCAGCATTAGCTCACGTGAAGGAAATTAATGATGGCGCAACTTTTGCGACACAGCTTGCATTGCCGAAAGCTTCATCTAAAAAGAAGGCGAGAATGAGTGAACTGCGGTTTCGACAACTGCAAAAAAGCAGCACTCCCGATGAGTTTTTTATTCGCATAGTTCGGGCGATCCGGCTTACGGATAGTAAGGTCAATATATACTCATTGGCTGAAAGTATCCTGCACTGGATGAATGAATATAGATATGGTGTAGACCGGGAACCGCAGAAACGACTTGCAGTTGGCTGGGCTACCGACTATTACACATCAACTCCCGAACAACAATAAAATCAATTGACGATCACAAGGAGGATTAAATTATGAACCGTTTTTTGCAACTTCATTTGTTGACCTCGTATCCACCGGCTAATCTGAACCGAGATGACCTTGGCCGTCCCAAAACAGCGAAGATGGGCGGTGTCGACCGTCTTCGAGTATCTTCGCAAAATCTCAAGAGAACATGGAGAACATCTGAAATATTCGAATCAGCCATTAAGAATGGTATCAGAACAAAAATGATTGGTATTGATGCTTTCAAGAAACTTTCAGCTTTTCCCGCATTAAGTCGGACGGAACAAGAAAACCTCGCAAAAAATATCGCCCTGGTTTTTGGCTCGCTAAAAAATGACACGTTAGAACTTGACACTTTGGCTTTCATTTCTGATGCGGAGCTATCCAGGATCGATAATGTTATAGATAGCTTTAAAAATGGATTAGGTGGTGCAACCGAGGACTCCAACTCTCTTGGGGTTAAGCTTTTCACTGCACTGTCTTCTGACATTCATCCCTCCATCAAGAATATAATCGGTATCCTGAAAGGCGAGAAACAATCTGCTATGCTGATTGCAGATTGGAGTAAAGAACTGAAAAAGCAGATTAAAAATTACAAAAACGCCGAAGACAAAAGCCCCTATGATTTTCTCGCAAAGATGAACGATAAGCGGTCCGAATGGCTGGACGGCATTATGGGTGATGCCGAGGTCCGCGATGATCAACTGGAGTTATTTTTCGCTGATGAATATGCCAAGCTGACAAAGGATATATTGAAGAAATTGTCACTGGGCGACCTGTTGTCAGGGAAGAATGCCAAAGAAACCATTTACGGGGAGGTTAAACACAAAGAACATATTCAATTATGTAAAGGATGGGAGGGGCAGATTGATGCTTGGATAGAAGGAGTAATGAAATCCGACGACGAAGATTATACATCTAGCGACCATATCCAAAATCTCAAAATGGCAGTATCTCCTGTAGCCATTGCCAAATCATCAATATTGACAAATGAACGTACTAACGCGGATATCGCACTGTTTGGCAGAATGTTGGCATCCTCACCAAAGCACAATATAGAGGCTGCGTGTCAGGTTGCACATGCAATCAGTGTTCATCCTGTGGTTATTGAGGATGATTATTTCACTGCTGTTGAAGAAATGAGTAAGTACAGGGATGACTCAGGTGCTGCACATATCGGGGAAACTGGTTTTGCCGCCGGGCTTTTTTACTCGTACATCTGTATTAATCGTGAGCTGTTAATCAGAAATCTTATAGCGGATTTTAACGAAGATGTTGATATAAATGATGCAAAATATAGTGCTGAACGAGCATTGGCACTCAAAGCAATTTGCGCTTTGACTGAAGCTGCGGTTAAGGTTGCGCCGGAAGGTAAACAGAACAGTTTCGGAAGTCGGGCCTACGCCAGCTATGTCCTTGCGGAAAAGGGTGATCAGCAACCGCGGTCGTTGTCTGTCGCTTTTTTGAAGCCGATTACAACGCATGATGGGGATGATTTCGGAGCCTCGGCCATTCAAGCGCTCACAAAACAGCAGGCGAACATGGATCAAGTCTATGGCCCTTGCGCTGATACGCGGTGTATGTTCAATGCGCTGACTGGGGAAGGGTCTTTGACGGAACTACTAAAGTTCGTATCAGAATAAGGAGACGATCATGGAATTTCTAACCTTTCGCCTTTATGGCCCCTTAGCCAGCTGGGGAGAGATCGCAGTGGGACAATCTCGGCATACTGCCGCTTATCCCAGCAAATCGGCGCTCCTTGGGCTGTTAGGTGCGGCACTTGGTATTCGACGCGACGAAGAGGAGCGGCAAATGGCTTTGGCTGCAGGATATCAGTTTGCCGTCAAGGTGATAAGCACCGGTCATCTATTGCGTGATTATCATACGGTCCAGGTGCCTGATTCGGTTGGAGCAGTTACCTACTATACACGGAAGGATGAATTAATCCTCGGGAAGGAGCGACTTGGTACTATCCTTTCCAGCCGTGAATATCGTTGCGATGCATTGTCATTGGTGGCAGTCAAGGCGTTGGAGGGAGCGGCGTTTTCTCTAAATCAACTAAGAGATGCCTTGCTCACCCCAAAATTCCACCTCTACCTTGGCCGCAAGTCATGCCCGCTTGCGGTTCCTATCAAACCTCGTGTGCGCGATGCAGCGGGTTTCGGCCATGCGCTTGACGAGTATCCGAATGGCCCATTGTACATCTCATCGAAGCTGCTCCGAATCGCCCGGAAAGAGAGCGAAGGTGGGCAGATGGCTGACGCACCATCTGTTGCAACCCTGTCCTCTGATGACCAATATGCGTTATCCCTCAAGAAGCAACCGGTTCGTTACTACTGGGAAGGAGAGTCCGGGGATTATCTTAAGGCGCAGCAGGTTCTTACGCGGCACGATCAGCCGCTTTCCCGGAGCCGTTGGCAGTTCACACAAAGGCCGGAGAACCTCTATATGGCAAGGGAGGAAGACTAATGTATTTCTCCAGAGTCAGAGTGAGTTCAAATATTACGGAGTTGTCGCGTCTGCATCATGTCCTTCGGGGCAATGGCTATGGTGTCCACCAGTTGCTTTGGGACCTCTTCCCGGAGGAAAAAGAACGCTCCTTTCTCTTTCGCGAAGAGATTGCCGGAGAGCAGCTTCCTCATCACAAGGGTGTCAGGGGTGAGCCGATCTACTACATTGTCTCGCAACGTGAGCCAAGCAAGGGAAATCCGATTTTCACGGTTGAAAGTAAACCCTATTCCCCTAAACTTTCGGCAGGAGACCGTCTGTCGTTCAAGCTGCGTGCCAACCCTATCATTTCCCGCAGTGAAGAAGGAAAGAAAAATTCAATAAAACACGATGTCGTTATGGATGCCCAGTATCATTTATTGCGCGAACTGGCTCGCGATTGCGGCGTCGATGACAGCGGTAAAAAATCCGATTTGAAGGAACGGGTTCTTGCTTCCTGGCTTGCGTCTAACAATCCTGCCATTACTGCAAAGCTTGAGCGAATCTTAGAGGGCAATGAACGCTACCGGGATCATGCAGACAATAAGCGCGCACCGATCAAACAATTTGATCTGGCGCTGAAAGCCTCAACGGATTCGGCCCTTGAAAAGTGGCTGACGGATAAGGGCAACAAGAACGGATTTGTTTTGGCTCACGACGAAAAACGAGATCGCCTAATGTTTCAAGCCGAAGGCTATCGTTGGCATGCTCTTCCGAAAAAAGGGCGATCCGCCGGATTCAGTTCCGTCGATTTTGAAGGAGAAATAGAAGTGACAGATCCGAAGCTCTTTGCTGATGCTCTCTTGACCGGCATCGGCCCCGCCAAAGGCTTTGGCTGCGGGCTTATGCTGGTGAGGCGGGTGTGAGCACTCGGGAGCGTACGGACGGGATGTGAGGTCGTAACAATTTGTCACGGGCTGATGCTGACTGAAATTACGGAAAAAGGGTGAGTACAATTTGTACCGACCCTTATACTGGACATTGCCATTTACACTGCCAGGGAGTATGACCATGAAGAAAAAGAACGAACAGGTTCCATCAAAAAACGAGTTGATCCTCTACCAGACTGAGGACGGGAAAATCAGGATAGAGGTCCGGCTGCAGGATGAAACCGTCTGGCTGACTCAGAAACTCATGGCTGAGTTGTTCCAGACCTCCGTCCCCAATATCAACATACACATCAATAACATCTTTGAAGAAGGGGAGCTGGAGGCGGATTCAGTTATTAAGGAATACTTAACAACTGCCGCGGACAATAAGAAGTACCAGACAAAATTCTACAACCTCGACGTGATCATATCCGTGGGGTATCGGGTGAAATCCCATCGCGGCACTCAGTTCCGCATCTGGGCCACCCAGCGGCTGCGGGAATACATTATCAAGGGCTTCGCCATGGATGACGACCGGCTGAAACAGGCCGGAGGCGGCAATTATTTCGACGAGCTGCTGGCCCGTATTCGGGATATTCGCTCTTCTGAAAAGGTCTTTTGGCGCAAGGTGCTGGACATCTATGCCACCAGCATAGACTACGATCCGGACGTCGATCTTTCGCAGAAATTCTTCGCCGCAGTGCAGAACAAAATGCACTGGGCCGCGCATGGACAGACGGCGGCGGAGATCATCCACACCAGGGCGAACGCGGCCAAGCCGAATATGGGCATGACTACCTGGTTGGGCGAAAAACCCCGGAAAACAGACGCTGAAATCGCCAAGAACTATCTGAACGAAAAAGAACTTGATGTATTGAACCGGATCGTAAGTATGTATCTGGAATTCGCGGAGCTTCAGGCGCTCTCCCGCAAGCCCATGTATATGCGCGAATGGATTACGAAACTGGACGATTTTTTAAAGGTCAGCGGCCGGGATATCCTTAAGCATACCGGAAAAGTCAGTCATGAGAAGGCCTTGGAAAAGGCGTACGCTGAATACGAAAAATACCAAAAGGAACGCTTGAATGAGCCGTCTCCCGTGGAGCGGCAATTCCTTGAAGCGGTCAAGGAGATGAAGCAGATTGAGAAAGGAAGAAAAGGAAGGCGCAAAGATTAAAGGGCGGGGACAAATTGTCACCCCTTTGGAGTTCAGTCATAGACATAATGTCGATAACTCACAAATTGTTCCTGGATTACCTCAGTTGTACGAAAGGATCGTACAACTGAAATATTCTCAACCACGGTTTGATTGAGGAGTTCCCTATATGCCACAACCTCTTACCCAGTACGCTGAACTGCTTGGCCAGATAAAACAACGGATCAGGCAGGGGCAGACGCGCGCCGTTCTTTCCGCCAATGCCGAGATGATCCTGACCTACTGGGATATTGGGCGGATGATTCTGGAAATACAGACACGGGAAGGATGGGGCGCTTCACCAATTTTGCCACAGGCCGTGGCACAATTACAGCTATTCGAGAGAAAGAAGCTTAAGGCCGGGAATGCGGTTGAAGTGTTTGACATTACGGGTAAGGAGGGGCAATTTATGGACCTCGCACATAGCGGCGATGAATGCGTCCTTGACGCCGATGTCCATGCCTTTGCTGGTCAGAGCGTAATGGAGCACGGCGGCTTTCCTTGCGCACGCATCATCGAAGGGGATCACGGTCACGTGTTTGAGGAGTTTGTCGATAAGGCCGGTCTTGCCGCTCCTCTGGACGCCGTACATCAGTTCATACACGGTTATGGAAGTTACCTGAAGGCGATATTTAAGATAGGCTTTTTTGAGAAGCTCCGCGCCGGGTTGACGCTTTTTCAAGTAGTCGATAACAACGTCCGTGTCTACAACGAGCTTCGGGGCTTCCACGTCTTCCATTTTTTGTCAAGCTCCTTGAGGGGACTTTCGAAATCCACGTCTTTAAGCGCTCCTTCGAGGGCGAGGAAGCTGTCTTTTCCCTTCGTGATGACAAGTGTTCCCTTATTGACACGAATGTTCACTGCGTCCCCCTCTTCAACGCCGATTTTTTCGAGGAGGTTTTCAGGAACGGCGATGCAGTCTTTTTTTGCTGTTTTCACAGTCAACATGTTGTGCTCCATCTATGCGAAGTGAAGCTCCACGGCTTCTCGTAGATTGGCCGTAAGTTCGTTTAGCGTCTTACCCTGGGTGACGACGGGCAGGTCGATGCACTCGGCAACATAAAACTGTTCGCCTTTGTAGATATGGACCTGAATGATCTTCTTCATGACTGATTTATAGCATTACTGCCGAAAAAAGTCAATTCACGGCTTAAACGGTTTGTGACCTGAGAGAGACAGTGTCGGATGTTACGCGGGCTTATGGAGTTTCACCCCAGGTATCTGCGCGAAGTGCCCGTCGAGGGTGAAAATGGAAAGGTTGTGCTCAATGGCGATTGCGGAGATAAAAATGTCGGAGTGGGGGAGCGTCAGTCCCTTTTTCCTGAGTGAGGCGGACAGGTCTCCGGCTTTTTGCCAGAGGGATTTGGACATCTCCGCGTATTTCAGATGGGAGACGGTCGTCAGGACCTGCGCTTTCTCCACGTCCGATCTTACGCCCCGCACCAGCTCGAACAGGACGACGCCGCAGGTCCATACCGCATCTTCGAGGATCAGGGCTTCGAGCGCGTCGCCGGTCCCGGAGCGCTGCTTGAAGAATTCTATCCAGACGCTTGTGTCCGCCAGTATGCCGCTACTTTTTTCGCTCAAGGAGCTTCTCCCGTGTGCGCTGCGCTTTGAGCTCGCGTTCTTCCTCTTTTTTCCAGTCGTAATCGATTTTGATCTTGCCCCGGAGCGCAAGCAGGTCCATCATTTTCTTTTGCCGGATGAATTCCTGGACAGCGGTGGTTATCGCTTTGGTCTTGGATTTTTCACCGGTGGCCTTCTGCGCCTCGGTGATAAGCTCGTCGGGTATGTTCAATGTTGCACGCATATCATGCACCTCCAGAATATGCGGTTATTATATGCGTAGAAAGCGTGAAAGTCAAGGACTGGTATTGCTGAAGCAGTTTAAACGAGTTGCGCATTACTACGAGGTATTACCATGACCGAACCGATTCTTCCTCCGTTAAAGCCTATTCCCATGAAGGACCGCGTGTCGGTCCTGTTCGTGGAGAAGGGAAACCTCGACGTACTGGACGGCGCGTTCGTGATAGTGGACAAAAACGGCGTGCGTACGCACATTCCAGTGGGCGGGGTGGCGTGTCTCATGCTGGAGCCGGGGACGCGGGTGTCGCACGCTGCGGTGACTCTGGCGTCGCGGGTCGGATGTCTGCTCGTCTGGGTCGGCGATGGAGGCGTGCGGCTGTATGCTTCGGGCCAGCCTGGAGGGGCGCGGGCGGACCGACTTCTGTATCAGGCGAAGTTGGCCTTGGATGATGATGCACGTTTGAAGGTGGTCCGCAAGATGTACGCTATGCGGTTTAAGGAAGAGCCGCCGGAGAGGCGCAGCGTTGAACAGCTTCGCGGCATCGAGGGTGTGCGGGTGCGCAAGATGTACGATCTTCTTGGAAAGCAGTACAAAGTGGAATGGAAAGCCCGCAACTACGATCACACAGAATGGGGAAGCGGCGATGTTCCGAACCGTTGCTTGAGTTCCGCCACTGCATGTCTTTACGGCATCAGCGAAGCGGCGATCCTTGCGGCGGGTTATGCTCCCGCGATCGGCTTTATTCATACCGGCAAGCCCCAGTCATTCGTGTATGACATTGCCGACATTTTTAAATTTGAAACTGTCGTGCCGGTTGCGTTTCGCATTGCTTCGAAGAAGGGATGTAATCCTGAACGAGATGTGCGGATCGCATGCCGTGATGCTTTCAGGCAATCAAAGATATTGCAGAGGATCATACCGACGATCGAACAGGTGCTTTCAGCCGGCGGTCTTGAAGTTCCGAAGCCGCCGGAAGAATCTGTTGCTCCTGCGATTCCCAACAAGGAGGGTCTCGGCGATGCTGGTCATCGTGGCTGAAAACGTGCCGCCCCGATTACGAGGGCGACTTGCGATCTGGCTCCTGGAAGTCCGGGCAGGCGTCTATGTCGGCAAGGTGTCGCGGCGAGTGCGCGAGATGATCTGGGAACAAGTTGAGAAGGGGATGGAAGGCGGCAACGCGGTCATGGCTTGGACCACGAACACGGAATCGGGGTTTGACTTCATGACGCTCGGAGCGAATCGAAGAATTCCGAGGGAGATGGACGGGATAAAGCTGGTGTCTTTTCTGCCTGAAAACAGCGCTTCAGAAGATGTAGAGCCGGCAGTGAAGGTCTAACAGATTTAATTAGTATTTTGCTCGGTAGATTGCTGGCCCCCGAAATTGTTCCATGATTTCGGGGAAGTAGAAGAAGTATGTTCCCCGCACGTGCGGGGATGAACCGGTGCTGAAGTGGTTCACGGATTCACTGATGATATGTTCCCCGCACGTGCGGGGATGAACCGGTCCAGAATCACTGCGCCGCCCTCGGCGTAATATGTTCCCCGCACGTGCGGGGATGAACCGGCCGAGCTCGCCAAATACCACTATCTCACCAAATGTTCCCCGCACGTGCGGGGATGAACCGGCAGTTTTAGGTTATGCTTCGACAGTGGCCGGATGTTCCCCGCACGTGCGGGGATGAACCGACGACTCCGACGTTCTTGCGGAGGAAAGCGGCATGTTCCCCGCACGTGCGGGGATGAACCGATCGAACAACAAAAGGCCGGCGAGGTGGACTCATGTTCCCCGCACGTGCGGGGATGAACCGGACGGTTTCATCGACGCAACAAAATCAGATGAATGTTCCCCGCACGTGCGGGGATGAACCGAAATACCCGACGACCATGCCGGCATCTGTGCTATGTTCCCCGCACGTGCGGGGATGAACCGGGTGACAAAATGCCGCCCCTGAGGTCAGTGAGATGTTCCCCGCACGTGCGGGGATGAACCGCGCCTTCACTTCTTCCGCTACTTTTGCTGACGATGTTCCCCGCACGTGCGGGGATGAACCGGGTTTTCCCTTGGCGTCTTTTTGTCCGCTGTCATGTTCCCCGCACGTGCGGGGATGAACCGAGATCGAGGACGCGCTTTCCGCGCCGGCCGAGATGTTCCCCGCACGTGCGGGGATGAACCGAAATCATGAGCTGCCGGTAGTATTGAAGGCCATGTTCCCCGCACGTGCGGGGATGAACCGAAAAAACATAACGAAAGGAGTCATAACTATGGATGTTCCCCGCACGTGCGGGGATGAACCGGAACTCGAGAGCGCCGAGCGGATCCGCCTCGAATGTTCCCCGCACGTGCGGGGATGAACCGCTTGGATGGCCCGTATGATCAAATTTCCTATGATGTTCCCCGCACGTGCGGGGATGAACCGAGCGTGTGACCGCATACAAGACATTCAACAAAATGTTCCCCGCACGTGCGGGGATGAACCGGTCAGCACGTCCTTTGCAAAAAACGGCTTGGCATGTTCCCCGCACGTGCGGGGATGAACCGGTGTTCCGAACGATGTCGCCGGCGGCCGGAGCATGTTCCCCGCACGTGCGGGGATGAACCGATCCTAATGCAATGCACGTTGACTCGGTCCTGATGTTCCCCGCACGTGCGGGGATGAACCGACCGTGGAGCTCATGAACAAGACCGGGTTCGCATGTTCCCCGCACGTGCGGGGATGAACCGTCCAGTTTTCCAATTTGCTCTTTTCGCACGAGATGTTCCCCGCACGTGCGGGGATGAACCGATCTCCACGGCCGGCACGCCCGATAATTTCATATGTTCCCCGCACGTGCGGGGATGAACCGATGCCATCCGTGTTGGCCGCCGCCGTGCCGCCATGTTCCCCGCACGTGCGGGGATGAACCGAAGTTCTCCCGCGTGGACGCGCAGCGCGGGCGATGTTCCCCGCACGTGCGGGGATGAACCGACCGATCTTTTGTCCTGCTTTTCTTTGCGTCTATGTTCCCCGCACGTGCGGGGATGAACCGGTGAAGTACTGCCTCCCCAAGGACGCGACGGAATGTTCCCCGCACGTGCGGGGATGAACCGATTTTGCGGACGCCGTGGGGAATCGGTCATTGATGTTCCCCGCACGTGCGGGGATGAACCGATATGTGGGAAGGCAAAGCGCAAAAATCCTATATGTTCCCCGCACGTGCGGGGATGAACCGTCTCTGCCCGCGAATGCAAATACTTCCATACCATGTTCCCCGCACGTGCGGGGATGAACCGTCATAACGCGAGGATGAGACGCGCTTCTTGCGATGTTCCCCGCACGTGCGGGGATGAACCGGCCGGGGTTTGGGAAGGGGGTGTGAATGAAACATGTTCCCCGCACGTGCGGGGATGAACCGAACGAGTCCCGCACCACGGTGATCCAGGCCGCATGTTCCCCGCACGTGCGGGGATGAACCGTGGGCGCCCAAGCCCTGCCGGAGCTCCTCGATATGTTCCCCGCACGTGCGGGGATGAACCGGCAACAGCGACCAGGACTTGTTGATTGAGCAGATGTTCCCCGCACGTGCGGGGATGAACCGGCCTCGGGCAAGGAGGCCGTGAACGTGGCGCAATGTTCCCCGCACGTGCGGGGATGAACCGCGCGGGGTCCATCTCCGCCATGGTGCGCGCGCATGTTCCCCGCACGTGCGGGGATGAACCGTACACAGTAGAATGCCCCACCTGCAACACAAAATGTTCCCCGCACGTGCGGGGATGAACCGGTTGAAGCCGATCTTGAACTCTTCCTCTCCCTATGTTCCCCGCACGTGCGGGGATGAACCGGGCTGTTAAAAGCTCTGGAGCTGTGGCGATGAATGTTCCCCGCACGTGCGGGGATGAACCGTAATCCTGATGGGAAATCTCACGCGCGACCCGATGTTCCCCGCACGTGCGGGGATGAACCGACACCAAAGAAGATTGTCTTTTATTCTGCGTTATGTTCCCCGCACGTGCGGGGATGAACCGATGGAACTGAAGACCTTAACCGGAGAAGTGATATGTTCCCCGCACGTGCGGGGATGAACCGACTTGTGAATGTAGCGTGGACGGTGGGCGCGGATGTTCCCCGCACGTGCGGGGATGAACCGGTAGTTTCTGTCAACACAGTGATTCTTGTTTTATGTTCCCCGCACGTGCGGGGATGAACCGGAACTTGATATTGCCAATCGTTATAGACTCGTATGTTCCCCGCACGTGCGGGGATGAACCGATTGAATCCGTAAAGCTGATCAACAGTCAGAGATGTTCCCCGCACGTGCGGGGATGAACCGGCTACGCCGATAATCGCGCAGACGTAGAACTCATGTTCCCCGCACGTGCGGGGATGAACCGAACACGGCAGAGGACGTTGATACAGAAATGTAATGTTCCCCGCACGTGCGGGGATGAACCGGGCTCGCTTATCCGATGGATCAACGTGGTGCTATGTTCCCCGCACGTGCGGGGATGAACCGGTTCAGCTTGATTGTTGAAAGAAACTCCACGGATGTTCCCCGCACGTGCGGGGATGAACCGTTCACGGAGTCGGTAATTTCCGAGGACATCACATGTTCCCCGCACGTGCGGGGATGAACCGTGCCTGCCTCAATCCGTTCGCTTCTCCCTCCCATGTTCCCCGCACGTGCGGGGATGAACCGTGATCAACAAAATATAGCGGAGGGGAAATGGAATGTTCCCCGCACGTGCGGGGATGAACCGACGTAGTCGTTCATGGCAGTGACGATCGAGCTATGTTCCCCGCACGTGCGGGGATGAACCGCTCCAGGCATTTGTCGCGAATCTTGTCTGCAAATGTTCCCCGCACGTGCGGGGATGAACCGGAGGTTTACAATGGCAGAAAAAAAAGCAGTAAATGTTCCCCGCACGTGCGGGGATGAACCGAGCTCATCGAAGGTCTTCTTTGTTTCGAGGCGATGTTCCCCGCACGTGCGGGGATGAACCGCCGATAAAGCAGCTCGCGCCGTCCTTTACCGTATGTTCCCCGCACGTGCGGGGATGAACCGATGGACCCACAGCCGAGCAGCTCGAAGGAGTAATGTTCCCCGCACGTGCGGGGATGAACCGAGGCCGGTGCCGTCGTTCACGAATTTCCCGTAATGTTCCCCGCACGTGCGGGGATGAACCGGATCCATCACATCAACGGTTCGGACGTATGGGATGTTCCCCGCACGTGCGGGGATGAACCGATGCAGGAAATAGTTTCTGGTTGATTTGTCCAATGTTCCCCGCACGTGCGGGGATGAACCGGTTCTGGACGAAGTGAAAGATGATGGGCACGGATGTTCCCCGCGTGCGCGGGGATGAACCGGTCACTTGGTGTCACATTGCTTATCCTGCATCCCCCATCTATACCCCGGCAAGGGTATTTCTTTTGCCGGTCCGGCCAACTATAATGCGACGAAACATCAAGATTACCTTGACGAACAAGGAAAAATTAGGCATAGTTACGCTATGGTCTTCATAAGCCTTTTCGGCGGCATACTGCTCCTCCTCTACGGCATCAAGCTCCTGAACGACGGACTTCAGAACGCGGCGGGCTCCAAGATCCGCTCGCTGCTTCGCTCCCTTACCAGCAACCGGCTGACGGCCGTGGGCGCCGGGGCGTTTATCACGGGCCTCATCCAGTCCTCGAGCGCCACTTCGGTCATGCTCGTCGGGTTCGTGAGCGCGGGGCTCATGAGCTTCCGCCAGACCCTTGCGGTGATCCTGGGCGCGGACATCGGCGCCACGCTCACGGTGCAGCTCATCGCGTTCCACGTCTACGATTACTCGGTGCTCCTCATCGGGACCGGTCTGTCCTTCTTTTTTTTCACCAAGAAGGCGCTTCCCAGGAACGTGGGCCAGGGGATCCTCGGCTTCGGGTTCGCTTTTCTCTCCCTCAAGATCATGATCGACGCCATGACCCCGCTCCAGGGGAACGAACTGTTCAGGCAGGTGTTCGTCGCCCTTACGGACACGCCGCTCATCGGGATCGTTCTTTCGGCCGGCATCACCGCGCTTATCCACAGCAGCGCGGCCACCATGGGCATCGCGCTCGCGCTCGCCACGAGCGGCCTGATCCCGCTCCATGCGGCAATTTACATCATCCTCGGCGCCAACATCGGCACCTGCGCCACGGCGCTTATCGCAAGCCTGCGTTCTCCGGCCGAGGCGCGGAGGGTGGCCTGGGCCCACGTGCTCTTTAAAGTGCTCGGGGTCGTCCTGTTCCTGCCGTTCCTCGGGCCTTTCGGGCGCCTCGTCTCCTCTACCACGCCCGACATCGCCCGGCAGATCGCGAACGCCCATACGCTGTTCAACGTGATCATGGCAATTTTGTTCCTTCCCTTCATCGGGCTTTTTTCCAAACTGGTCATAAAACTGGTGCCGGAAAAGGCCGAGGAGAAGAAATTCGGCCCCATGTACCTCGATGACCACGTTCTCGCCACTCCTTCGCTTGCGCTGGGCCAGGCCACGCGCGAGGCCCTTCGGGAGTCGGACATCGTGCGGGAGATGCTTATCGACGCGGTTAAAGTGTTCCAGAGCGACGACCCGGCGGCCATCTCGTCCATAAAGAACAAGGACAACCTGATCGACCTGCTCGACCGGCATATCCGGCTTTATCTCACCCGGCTGTCGTCGTCGCATCTGAGCGAATCCCAGTCGCGTCGCGCGATGACCGTCCTGGAGATCGCCCGCAATCTGGAGAGCATCGGGGACATTATCGACCGTAATATCATGCCCCTCGCCATGAAGCGGATCAACAAGGGGCTTACCTTTTCACAGGAGGGGATGGACGAGATCATTTCATTCCACAAAAAGGTCCTCGAGAACTTCGATACCGCCATAGCGGCCTTCGCGGGCAACGACCGGGACCTCGCGGACCGCGTCCTGCGAAACAAGGAAGAACTGGGGATCATGGAACGGGAGCTGGTCCAGGCGCACCTCGACCGCCTCCGCAAGGGCTTTCAGGAGTCCCTCGATACCAGCCATATTCATCTCGATACTATCGGAAACCTTGCGCGCATCAACTCGCTCGTCACTCACATCATTTATCCCATTGTCGAGGAAAAACGCGGCAGAGGGCGTGAGGACGTGGGGATAGAAGCGTGAGGGACGAGGGACGAGGGACGAGAGACGAGGGACGACGGACGAGGGACGACGGACGAGAGACGAGGGACGAAGGACGAGGACGAGATGGCGGCTTTGAAGAGGATTAATAGTAAGGGATTTGGAGGTTTACAGGCTTGCGTTTGAAACTGCAATGGAAATATACAACATCTCCAAAGAGTTTCCAGCTGAAGAAAAATATTCGTTAACGGACCAGATACGAAGATCTTCCCGCGCAGTGTGCGCTAATCTTTCCGAAGGATGGAGAAAAAGACGGTACAAAGCAGTGTTTATAAATAAGCTTTCTGATTCAGCGCAGGAAGCCGCAGAAACGCAAACATGGCTGGAATTTGCGCTAAAGTGCGGCTATATTGTTGATGAAGTTTTCCATAAGCTGAACGAGCAGTATGAACATATTTTTGCTATGTTAAACACGATGGAGAAAAAGGCTGATGCATTCTGTAGGTGAATGAGGGGCGAGGGATGACGGACGAGAGACGAGGGACGACGGACGATAAGGTCAAATGCTTTTGCGGCCATCGTCTGAGCGAAACGGTCGTCCATTATTTTTCGTTTTTCCCGGTCATTCGTCCGTCGTCCTAGTGAGCAGAGCGAACGATCGTCTATCGTCTCTCGTAAAAAGGGCGGTCGTCCATCGTCCATCGTATATAGGGGGTAGCAATGCTCAGACAGTTGCGGGTGAAGACCAACTCGAGGACGGAGCTTGTGGACATTACGCAGGGCGTGCAGAGGCTGGTTGCCGAAAGCGGCATACGGTCGGGCGTATGCTACATCTACGTGCCCCATACGACGTCCGCGATAACGGTCAACGAGAACTCGGACCCGAACGTGGGACGCGACATATTAAAGGAACTGAACAAGGTCGTCCCTTTCGAGGACAATTACGGCCATACGGAGGGGAACTCCGCGGCCCATATCAAATCGAGCGTCATCGGCGTGTCGAAAGCCGTCATGGTCGAGGATGGCAGGCTTGCGCTCGGCACCTGGCAGGCGGTGTTCTTCTGCGAATTCGACGGCCCGCGCGACCGCAGGGTGATGGTCAAGGTGATGAAGGATTAGCTGTCTGCTGAAAAACTCCCAAGTTGTCATTGCGAGGAGCGTTCTTCGCGACGAAGCAATCTTGAAGCTCCTGATTTCTTTGACCCAAAATTGCGGTTTTATCCCAAGCCTGTAAAAAAACGAGATTGCTTCGCTTCGCTCGCAATGACGGCGAGGGACCTCTCGCAAAGAGCTAAACGATTTTCGGCAAACCGTATGTTATCTGCAATTTAAAAATTGGGAATTGAAATTCAACTATTGATCTACGCATAAGTAATGCAACATTTAGGGCAAAAAAAGAGGGAGTCCAGACTGCTTGATGCAACCACGCAAAAGGGGTTGAGACGCAGCCAGATTACAGATTTCTTCTGATAGAACGTCCA
>Ga0210377_10001115_pt1 | contig 24875 bp, 19 predicted proteins | sample PLM4_65_b1redo_FD_155480 | JGI IMG/M metagenome (GOLD analysis project Ga0210377, IMG submission 155480) | Groundwater sediment microbial communities from an aquifer in East River, Colorado, USA - PLM4_65_b1 redo | ecosystem: Environmental > Terrestrial > Soil > Riparian zone | place: USA: East...
CTGCGCCGTCAAAGATGACCGCCTTGATGCCTGCCGCTTCGATATAGCCCTTGATGGTCTCGGCGACACCCATCTTGGAGAGCCCGGCATCGGTGACGATCAGCAGCTTGGTTGCGCCGAGCGCCTTGGCCTGGCCCCCTGCCTCCTTGGCGCAGCCAAGACCCATAAGTGATACAGTTGGAATGAAAAATCCGTACGTCTGTTCTGCTAGTGCCATGGTAGTTCCTCCTTTTCTTTTTAGTGGTTCCGGTTGCGGCGCGGCGCGAATAAAATTTACACACAGCTTGTCTTTCAGGTCATGATTGCCGGCCTGTGCCGTAAATGCCGGGCAGGACACGATGGGACACGGGAATGACAACGACTGATGGGACAAATGCTGCCCTGTCGCCCGGCTGAATGACGTGGACGCGCCTGTAATACAGATCACATGGAGGTTGATGCCAGCGAAGGGAATAAAGCCGCCGGATGGTGTGGTAGCTTGCATAGCGGCTCTGCATGCCGAAGGGATTCAGTATGGCGCAGTTATTACATCAGATTATGAAACTATATCTCTTCATTTTCTCTTGTCAAGGAGATGCTTCCTGAAAATCTGCTTCTCCTGATTCCGGGATACTCGAATCCATTTGCATTCTTTTCTTTTTCAACTAATTGATTTCCAGGGAGACGGAACTCGGCGAGCCGCTGCAGGAGCCGCAGGGGTGAGTGGCGAAACAAGGCGGCCAGCAGATGAATTTTCCGGTTGCATTTAAGCCAAAATTGAATACAATATATTAAACAAACGTTTGACTAATTATAACCACAACCCTTGCAGCAACAAACAGTGCTGCCTCCGCCGCCGTCAAGGAGGCGGAACAGGCCGCACGATTCGATATGGTGCCCACCATGGCTGACAACGATTGCCGCGCCGCCTTGATCACAATCGCCACCTCCCTCTTTGCCGAAAAGGGGTTCAATGGTGTGAGCGTGAGGGAGATCGCCACCCTCGCCGGGGTCAACGTATCCATGATCTCGTACTACTTCGGCGGCAAGGAAGGGCTTTATGGCGTAGTCCTCAACGAGCAGTTTGCCGTATTGCAGCGCGTGGCGGAGATTGCGCAGCTGGATGCCGATCCACTGAAAAAATTCGAGTTATACGTCAGGGCCACCGTTGCCCGTTACCGGCAAAACCCGTATCTCCTCAGATTCTATACGAGCGAGCTCACCAACCCGACCCCTTGTTTTGCCACAATCGTCAAACCGGCGATCCAGGGGGTGGTGAAGATCCTCCTGGAGTTTTTTACCGAAGGGCTGTCTCACCACCAGTTTCGGGAAGGGCTCGATCCGACCGACACGGCCCTCGCCCTGGCCGGCATGATCAACTTCTACTTCCTTCTGGAGCCGGCGTCGGGAGAATTGGTGGATCATTCCCCCCAGCGTGACGAGGAGCTGATACGGCACATCATGGACATCTTCTCGAACGGTGTGTTGAAGTAGTCCTATTTTTTGGCAATTTAGCCAAACAAACGTTTGTTTATATGTAGTGCCAAACCAGCACTTTCAGACCGAGGCAGGCAACTAACATGGGGTTTTAACCGCAGCCAGGGAGTTGCGCCATGAAAAACCACATTACCATGCAGAAACGTCGCACACGGCGTCATTCCCACCGGCATCTATATATGTATCTCTGGCATCCCCCACCATGAAGATGAAACCGGTAGCAGCTCACAGTCGCATACGTCAGCAAAATCCAACCAGGAAAGGAGTTGCCATGTCTACGCAAACGACCACGACGGTAAGGATGTTCGGAGCGCTGCACACTATCAGGAGGGAACGGGGACTGGAACCGACGACCGAGGTGAACATCCCTCCCGGGGGATGTTCGGCCTGCGATCTCGCCCGTGAACTCGACCTGCCTCTGGAAAAAATCGAAGCGGTATTCGTCAACTACATAGTTCACGGCCTCGACCACCTCATCCAGCCAGGAGATCGGGTCGCCTTCGTCCCGACCGGCATTCCCGGCCCCCATCGCGTCCTGCTCGGCATTTTCGGCGCAGGCCGCCAAAGCAGTGCGAGCGGATTTTAGCCAGGGGTATCCCCCATTCTTCCATTCTATGCAAAAAAAGGGGAGCCGCCCGGGCTCCCCTTCATTTCACTCATGTAGATTTTCAGACGCTGTTGCACAGATAGCCGTGGATGGCTGCGGCAGCCCGCTTGCCGTCCCCCATGGCGAGGATGACCGTGGCCCCGCCGCGAACGATGTCACCGCCGGCAAAAATGCCGGAAATACTGGTGGCGCCGTTCTCGTCACTGACGATGTTACCCCACTTGTTCAGGTTCAGGTCCGGGGCGGTTGCGGTCAGGAGCGGATTGGAACGGGTGCCGATGGCGTTCACCACTACATCGGCCGCAACGTCAAAGAGTGAGCCGGCAACCGGCACCGGTTTGCGGCGACCCGACTCGTCAGGAGGACCCAGCTCCATCTTCTCGCAACGGAGCGCGGCTACCCACCCCTCTCTGTTGCCGACGATCTCCAGCGGTGCGGTGAGCATGACAAACTCCACCCCTTCTTCCTTGGCATGCTTGATCTCTTCCACCCGGGCCGGCATCTCCGCCTCGCTCCGCCGGTAGACGATCATCGCCCGCTCGGCTCCGAGCCTCCTGGCGGTGCGGACACAGTCCATGGCGGTATTGCCGCCGCCGATGACCGCAACGGAATTACCCCGGATGATCGGTGTAGGAGCGTCGGGGTTGCGTCCGGCTTCCATCAGGTTTACCCGGGTGAGAAACTCATTGGCCGAGTAGACCCCCTTGAGGTTTTCCCCCGGCATGTTGAGCATGACCGGCAACCCCGCCCCGTTGGCGATAAAGACCGCATCAAACTGGGCGCGAAGCTGCTGCAGGGTCAGGGTCTTGCCGATAATGACGTTACATTCGATCTCAACGCCGAGGGAGAGAAGCCGTTCCACCTCCACATCGATGATGTCCTTCGGCAGGCGGAATTCGGGGATGCCGTAGCGGAGGACTCCGCCGGTATCATGGAGCGCCTCGAAAATAGTGACCCCATGTCCCTGGCGGGCCAGCTCGCCGGCGGCGGTGAGCCCTGCCGGGCCGCAGCCGACCACTGCCACCTTTTTGCCGGTGCCGGCCGGGAGCGGTTCCCGGAGGAGTTTATCGGCATTGGCCATGGCCCAGTCGGCAACGAACCGCTCCAGGTAACCGATGGCGACCGGTTCCCCCTTCACCCCGCGAATACAGAGGGCTTCGCACTGGCTCTCCTGGGGGCAGACACGGCCGCAGACGGCAGGCAGGGCGTTGTCACCACGGAGGATGCGGGCTGCTTCGGGAAACGCTTCAGCAGCCAGGGCATCGATGAATTCCGGGATGGAGACCCCCACCGGGCAACCGTCGACACAGGGGCGGGTTTTGCACTGGATGCAGCGCCGTGCCTCCCGGATCGCCTCCTCCGGAGCAAGCCCCCGGTTCACCTCTTCAAAGTTGCGGCTGCGCAGTTGCGCGTCGAGCTCGGGCATGTGGACCCGCCCGATGGCGAGCCGTTCTTTCGGCGTAAGGTTGTTACTCATGGGCCACCCCCGCGGTGAGTCTGCATTCGGTCGCCATGTGGAGCAGAGTCGCCTCATGGTCGCGATAGGTGGTGAGGCGGTCGCTGAGACCGGCAAAGTCCACCAGGTGGCCGTCAAATTCAGGACCGTCGACACAGGCGAATTTGGATTCGCCGCCGACTACGACCCGGCAGCCGCCGCACATGCCGGTGCCGTCGATCATGATCGGATTGAGGCTGACTATGGTTTCAATGCCGTGGGGTCGGGTAAGCTCGGCAATCGCCCGCATCATCGGCACCGGGCCGATGGCAAAGACCGCCCGGGGAGTGCGGAGCGGATCGGCTATCAGCTCAGAGAGCTCTGCGGTGACAAAGCCCTTGCGCCCCAGACTCCCATCCTCGGTGGTAATTAAAAGGGTCTCGGAGAGGGCCGCCAGTTCCTCGGCCAGGATCACATACTGGCTGGAGCGGCCACCGATGATGGTGGTGATCCGGCTCTCCGTGCCGGCCAAAGCCTTGACCAGGGGAAAGAGGACCGCAGTGCCGACGCCGCCGCCGATACAAGCGACACGCTCCCAGTCCCCCAGATGGGTCGGCTTGCCGAGCGGGCCGGCCACATCGCGGATGGAACCACCCGCCGGAATGGATACGATCTTTCGGGTCGATGCGCCGATCGCCTGGATAAAAAGGGTGATGGTCCCGGCTGCCGGGTCGGCATCGCCGATCGTGAGGGGAATCCGCTCGTCGCCACGGCCGACGCGGATGATGACGAACTGCCCCGGCTGACGTACGGGAGCGATTCGCGGCGCTCGTACCACCAGCCGGTGGAGGTTCGGCGCCAGGATGTCGTTACTGATTACTTCGTACATGTTTACACCTTCCAATTATTAATTCGCTGAATCCGCGTCATCCGCGTTCGATTCGCTTTGGTTTTAATCTAAACAGCGAAAAACACCCGAGCTCCACAGACAGCTGCCGCACGGCTCCGTATTGACATAGCAGTCCTGGTCGAACTCTTCCTTCTGGACAAGGTCGCAGGGAGAGCAGTTGCAGCCGGAGCATGACGGGTAATCGTGGCGCAGGACGTTTTCCCGGTAAGTGCGGAACTCCCCGCTGTTCCAGATGTCGAGGATGCCCCTCTCCATAACGTTGCCGAATATCCTTGGCTTGACCGGGTGCAGCCAGCCGTTGGCAAAGGAGCGGCACTGGTGCCAGAGGTGGTAGCATGGGTGCATCCTGCCGTCCCAGGAGATGAACGCACCACCCTGTTCGACAAATGCGCAGCCACGCCTTTCCCGCCGGATGATTTCCGGGAGCCTCAGGTCGAGCCCCGTTCGCCTGGCAACCTCCTGCGCCCTGTCAAACACCGAGAGACTCTCTTCCAGCCGCGAATAATCCATGGCAAAGAGTCTCTTCAGGTCGAGGCTGAAGCCCCGGTCCTGTGCGTCCGCCTTCATTGCTTCGACGAAATCCACGACCCTCTGTTCGTCGGGAGTCTTGTTGTATTTCCAGAGGATTTCGAAATAGCGGAGAATATCCACCCCGACAACGTCGGCCTTGGATTTCCAGGTCTGGAAAAGTTCTATCGCCTCGTCCGTGCAGAGGTCATAGCTGCACTGATCAAGGTGGGGTTCGTCGTACGGATGTAGATGGGAGACGATGGCAAAGGTTGCCCCACGTGCAGCGGCCCACTCCAGTGCCGCAGGAAGTTCCTCCAGGTTATCGCGCATGACAACGTATTCCACCCCGATCTGCAGATTCGGCCGTGAGCACATCTTCCTGGCGGTGGTCAGCGCTTTGAAGGCCCATTCGAGATCATTCAACTGACTTCCGCCGCGGATTGCGCCGAATGTCGAGGCAGCGACACCATCCATGGAGAGGCAGATCCGGTCGAGTCCCGCATCGAGCAGAGTCATGGCCCGCATGTTGGTGAGGAGGATACCGTTGCTCTGGAAACCTATCCAACTCTGCGACGGCATCGTTTTTTTTGCCCTGCTGATAAACTGCTCAAGATGTGTGTTGAGCAGCGGCTCACCCACCCCGTTCAGCACCAATGCCTCCAGGTTGGGCAAAGCCGCCTCCAGCGCAGAGAATGTCCGCAGGTCCAGATCACCGTCACCGACTCCGCCATCGAGATTCTGCTTCATGCACATGACGCAGCTGAGATTGCAGCGGCTGGTCGTTTCGACGAAGAGCTTGGAGGGATACTCCCTGCGTGCCGCATCAATGACCGGGTACTCCCTGTTGAGCGCTACGGAAGAACAATTTTGCATTATATTTCCCTTGACTGATTAAACGTCAGCGGTGATGCCCGTAAAGCCGGCTGTTTCAGACATTACGCAGCCCCTCGGCCACGACCTCGGCGATATCCCTTACCCGGGTCTTCCCGGACTGCCGGTCTTTCAGGCCATCCTCGATCATGGTCATACAGTAGGGACAGGTGACACAGATGGTATCCGGCGATTTGCCCAGCGCCTCATCGACCCGGTTCAGGTTGATCCGCTCCCCCAGATGTTCTTCCAGCCACATCCTCCCACCGCCCGCGCCGCAGCAGAAGGAGTTATCGCGGTTCCGTTCAAGTTCGAGAGGCCGACTGCCGGTGGCCCGGTCAATGACGGACCGCGGCGCTTCATAGATGTCGTTGTGCCGCCCCAGGTAACAGGAATCGTGAAAAACCACATTACCCAGCTCCGTTACCTGCCGCTCCAGCTTCAGCCGCCCCTCCCGCAACAGCCTGTCGAGAAATTCCGCATGGGAAATGACCTCCAGTTCCAGACCGTATTGGCGATAGTCGTTCTTCAGGGTGGTGAAGCAGTGCGGGCACTGGGTGATGATCTTTTTCACCCCCCTTTCCAGGAAGAGCGCCACATTTTCGGTCGCCATCCGCTCGAAGACAAATTCATTGCCGAGCCGGCGCAGACTGTCACCGCAGCATTTCTCGTCTTTGCCGAGTATCCCCCAGGAAACGCCCGCCGCATCGAGGATCTGCGCCATGGCCAGCGTCACCTGCTTGCTCCTGGAGTCAAACGCCCCGGCGCAGCCGACAAAGAACAGGTAATCGGTACTGGCTGCTTCGAACGGCTTTACCGCAAGCTGCGTCGACCATTTGCTCCGCTCAGCCGGCGCAATTCCCCAGGGGTTGCTCCGCTGCTCAATGTTCTCGAAGAGGTTCAAAAGCTCCTCGGGAAAGTCGGCGTCCATCTCCACCAGGTGCCGGCGCAGCTTCACCAGCTTCGGCATCTGCTCGATGAGGACCGGGCAGGCAGCCATGCAGGCGCCGCAGGTGGTGCAGGACCAGATGGCTTCAGCGGCAATGCTCCCCTCCCCTCCGGCGATCAGCGGCACAGTGGCTGGGCATTTCCATTGCAGGAGCGGGCCGTTGGCCAGCAGGTTTTCCTTGATGTCGTGCATCACCTGCCGCGGGTTGAGCGGCTTGCCCGTGGCGGCTGCGGGGCAGGCCTGCTGGCATCGGCCGCATTCGGTGCAGGAAAAGGAGTCAAAGAGGTCCTTCCAGCTGAAGCGTTCGATGCTCCCGACGCCGTAGGTGTTTTCTTGGGCGAACTCTTCGCGTGGCTGCGTGTTCGGCTTTTCCAGGCTCCTGAAATAGCAGTTGGGGATGGCGGTCAGGATGTGCATATGCTTGCTGTACGGGAGATAATTCATGAAGGCGAGCAGAATTGCGGCGTGCAGCCACCATGAAAAAGCGGCGAGAGGTTCGAGGATCGAGGCTCGGGGAAAAGCTGAGAGGAACCCTGCGACAGCGGCAGAGACCGGCGTATAAGCTGCTGCGGGCTCTTTTCCCAGGGCGATCTCTGCGGCGTGCAGGCCGAAATAGGCGAGCATGAGGAGGCCGATCATGCCGAGGATGGCAAAGGCTTCGCCGGTGCGCGCCCCGTCATAGGGGGGGTTGACGATCCTTCTGACCGCGGCGATGCAGACGCCGCCGAGGGCGAGGAGAGAAACGATGTCAAAGGCGAACAGCAGCGGCTGGTGAACGGCCGCCGGCAGAAGGGAGAGGCTTGCGGCCGGAAAGATGCCGTGGAGGAGAAACTCGGCATTGGCGAGCACAAGAACCATGAACGACCAGAAGATGACGAAATGATTGAAGCCGAAGGGGCGGCTCACCACCCGCTGCTGGCCGAAGGCGAAGCGGAGCATACCAAGGAGCCGCGTCCCGGCATTGCCGAAGCGGTCTTCGGCAATGCCGACGGCGACCAGGCTGAAGCGCCGGTAGCAGCTCCAAGCGAAAAAGAGCAGCGATGCTGTCAGGATGAAAGAGAAGACGGCCGGATCATGTTGCATAAGGATGTTCCTTTGGCTTGGAGGTTAGGCGCATTTGGCGGTTTTCAGCTCCCGGAGCCGGTCGGTCAGAGCCGGCACCACCTGGAACAGGTCGCCGACGATGCCGTAGGAGGCCACCTCAAAGATGGGGGCCTCCCGGTCCCGGTTGATGGCGATGACCATGTCGGAATCCTGCATCCCGACCAGGTGCTGGATGGCCCCGGAAATGCCGCAGGCTATGTAGATCTTTGGCCGCACCGTTTTGCCGGTCTGGCCCACCTGCCGTTCCTGGGGCATCCAGCCGGCATCCACCGCACTTCTGGAGGCGCCGACCACACCACCCAGTTCGTCGGCAAGTTCCTTGAGCATGGCGAAGTTCTCTTTCGCCACCATGCCGCGCCCGCCCGAGACGATAAACTCGGCGCCGGCGATGTCAGCATGATCCGTTCCCTTGCTGTCGCAGATCACCTTGAGGACCTTGGTGAAGATATCGGCCTCGTTGATGGGGAAGAACTTCCTGACAATTTCGCCGCTCCTGCCGGCCACCCGCTCCGGCATGCCCATGACGTGGGGGCGCACGGTGGCCATCTGCGGGCGGAACTTGTCGCACATGATGGTAGCCATTATGTTGCCTCCGAATGCAGGGCGTGTCTGCATCAGGTTCCGCTTCTCATCGATACCCAGCCCGGTGCAGTCTGCGGTGAGGCCGGTCTTGACCCGGGTGGCGACGGCGCCGGCCAGGTCACGGCCGAGGCCGGTCGCTCCCATGAGGATGACCTCGGGTTTGTATCTTTCGATAAGGTGGCAGAGGGCGTCCAGATACGGGTCGGTCCGGTAGTAACGGAAAACCGGCTGGTCCAGGAGATAGGCCCTGGTTGCACCGTAGCTGAAGGCTTCCATGCAGAGATGTTCCACCCCGTGCCCCAGGACAACGGCGGAGAGTTCCACGCCGAGGCTCTCTGCCAGTTCGGCCCCCTTCCCCAGAAGCTCCCAGGAAACCCTGGCGGCCTCTCCTTCGGTCTGTTCAATAAAAACCCAGACGCCACGGTAGGCAGCAAGGCGTTCCCGGCGCTCTTTCTCGTCGTCATCCGCCGCCTCTTCGGCAAGGTTCCCCTGCCCGGCCAGCGCAGCCAAAAGCTCCAGCTCCTCGGCGGTGTAGAAGATTTCCAGGGCGTTACCCGGGCAGGCCTTGACGCACTTGACGCAGCCGATGCACCTGGCAAGCTCGATCACCGGCTCCCCCGCTTCACTCATCTCGATGCCGTCAACGGGACAGATGCTTTGACAGCGGGCGCCGCAGGCGATACACTTTCCCTCGACCAGCCGGACCTTGCCTCGCGGACGTTTCAGGGGTTTTTTTGCCTCTGTCATTTACCTTCCTCTTGGGGCTCGTGTTCCTGCCCGATGATTTTTCCTTTCGGCTGTCGATTTCGATGCAAGGCCAAGGCGCCCGAGGGATGTCGAGGAGACGTAGTACCCAAACATCGGGCATAAACAGCGCTACGTCGCACGAAGGCATCACGTAGGGCAACGCCGGCATTGCGCGAAAGCGGCAGTCGTCCTACACTGCCAGCATGTCCTTGGCCAACAACTGCTCCACCAGCAGGTGGGCAGTCCCAACCGGGTCGCTCAGCCCGTCACCGAGAATCTCTCCCTTGCTCCGTTCCGGTGAGAAAATCCTGCTTACCCAGGTGGGCGAGCCCTTCAGGCCGATATTGTTGACGTCCAGCCGCAATTCGCTGTTGTCCCAGACCTTGACTTTTGCCGCTGCTGCTTTCAACCGCATGGGAACCGTCGGATAGCGCGGCCGGTTGATCTCACGCACCACGGTGATCATGGCAGGCAGACGCGCCTCGACGATCTCGTGCCGCCCTTCCAGCTTGCGCCGCACCCGGATCTTCTTTTCGATGAAATCCAGATGCTCGATCCTGTCGACCAGTGTCAGTTGGGAATAACCGAGCCGCACCGCAATACCCGGCCCCACTTGGGCGGTATCGCCGTCGATGGTCTGCTTGCCGCAAATAACCAGTCCGACCTCATCCGCCTCTGCAAGCTTCCTGATGGCTGCCGCAAGGACATTGCTGGTGGAAAGGGTGTCAGCGCCGCCGAAAACCCGGTCGGAAAGGAGGACTGCCTCGTCAACACCGAGGGCGAGCGCCTTCTTCAGAGCCGCCTCAGCGTTGGGGGGTCCCATTGAAAGGGCCGCAGTTCTCAATCCAAATCTCTCCTTCATCCGCAGGCTCTCTTCCAGGGCATGGGTATCGTAGGGATTGACGATGAACGGAATCCCCTCCCGCACCAGGGTATTGGTGACCGGATCGATCTGGACCTGGGTCGTGTCGGGGACCTGCTTTATGCAAGCGACTACAAACATAGGGCATCCTCGTTATGAACTATGTTGCTGACTTTTTAGCAAATCAGTTTTCCAGCGGGGCTCCCGCACTCAGGGACATTTCCCAGCGTGCCTTGATCAGAGCGAAGGCATCGCGCAGGAGATCCGATGCCTTGGAATTCGTCAACTCCATTACCTGCTGGACGATCTCCATCTCATCGTCACTTATTCTTAAAGAAACAATGTTGGGCTTTTTGGGATTTTTGTATTTTCTCATCATCTTTCGTTCTCCTCGAATAACGTTATGTGGCCGTTTAGAGTACCTCGATCGCATTCTGAGGCATGACAACGCCGCCGCGCACTACCCTGGCAAATATCCCTTCCTTCGGCATGACGCAGTCACCCGCCTGGTAAAAGATGGCGCAGCGGGTATGGCATTCCTTGCCGATCTGGGTCACTTCGAGGAGCACTTCCCCGACAGTGAGCCTGGTGCCGATCGGCAGGGTCGGCAGCTCGATCCCCTCCGTGGTGATATTCTCGGCAAAGTCCCCTGCCTTGACATCGAGCCCGAGTTGCTGCATCTTGCCGATACTTTCCACGGCCAGAAGGCTCACCTGGCGATGCCAGTCCCCGGCATGACCGTCGCCGACGATGCCATGGTTTTCCCTGAGCTCGACCGCCGCTACCGGCGTCTTTCTCTCCCCTTTGCCCTTGCTGATGTTCACCGCGACAATTTTCCCCGCCATAATCATTTCCTCTTTTAGTAGAGACGCATTGCAATGCGTCTCTGCGATATATTCATCACCCGCCGATCCGGGACATGGCAACAGAGCCATGCCCGGCGTTCTCTTCTGCCAGTCGGTGACGACCCGGCTTTCCCAGCACAATCCGCCGCAGGGTTTCCCGCAGGGCCCCATTGTCTACTCCGTGCAGAAGAGGCTTGAGATCAACCCCGGCGTCGGCAAAGAGGCACCCCCGAACCATTCCGGCGGCGGTTACCCGGATGCGGTTACAGCTGTCACAGAAGTGGCCGGAGATGGGGGTGATGATGCCGATAGCCCCGGCCGCACCGCTGATCTTGAAGTTTCGCGCCGGACCGGCCATTTCGGTCCCCACGAGCGGCAGCAGCGGATACTTCCGACCGATGCGTTCCAGGATCTCGCTCCCGGCAATGCACCGGGAGTCCCACCGTTCATCTTGCAGGGTCGGCATGTATTCGATAAAGCGAACCGTGTACGGCTTGTGCATGGTCATGGCAGCGAAGTCCAGCAGCTCGTCATCATTCACCCCCCGCATGACCACCATGTTGATCTTCACTGGCGGAAACCCGGCATCCTCCGCTGCGGCAATGCCGTCAATTACCTTGCGCAGATCTCCACCGCGGGTAATGCGGACAAAAGTCTCCGGCTTCAACGAGTCAAGGCTGATGTTGAGACGCTGCACCCCGGCCTGGCGCAATTGAAGGGCCATCTCGCCGAGCAGCAGGCCATTGGTGGTAAGAACCAGCTCCTTGAGGCCGGGAATGTCAGCCAGCCGCTGAAGAAACCCGACTATTCCCTTCCTGACCAGCGGCTCTCCGCCGGTAACCCGGATCTTTTCAATCCCCAGTGGAACAGCTTCGCAGGCGACGCGATAGAGCTCCTCATAACTCAACAGCTCGCCATGCTGCAACTTGGGAATACCCTCCGCCGGCATGCAGTAGCAACAGCGCAGGTTACAGCGATCCGTCACAGAAAGCCTGAGGTAGTTTATCCGCCTGCCGTATGAGTCGATCAGTTCCATTTCAAAAATCTCTCTTCAGTAAAGCAGCTTAAATACTCCTGCCGGGATACCAAGGCAATTTCAATACCAATTTCCTTGAATAGGCTGGCAGACAGGTTTCCCCTGGCCCGGTCATGATCTGCTAATGCTTTGACTACAAAGGAATGAGACGCTTTTATAGAGATGACAAGAAAAGTCGAAATGGACATCAGAGGAAGTTTGCGAAGGGGAACGGTGCCGTTCCAAAACATTACACATGCTCCATTATGGAACGCTTCACCTGTTCGTTTTTGGAACGTTGTTAATCGCTATGCCCGGCTAATACAAAAGCTACATAAACATAACCTCTTGTTTTTGCATAAGAATGACTAATTATTTCCGACTGACGATATTATTGGTACAGGGTTTGCGTTATCCTAAAAAAACGTTTTACGAAACTGTATGCATGATCAACCAACGCCTACAGGAATTACACGTGGTAACACCACAAAAACAAAAGGGAGGAAGTAACAATGGCATTAGCAGAACAGACGTACGGATTTTTCATTCCAACTGTATCACTTATGGGTCTTGGCTGCGCGAAGGAGGCAGGAGACCAGGCCAAGGCGCTCGGCGCAACCAAGCTTTTGATCGTCACCGATGCCGGGCTCTCCAAGATGGGTGTCGCCGAGACCATCAAGGGCTATATCGAAGCGGCAGGCATCAAGGCGGTCATCTTTGACGGCGCAGAGCCCAACCCGACCGACAAGAACGTCCATGACGGCGTCAAGGTCTACCAGGACAACAAGTGCGACGGCATCGTCTCCCTGGGCGGCGGCAGCTCCCATGACTGCGGCAAGGGGGTCGGCATGGTGATCGGCAACGGCGGCAACATCCGCGACTTCGAAGGGGTCAACAAGTCCACCAAGCCGATGCCCCCCTTCCTCGCCATCAACACCACCGCCGGCACCGCTTCTGAAATGACCCGTTTCTGCATCATCACCAACACCGACACCCACGTGAAGATGGCCATCGTTGACTGGCGCTGCACTCCGAACATCGCCATCAACGACCCGCTCCTCATGGTAGGCATGCCCCCCGCACTGACCGCCGCCACCGGCATGGACGCCCTGACCCATGCGGTCGAGGCGTACGTCTCCACCATCGCCACCCCGATCACCGACGCCTGCGCCATCAAGGCCATCGAACTCATCGCCAAATACCTGAGCCCGGCAGTGGCCAACGGCCAGAACCTGGAAGCGCGCGACGCGATGGCCTACGCCGAGTACCTGGCCGGCATGGCCTTCAACAACGCCAGCCTCGGCTACGTCCACTCCATGGCCCATCAGTTGGGCGGCTTCTACAACCTCCCCCACGGCGTCTGCAACGCCATTCTTCTGCCGGCCGTCAGCGAGTTCAACCTTATCGCCTGCCCACAGCGGTTCGCAGACATTGCCGTAGCCCTGGGTGAGAACGTCACCGGCAAAATCACCGGCCTGTCAGCGTTTGATGCCGGCGAAAAGGCGATCGCCGCAATCCGCAAGCTCTCCAGGGCCATCGGCATCCCTTCCGGCCTCAAGGACCTGAACGTCAAGGAAGCAGACCTGAAGATCATGGCGGAAAACGCAAAGAAGGACGCCTGCCAGCTGACCAACCCGCGCACCGCCACCCTGAGTGAGGTAATCGGCATTTACAAGGCGGCCATGTAAATTAAGGGAGGAAACGAACATGACGGAAAAGATCTTGCGTATTAACATGGCGACCCTTTCCGGCGCCTTTGAAGAGGTACCGGCTGAATGGCGGGGGCTCGGCGGCAGGGGGCTGACCTCGGCCATCGTCGCTAAAGAGGTCCCCCCTACCTGCAATCCGCTCGGCAGGCACAACAAGCTGGTCTTTGCGCCGGGGCTCCTGGCGGGCTCCCCGGCTGCCCAGTCGGGGCGCCTGTCAGCCGGCGCCAAGAGCCCCCTGACCGGCACAATCAAGGAGTCGAACGCCGGCGGCACCGCGGCCCAGAACCTGGCGAAACTGCGCATCAAGGCGCTCATCATCGAGGGGGTGCCGGCTGAAGACAAGTTCTACGGCGTCCAGATCAACAAGGACGGCGTGACAATTCGGGAAGAAACCGAACTGGTCGGCAAGCGGAACTACGAGGTCATCAAAACCCTGATGGCCAGGATCGATCAGAAAGTCGGCGTCCTCACCATCGGCCCGGTGGGGGAGATGCGGATGGCCGCTGCCAACATCTCCGTGCGCGACCCGGACGGCAACATCCGGAGCCACGGCCGCGGCGGGCTGGGGGCGGTGATGGGTTCGAAAAAGGTGAAGTACATCACCATCGACGACAGAGGCGGTCCGGGGGTGGAAGTCGTTGACCCCGAGAAGTTCAAGGCCGCGGCCCGCGCCTTCGCCAAGGCGATCCTGGAACACCCGGTGAGCGGCGAAGGGCTCCCCACATACGGCACCAACGTGCTTGTCAACGTTCTCAACGAGGCTGGGGGGCTGCCGACCAAGAACTTCCGCTATGGCCAGTTCGACGGGCATGACAAGATCAGCGGCGAAACCATGCGCGAGACCATCATCGCCCGCGGCGGCAAGCCGAAGCACGGCTGCCACGCCGGCTGCATCATCCAGTGCTCCCAGGTTTACTGCGACGAGGAGGGGGAATACGTCACCTCCGGGTTTGAATACGAGACCATCTGGGGGATCGGCGCCAATTGCTGCATCGACGACCTGGACGTCATCGCCCGGGCCGACCGGATCATGGACGACATCGGCATCGACTCCATCGAGTCGGCGGTCATCATGGGCGTGGCCATGGAAGCGGGGATCATCCCCTTCGGCGACGGCCCCGGCCTCCTGAAGCTGCTGGAGGAAATCGGCCAGGGAACCCCGCTCGGCCGCATCCTCGGCAACGGCGCCGCAATGGTCGGTCGTGCCTACGGCCTGACCCGGGTGCCGGTGGTCAAGGGGCAGGGGATTCCGGCCTACGACCCGCGCTCGGTCAAGGGGATCGGCATTACCTACGCCACCTCCACCCAAGGGGCCGACCACACCATGGGCTATGCCGTGGCCACCAACATCCTCAGGGTCGGCGGCTTTATCGACCCGCTGAAGAACGAGGGTCAGGTGGAACTCTCCCGCAACCTGCAGATCGCCACCGCAGCCATCGACTCGACCGGTCTCTGCCTCTTCGTTGCCTTTCCCGCCCTTGACATCCCTGAGACCCTGACGGCGATTATCGACATGCTCAACGCCAAATTCGGGATCAATCTCACCGGCGACGACGTCACCGCCCTCGGGAAGTCGGTGCTGAAGACCGAGCACGCCTTCAACCTGGCGGCCGGTTTCACCAAGGAGGACGACCGGCTCCCCGAATTCTTCGCCGAAGACCCTTGTCCGCCCCACAATGTGACCTGGACCTTCAAAGGGGAAGAGATTGACGAGTTCTGGAATTTCTAGTCATACGTTTACATTCATCGGTGATGTAGGGGCGCATGGCATGCGCCCTCAAATGGGCGGACGAGCCTGCGCGCTGTAGCGCTACGGCACGCAAGCGCGTCCGCCCCTGCATTCATCCTTTCCTGGTTGGAGCATTTATATGCAGATTACCGTAAAACTGTTCGCCACCTTCCGCGTCGGGCGCTTTGCCGAGGCAACGCGGGACTATCCGCCGGATACCCGCGTTGCCGATATCATCAGTGATCTCCAGATACCGGAAAAGGAAATCGGCATGATTATGCTTAATAACCGGCATGCGGAACCCGAGCAGCAACTGCACGACGGTGATAACCTCGCGCTTTTCCCCCTCGTCGGCGGGGGGTAGCATGGAAATCAAGGTATTAACGGGAACTTCATGGAAGAGCTAAACAGATTTCTGCAGGACCACGCCGAGGGCGATCTTCTCCCCTGGTCCGCCCAGGTCGCCGCAGCGGGGCGGTTCGGGGTGTCTCTCGCCCAGGTCGAGGCGGCGGTACTGACTATGGGGCTCCTTCCGGCAAGGTATCAGCGCAACCGCCACGCCATCTCCGTCGGCCAGCAGCGGCGGCTGTTTCGAAGCAATGTGGCGGTAATCGGTTGCGGCGGCCTGGGCGGCTACGTCATTGAAGAGCTGGCCCGGCTCGGGGTAGGGACCATAATTGCCATCGACCCGGACGTGTTCGAGGAACACAACCTGAACCGGCAGCTGCTGTCGAGCCCGGCGACGCTCGGTCGGGCCAAGGTAGAGGCCGCGGCGGCGCGGGTAGCCGAAATCAACCCCGCTGTTACCCTTGTCCCGATCCAGGTCGCCTATGCCCCGGAAAACGGGAAGGAACTCCTCCAAGGCAGTCAGGTGATTGTGGATGCCCTGGACTCCATCCAGACCCGCCTGGCCCTCGCCGCGACCTGCACTGAGCTGGGCATCCCCATGGTTCACGGGGCCATTGGGGGCTGGTACGGCCAGGTCGCCACCCAGTTCCCCGGGGATGACATCGTGCAAAAGCTCTACCGACGCTGGGTGGAAGGGAAGGGGGTTGAGCAGCGACTGGGAAACCCTTCCTTCACCCCGGCGCTGGTCGCCAGCATCGAGGTGGCGGAAGTCTGCAAGATCCTCCTGGGGGTGGGGGAAACCTTGCGTTTCCAGAAACTCTCCATCAATCTCCTGGAAATGACATTTGCGTCAATCGGTATTGAAAGTTGATCCGCCAGCGGCGGTCGGGCAGGCAATGACTCTTATCAACCTTCCGGCAGTTCCGGATGAAGGGAGACCACAGTGAAAAGCATCCTAGATACCCTTGGCGCAGATGGTTCGTTCCAGACTCTGCTCTCGACGCTGAAGATGGCCGATTTGACCGGCACGCTCAGTGAGCCGGGACCGTTCACCCTCTTTGCTCCCAACGACGACGCCTTCAAGCGAGTCAATGTCGATGAGATAACCAGCGACAGGGATAACCTGGTTTCGCTCCTTACCTATCACATAATCCAGGAGAAACTCACCGCCGCCGAGATAGCCCTGAATGAACAGCTCATGACGAGTAACGGCAAGTCCCTGACCGTGCTGTTGGAGGAAGGGTTGCAGGTGATCGACAACGCCAAGTACGTCAAGACCGACATCGAATGCTCCAACGGCATCATCCATGTCATCGACAATGTCTTTCTGCCGCAATTTTCCGGTTGGTATTGTGGCTGCTGCTAATACCTAACCGCAATCAAACGCTGACGTTGTTGGCTCGTCGACTGCGCTCAGGGCAGGCTTGCCTTATGCCGATGGGGGAGACTTTCCACCATTGACCTGGCTTCCTTTACGGAATCCCCCATAACGATCAGGTCCCTTTCCAACTGCTCCAGATCATCGCCATTCAACTTGCTTGCGATATCCTTAATCACTCCGATTTGCAACCCCAGCATCTCGTTAACCCGGGCGGTTTCAAAGTGTGTCATCGTTCCCTCCTTTTCTCCCTTGATGAGGGGAGAACCTTATGCATGATAGATCGGTATATGGCTTTTTCCGGCGAGTTCCACCTGTCTGAAAGTCTTTTTCCCATCTGCTCTCGGCCGTGATTGATCCCCTTTCGTTTGAATGTGGATCCTCACAGGTACAAGTATAGTACCTAAAACATAATGGGCAAGAAGCGGGAGCTGGTTGGGGGGAGAGTGCCAGAGCGCTTCAGAAAACACGCGGGATAGCAATTGTCCGGAGTCGTTCTCCATTCTATTGCCCGGCACTCTTCCATGTACTTGGCAGGAGAGACGTTCGACAGCGGAGGACAGGGGGCAGCTCCCTCTGCCATCCACAGCTGCATTTGCAGCAGAACAGCTTGAAATATAAGAGGTATCCCTGAAGGTTAGAGCGTGGCAGAGCCTATAATATTCTTGACAGAATAAGTACTAAAAGAAGATAATCGCTCTAATGAATGTCTGCTCCAGAAGATAAGGAGTCTAATCCCATGTCGCCACACAGTCTTGTAGTTATGCAAAAGACTTGGAACCGCTACGTTGAAAATGATGTGCTCGATGTCCAGCAATTGCGGCCTGAAGTGGCAAACTCCTGGCAACGTTGCCGCAATCTTAACATAAACCCTTTCCATGAAGCGGATGATTACGTCAACCATCTGGAACTGAGGGAGCGTCTTTACAGGAAACAGCATCTGGTAAAGGTCGCCCGCCCGTTCATGGACAATCTGTACAATTTTGTCAAAGGATCAGGATTTCAGGTGGTTCTGACCGATGAACAGGGATACCTGCTCGAGGTGTTGGGAGATAATGATATCGTTTCCAGGACCAGGCAGGTCCTGCTTTGCCCGGGCGGCGACTGGAGTGAGTCGGCAAAGGGTACCAATGCCATCGGCACGGCAATAGTCGAGAAGAAACCCGTGCAGATCTATGCCTGGGAGCATTACTGCAAACCTCACCACTTTCTCACCTGTTCCGCATCGCCGATTTTTGACCCGGAAGGGGAGATGATCGGCATCCTTGACATTAGCGGAGATTATCGCGTTGCCAATGCCCACACCCTCGGCATGGTCGTCGCCGCAGTCAATGCCGTTGAGAACCAGCTCCGTCTGCAAAAAGCCACCGATAAACTCTACATGGCTTACCGCTATTCCAACGCCCTTCTGGAAAACATGTCCGATGGCCTGATTTCGATCAATAACAACGGTATCATAACGGAAATCAATGCAAAGGGTGGAGAGATCTTTGGCGTCAACCCGGCACTTGCTAAAGGCCGGCATGTAGAACAGATCTACAATGCGCGCGCGACGATTCTGCAGGTTCTCTCGGAGGGTGTGGAATACGAGGACAGGGAAATAATCATCGAGAAGATGGGAAAGAAGATTTACAGCTCCGCTTCTTTGCTGCGCGACGATACCGGTGGTATCATAGGTGCGGTGGCAGTTTTCCGTGAGATCAACAACCGCCAGCCGGTAAAGCGTCCAACAATTCTTCATTCACACTGCTACACATTTGACGATATCGTTGGTGACAGTCCAGCCATTGCAGCGCCCAAGGAATGGGCCAAACTCGCGGCAGCCAGCCCTTCAACCGTACTCATCAACGGCGAAAGCGGCACCGGCAAGGAACTCTTTGCCCAGGCCATTCACAATGCCAGCCCGCGAAGGGATCGGCAGTTCATCGCCCTCAACTGTGCCGCTTTACCAGAAAATCTCATCGAGAGCGAGCTGTTTGGTTATGAGGAGGGGGCCTTCACCGGCGCGAAGAGGGGGGGGCAAGCCGGCAAGTTTGAAATTGCCGATGGCGGTACCATCTTTCTCGATGAAATTGGTGATATGTCCCTCAATGTCCAGGCAAAGTTGTTGCGGGTAATCCAGGAAAAAAAGGTTGCCCGCATCGGCTCCGCTAACGAAAGACAGATCGATATACGGATTATTGCTGCTACCCATAAGGACTTGAATGCAGAGGTGGAACAAGGGAACTTCAGGCAGGATCTCTATTACCGCCTGAACGTGCTGGAGATACATATCCCGTCGCTGCGGGAACGGATCGAAGACCTCCCCATTCTCACAAAACATTTGATAGATAAAATCGCGCTCAAGCTGGAAAAGAAGGGAATACGGATCCATGAGGGATTCATTAGGCAAATCCAGTTGCATAACTGGCCCGGTAATATCAGGGAGCTTGAGAATGCAATTGAGAGGGCGATTATTCGGGCGGGCGTGGATGGTGTTCTGACTGCGGAGCTGCTGGATGTCTATAGCCCTCAGCCGCCGAAAACAGGCACTACGGAAACTAAACTATCCGGAATAAAATCCTTGAAGGATGCAGAGAAAGATATCATATCCGAGGCTCTGGCCTTTTATGAAGGAAATATACAGAAAGCCTCCGCGAAGCTCGGCATTGGCCGTAATACCCTTTATCGCAAGATGAAAGAGTATGGCATTTCCTGACCCCGCCACATTTATAAGCCACTGAATAAAAGCCCATGAATTGACTATTCATGGGCTTTTATCTAATCTGACGAAGATCACACTATCTGAAAAAGACCGTAGAATCAGGGGATTGCGACTATTGCAATCCCCTTTCTTTTTCGATGATTCTCCTTGAATTCTGGCAAATAGCCTGGCCTGATGGCAGATTAAATTGTAGATGACTAGTTTGATACAAAACTAATACAGGCCAAACACAGTGAGATGTATGGGAATGCACCCGGAGCTGAGTTGGAACACTTATTGCTTGCCAATTAATTTTTAATAGTAAAAATAATCAAATAATAAACTTTACCTTAAAAGTAATTCATAAAAATTAATACCGTTTTACAATTATTTATACAATTTTACATGTACGTTTATTAATATCGAAGGGGTTGTGAAGGTGTATGTTTAATTAAAATATTTGATCAATTAAGTGATAAACAAAATAAACAGAACGTCATTAAGCAGCATGTTTTCAGCTTTATCGCTTGAAGTTCGCCTAAAGGATTTAATATAGCAACAGTTTCAGATAAGGAGCCGCAATGAAATCACATCAAAATATGAGATGTAAGAGACGGCCTATTTTTACCTGGTTGTTTTTCATTACAATTTTTATAGGCTCATCCGGTTGGTCGGAGGCGGCAATACAATGCTATGAGTGCCATGGGACCAAGCAAACCGGTCAAGAGGATATTCGCCCCATCGACGCTGCCTACCGCAACGTCTCGACAGGTGGTTTTCAGGGAAACCACAGGTCTCATATTGCGCCCAAACCTGATAAAACGGCCTGCGCAAAATGCCATCAGGATATCGAAAATCACAATTCTTCACATAGGAATGGGGAAATAGAACTTGCATTCAATATTAACTCCTCTCCCCATCCAGCAAAGGCTAAATACAACAACGAGGTATTTCACAACCAGACATCAGTTCCTTCTTTAGGAAAATGCACTAACGTCAACTGTCACTTTGAATCGTCAACTGATCCTGAATCGAAAACCCCTGCATGGGGCAGTAGTGAAGTTATTGGCTGCAATGGTTGTCACGGTATTCCTCCTGCCGACGGGAGCCATCCATCTGCAAACCCTTTAGCTTCCGGGAAAAAACATGGTGACTATTATAATACCGATAAAAATAGTTGTGCCAAATGCCACGTAGACCATGATGCTGAAAATCCAAAATATGGTCATGTGAATGACACCGGCAAGAGAGCCCTTATCCTCTTCTCAACGGCCCAAGGGAAAACTGGCAAATACTCCGGCGATGTTAGTTATCCAAAATACCTCCCAAGCCAGCATGCATCACCCTCAACAAGAAATGGTTCCTGTACGGAGCTGTATTGCCACAGCGACGGCAAAGGTGGTGAGGCACTCACAACGCCTGTCTGGGGAGGAGGTCCACTCACCTGTAAGTCGTGCCATGACGGGGCGACTAATTTAACCAAACTCGGTGGGAACCATGAGGGACATATCAACCTTTCGTCCTATGCATTTGCCTGCGAGAAATGCCACAAAGACACGGTTACCGGCTCAGACATCATAAAAGATAAATCCCTGCATGTGGACAAAGTGAAAACTGTCGGCATTAAAGACGGTGGAACATATAACTCTGGTACTAAAGCCTGTAATAATACCTATTGCCATAGTGACGCATTAGGCAGATTCCCGGTCGTGCCCAAGTGGACTGACACAGCAGAATATAAGTGCTTTTCCTGCCACAAGGGGACAAAATTCGACAATACTTCGACCAATTGCAGAACCTCCGGAGGGACATGGGTTAACAGCAAGCCGGCAGATCCGCTCAATGGCGTAATGGTCTGCTCGCCATATATTAATATGACCTCCAATGGACACGGCCGTCTTGTAGGACCTCAATGGATCAGGAAGTATGCATGTAGTTATTGCCACAATGCCACTGTGGACGCTGCCGGGGTAATTATTGACAAAAGGAAACATGTAAACAATGTCAAAGACGTGGAAATTAACCCATACTGGGCTATTGACGGAAAGCCGGACGATCCTCCTCGCTACGATTCGAACAATAAGACATGTTACAACACATATTGCCATAGTGACGGCACGACAAATCCGGAAGAGCTAAAGGCCTATAGTTGGACTCAGGGCAAAACAGAGTGTAATACCTGCCATGGCCACCCGGTTGGCGACTGCGTCAGTTGCCATGACGGCGTAACGGTTTTCGGTGCTACGAGCAGTGCTTCCGGCAAGAAACCGGGGAGAATCCTGTCCGTTCAGACAGCCTGGCCGGTCGGTCAGGAATGGAAGTCTGCCATTCCCATGTTTCCCAATACAGGTCCCAATACCGCCCGGGCCAATTCTCATCCCCGCCATACGGAAACCACCTTTACCTGTGATGAATGCCACAGTAATACTATTGTTTTCAATGGCGAATGTAGTGCCTGCCATGCTGCCGGCACCATATCCGGACAAATGAGCGAAGTAACTCATATAAATGCCGATTATCATGTGAATAAGATCAGGGATGTCAGTTTTAAGCGCGGTGGAACATACAACAAAGATAAAACTATTCTTAATCCAAACAATATCAAGACATGTTCCGGAACCGCATGCCACACCAATGGGGAAGATCCCGCCTGGGGGGGCTCAATCAACGAAGGGATAGTCTGTCTTTCCTGCCATGGGACAACGGGGACGGATGTGGACAGTTTCGGTTTCTTTGATCCTGCGAGTCCGACATTTACAAAAACTCAAATTAATACCACTGAATGGGTGACAGCCGGGCACGGCAGACCAGCATCCGCAGGGCCATATCCGTTTTCCAACAACCCTCCAGCAAATTTCCCAGGTAATCCTTGTTGGTACTGCCATGATAATAGCGTCCTGCACAAGGATGCGAGTAATCCATTCAGATTGCGACAGCATTCCCAATTCTCGAAACGCTTTGATAAAGAATGTGTGTACTGCCACATGAGTGGCAAAGATCCTGAATGCATATCCTGCCATGATAATACAGGGTCTTTGGCCCCGCAGTTAAATGCAATATTCCTGAGCTATACTGCCAAATGGCCTAATGATGTAATTGTAACACGTGATGACCACAGCGTATGGGCCAATAACACTGCGAGGCCTTCCTGTTTGACTATTGATTGCCACTATGTGGATCCTGACAATTCAACACAGGACATGAAACTGCATAATGAAGGCGCCGGTTTCTGGAACATGACAACGCAAGCGGATATCAGGAACCAATATATGATGATGGGTGTCTGCCTGCAGTGTCATGATGATGACAGCGGCAATAAATGTGCAAGCTGCCACGTTCCTACCGGAAAATACTCTCTCGGCTTTGATCCCGGCACTGGCTTCATAAAACCGGTGAAAGCACGGGCTTCATCGGTCCATTTCGGCTATAAACACTCCAAGGCTTACAAGCTGAATGGGAAATGGAAAGGCGGTAAGTTCTGCTGGGACTGCCACGACCCCCACGGTGACAGTAACATTGTAAATAATCGAAGAGAAGACAACATCTTCATGATCCAGAATAAAGTGGCGACGGAAACAGACGGAAAGTTCGGCATTCCAATAAGCAGGGCGACTGTCGTCTTCAGAGCAAAGAATTCGGGAAGTGACTATGTCAAGACTACAGGAACAATAGACGGTATATGCAATGTTTGCCATTCAGCAGGAAGTCAGCATTTCAGAAGCGATGGCGGCGACAGCCATAATATCAGCACGGTCTGCACACAATGCCATGAACACAGATTCAGCGACAGCCATGGGGACAAGAAACCCTGTATCAGCTGCCACAAGAATAAGCCGGTTCCCCGGCACTCAGGTTTCGGATTGCCCCGTGATTGTGTAAAATGTCATGCCGGCACTATTGGTAATCGTGTTGACGTTATGGGTCAGTTTAAAGGGAATTCGCACCATATTCAGGGTGTGCCCGTAACAAATGAACAGTGCCGTGAATGTCACTGGGAATCCACCACAGCGGGCCTCATCGACAATAGATACCATGAAGGATATAACTACAAGCTTTACAGTACCTCAAAAAACAAGAAAGTGGACCTGGTGGTCTACGGAGCCGGGGCAAGGCCGTTGTATTACAATTCAACAACTGCAGTGCAATTCCAGGCAAGTAAAATGAACGGTACTAACGTGGCGATAGAACGGGCTGAGTCTGCAAAGCTTAATAATCATTGTCTGGGTTGTCACAGTGATCAGAACAACAATACGTCGCCGTTTAATGACTGCAAGACGCCGAGACAATACGCCTGGGATAAGCAAAGCATTGCCGCTCGCTATGCTCAAACAGGAACGACAACCTGGGGCAAATACGCTGCAACACCGAATGCTGCACCGAAAAACCTTACGAAGGCATTCTCGGCTCATGGCAACGCCGCAGCCAACCAGGGCGGGTGGGATCCTACTCCGACGAATTATCTGACAACGTATCCCTTCAATAACCCCGGCCTCGACGGAAACCTGACCAATTATAATACCCGGGCTGGTTTTACAAACATGAGCAGCCAGAAGCAGAACCAGAACGTCCAATGCTTTGATTGTCATAACTCACATGGTTCCAAGGTGAGCGGAGTGACCTCAAGCTACGTCAACTTCAGCGGAACAAGAAATGGCGGGAACCTGAAAGAGACAACGGCGGGTAAGGGCGGCTATGCCATTACCTATATGGCAAAGGCAAATAAGGTTGCCGGTGTTAAAAATCCATACAATGCCGGTGCCGGTCAGTGCTTCGATTGCCACATGACTGAGTCGAAGGGTGATAAAACCCCATGGGGATATAAATCCACATACGGCGCTACTGCACCGATCAAAGGGTATAAAGACGCCTACAAATTCGGCAACAGAACCGGAGCCTTTTACAGGCTTTCCATGGACATGAAAAACTCCATAGCAGTACGTGGCGGACACCTCCAGGCGTCATCCCCGCTTACCAATGCCGCGCAAGGCACCATCAACGGTCTTTGTACGCCATGCCATGACCCCCATGGGGTGAGTCCTTCCCTTGGTTCCAACGAGGCCTATGCTGTACCGCTCTTGAAAGGGACCTGGATGACGTCACCTTACAAAGAGGACTA
>Ga0210377_10001116_pt1 | contig 24871 bp, 17 predicted proteins | sample PLM4_65_b1redo_FD_155480 | JGI IMG/M metagenome (GOLD analysis project Ga0210377, IMG submission 155480) | Groundwater sediment microbial communities from an aquifer in East River, Colorado, USA - PLM4_65_b1 redo | ecosystem: Environmental > Terrestrial > Soil > Riparian zone | place: USA: East...
AGAAGACCGGGCGTGTCAAGCGGTGGCGCGATGGCCGGATGGCCTTACGGTGGACCGCGTCGGCGTTGCTGTCGATTGAGAAACGCCTGCGTCGGATTATGGGCTACCAGCAATTGTGGATGTTGGATGCCGCGTTAAAGGACTTGAATGAGAAAGAAGATGTTGGCGTGAAGGAGAAAGTCGCTTAGAATCTCAGTTAGGGGTAGCCATCCTACCTTCAACTGAGATGGGGACAAGCTGACCGCTATCACCCAAAGCGATTCTTTCGAGGTGCTTGGAGAATTGATTGCAGAACTTAATGCCAAATACCAAACGAAGGGGGAATATGAAAACACCCTGCGACAATTGAGTTCTGTAGAGTCAAAACTGATTGAACTCAATGAAAACCTTGCCGCAATTGACAACGAACTTTTCTCTGATGAATTCGCCCTTAAAATCAAAGAACAGGTCAACAAATTCAATCGGTATTTTTCATCTGTGTCGTATGAGCTGTATGGTGAAAAGTATGCATTAAAGGCTGATACAAAAACAGTAAAGGGACGCCGCCTCTACGAATTCACAGCATTTAACCTCAATTTCAGTTCGGGAAAAAAACAGGGTGAGATATCCTGTTTTGATATCGCCTACACGTTCTTTGCTGATGAAGAGAATATCCCCTGCATGCACTTTCTCCTCAATGATAAAAAAGAACTGATGCATGATAATCAACTCATGAGGATTGCCGATCTTGTCAATGCAAAGGGGATACAGTTTGTTGCATCAATTCTGAAAGACAAGTTGCCGGAGGAGTTGAATAAAGATGAGTATGTGGTTCTGAAATTATCACAGGACGAGAAACTTTTCAGGATTGAAAGGCAAATTGATGCCTAACATTTCGCTGCAGCCGACCGGCAGAGCCGGCGGCTAAGGTTCGCATGGGGGAATACTGGGGACACGGTGATGTGGGGAAATTAAAGGTGTCAGGTATTTTTTGGACTTCGTCCCTCGTTAGGCGTCATTCGGCATCATCGAGCACCATCCGTCATGAAGAAAGCTTTGTGCTGATGAGGCGGTTGAGGCTGATGCCTTCCTCGGCGGCCTCAAGGGCCATCCGCCGGTGTACCTCCGGCGGTACACGCACCATGAATTTACCGCTATAACGCCTCGAACAAATTGGTTCAGGCAGAGGTTCACCGTTGGCTTTCATGTCCTTGACAACCTTGGCCGCCACCTTGAGAATTCCCAGCAGGGCGTCCTCCGGGCTGGAAGCCAGCCAGCTTAGACTTGGGAATTCCGCGCAGAGCCCCACGAACTGCTCATCCTCTTCGGACCAAATCACCCGATATGTATAACGGTTAATTTCTGCCTGCCGTTTCATTTTTCAACCTCTCAATCGCTCTGAGCACTTGTTTAACCTGGTAGGATTTTGCCATACCCTTATCGTTCTGGATGTTGACTCGTGGGTCCCCCTTCCAGGGCATCCGATACACCCGATGGCTCGTACCTCCCTGCCGGGGCTGCCCAAAATAGTAATCGCATAACCGGCACAAGTCGCTGAAACGTACCCCCTTCGGGTTATTCCCGGCCTGATCAAGAATATCTTCGATACGTGCCATAATTAAATAGTAGCATTAGTGATACTATCTGTCAAGTAGAAATATTGACTATTTTACAGAAAAATATGCGGAACAGCGGATTTCTCAGGAAGTTGTTTCTGTTGGGAGTGTCGTGACGTGAATTCTATTTCGCGGCCAGATGTGCGTCATCCGGCGCCGCATCGACGGACTTCGATTCCGCTGCGCCACGTCCCTAAGGGACAAGCTCAGCATGACAGACAACGGTGGGGCAAGCCGCCACCCTACGATTTCGTTGTCTCAATCTCTAATTCGCTAATTCCCTAATTCTCTGCGCTTTCCGCGTCTCTCAATCGAGTTGCATGGGGAAGTAGTTTTTGGCGTTGTTGAAGCAGATGTCCTCGACCATTTTGCCGAGCAGCGTCAGGTCGCTCGGCAGCAGGCCGGCCTCGACGTCGCTGCCTAACATGTTGCAGAGTATCCGGCGGAAATATTCGTGCCTCGGATACGAGAGGAAGCTGCGCGAATCGGTCAACATGCCGACGAACCGGCTGAGCAATCCCATATTCGAGAGCACGTTTATCTGTTCTTCCATGCCGTCCTTCTGATCGAGGAACCACCACGCCGAGCCGTACTGCATCTTCCCCGGCGTCGAGCCGTCCTGGAAGTTGCCGACCATCGTGGCGCACAGTGCGTTGTCACGCGGATTCAGGTTGTAGAGAATCGTCTTGGGCAGCTTATTGTTGGTCTCGAGCCGGTCGAGAAACTTCGAGAGCGGCCTGGCGATTTCAAGATCGCTCATCGAATCGCAGCCGATATCGCGGCCGAGAGCCCTGAGCAGCCGCGTGCTGTTGTTCCGCAGCGCGCCGAGATGAAGCTGCTGAACCCAGCTGGCCTCGTAGTCCATCAGCGCCAATTCGACCATCATCGCCGACTTGAATTTCAGACGCTCGGACGCGTCCAGGTCCCGGCCGTGCAGTATCTTTTCGAATATCTTGTCGATTTCGCTCTCGGTGTAGTCCTCGGCGTAAGCGGTCTCGATGCCGTGGTCGGAAAGCCGGCAGCCGTTGTGATGGAAAAAGTCGTGGCGCTGCCGCAGCGCTCCAATATACGAATGAAAACTCGTTATCTCCGTGTTGCAAAGTAGTCCGAGCTTCTCGATAAATGCGTTGAGGCTCTGAACGTCTTCGACGGTCATGGCCTGGTCCGGCCGGAACGCCGTATGCACCTTAATCTCAAAGCCGTCCTCTCGAATCTTCTTATGGTGCTCCAGTGAATCAAGCGGACCCTCGGTGGTGCAGACCAGCTTGACGTTCATCTTTCGCATGATGTTGCGGACGCTGAAAGCCGGGCTCCTGAGCATCTCGCTGCAAACATCGTAGATGTGTTTGGCCGTCTTGGGGCCCAGCAGCTTGTCTTTTATGCCGAAGGAATTTTTTAGCTCCAGATGCGTCCAGTGGTACAGCGGGTTTCGCAGGCAGCAGGGCACGGTCTGCGCCCATTTCTCGAATTTTTCGTAATCGCCCGCCGTGCCGGTGATGAATTCTTCGGGCACGCCGTTGGTCCGCATGGCCCGCCACTTGTAGTGGTCGCCAGCCAGCCATGCCTGGGCCAGATTCTCGAACCGGTGGTCCGCGGCGATCAATTCGGTCGGCAGGTGGCAGTGATAGTCGTAAATCGGCATTTTTTTTGCATGTTCATGGTAGAGAACCCTGGCGGTCCTGGTTTGCAGGAGAAAATCTTCGGTTATGAATTCAGCCATTTTCCGTCCCCACTGTCAGGTGTGTCTGCTCGGTTAGTTGCCTGGTTTATCTGTTTTATCCTGTGCGGGTTCTTCGTCGCTCCATGTTTTTTTTGGCTTTGGCGACTGAAAGTCGGCCATCTTCTTTGCCCAGTCAGACACCTCGGTCTTGGTTTTGACCAGGCGCTGGGATTGCGGCTTTGGCTGGTTCTTCTCCTCCTCGCGGATTTTTCGCTCCCAAAGTGCGTAGGCAATCCATGCGATGGCCAGGATGGGTATGGCGATAAGCATGAAAATTGTGTACATCGTACTTTCCCTTTAAATTCTCGAAGTATCTCAGTACTCAGCCTGTTCAATGCTGTGCGGAATGATACTCGAATCGTCCGGCAAGGTCAATATTGCGGGTCTGACCTGCTCTGTAGAAAAGTTCTTCGACAAGTGGGACGACTGTGAACGGGGTGAAAACGTCCCGTTGAGTTGCAGGGGCACGATGCGGCCAATGACAAAAGCCAAGCTCCGGCGAGGTGATTTCATTTGCGTTTCATCTTCGCCGGAACAGTCCTGAAAGTCAGTCAGCGTCAGGATCTATACACTTAGGGAGCTGCACGTGCTTACATGCAGCCCCCTCAACTTTTGTTTCTTACAGCGCTCTGCGTCTTCGCAGCCAACCAACGCAGCCCATTCCGATACCGACAAGGACAATGGCTCCGGGGGCAGGGATTTTCCCGTCACCGTTGCCATCGCCATCGACGATCCCGTTGTTGACAAAAGATTCACTGCCGCCATTAGCGAATCCCTGAACATGGATCCCTATGCGAAGGGCGCCGGATGCGAGATTATTAACCACGTCAGCGAAAACTGCGCCGGATTGCAGGTTGAATATGATCCCCAGAAACTCGCCGGGATTGACTCCGAGAGGCTGCACGGGCGGGTCCGAGTCGGCGGAAAAACCCGCTGTCGTCACGAACGGCGGGATCACAGTATTTCCCCCCGGCAGGTCCGGCGGACTTGCAAGCTGAGAAAACTCAACAAGACCCGGCATGTTGATAATCGTAGCAATACCCAGCAAGACGCCGTCGTCAAAGTACGCGTCTGTAATGGACGACGCTGCAGGCCCTGTGTTCGAAAAGGTAAAGTTTATCTGGCCGGGGCCGGGATCGAACAGTTCAACAAATAATTGTGCTTCGCCGGTCGCAGCATTGCCGGCGTCGTTGTTCGTGATGTTGACGAAGCTATACGTTGGTGCGGCTTGAGCAGCTATGCAGAACAGACCAAGAGCCGGTACAATAGCTGCAATGATCGTTTTTTTCATACTCCATCCTCCGTCGAATAGCGCATTTCAATAGGTATTTACGTCTGAACGCTCTTGAACAGCGCGTTGCGGGGGAGCAAGCACGTCCTATTTACTCTCTCTATCGTCCCCAGGACGGCACACAGCCGACGCGGAAGTACACAGACAGGAGAGCTTCTCAAGGAGTCCCAGCACACAGCAAGAGGCATAGGGGAAAATAAGGCTCGCTTTGGTCTATATGACCCCACCACCTCCTGCTCTGAACCTCACTTCACGTCTGTTCCTTACCTGATTACATCTCAGGTATTTGCCCAGGAACTATGGATACTGTGCATGTCATGGAGCCCTAATCCCCATGGGCATACACCTTCCATTCTCGTATTTATACCATATTCACCCCGTATTGGTCAAGAAAATTCTTGTCGATTTTCTTTTTGGTCTGGTTATTGCGGTTTTCCGCTGTGCCAGGGGCGATGAAAACCATCGGGCCAACAAAAAAAGCCCCTGCGCGGATAGGAGCGAGTGTATTCCTTTAATTCCAATTTTCTTGTAATGTTTGAAATACTCGCCTTCAGCTTCGCAGGGGCCTGGTATCCATTTTCGATTTTCGATTGACGATTGACGATTTCGATCGGCAATCAGCAGTTGAAAATCGAAAATCTTCTCATTGCCACGTGTCTGGGTTCTTCACTTTTCAATCTTTTCTTTTAGTGAGTGATAGTGAGTGATAGTGAGTGAATCGGCAGATTTTCCGGCCGGCCTTGAGCCTTTTCTGGAGACGGCAGCCTTCCCTATGGGAGGGATGGTAAGGGCGGGAATTACCATCCCCAGGCTGCGATTGAGGATGCCGCCCGCCCAGCCTAAAGCTCCAGCTTAACAGCTTTACCAGCTTCTCTCATTTTCATCGAATTCTCCCGCTTAAACCCGATAACAAAGAAGTGTCTCGACCGAAAATTTTTTCAAAAAAGTCTCAATTCATTGTCGATTTTCGATTGCCGCTTGCCGATTTCAAATCGCAAATCGCAAATCAAAAGAGGATGGCATTGAACAACAGGCGGAAAGTCCCGTGGGGCTGCCCGCGATGCTGGACGGCGAAACCTAACAGGATGATTCTTCCGGCGCCGTATTGGACTTCGACAATGGCCGGCTTATCGGCGATCAGCTCCTGCCCTCTGATCCATCCGCTTTCCAGGAGAACCGTGTCGGAGTATCGCGCCACGGCGCGGGCCGGAAAACGGGCGTCAGGACTTCGCGGATTCTTGTCTTCCTTTTTCGACTCCTGGACCAGCTCGAATGCCTGAGAGCTCGCAAAGTACCCCGAGACCCATTCCGGCGAGCCGTAGCCGACCGGATGCTGCCGGTCTATCCATACCCGCAGGATGGAGCCGGGGCAGTAGAATTCCTTGGACGGTTTGCCGCTAAGCACGTTGCGGACGGGGATATTGAAATGCTCTATCGGAAGATTGCACGAGCGGTCGATACAGACCAGTGTGCCGCCGGCCTGTACAAAGCTCTGCAGCGCAATAATTCCCTCGGAGCCGATGCCGCCGACGTACTGCGGCTCGGTCGTGTCAACGGCCTGGCCCTTGACAATCGAGCCGGAGCCGATGGACGGCAGGATCAGGCAGTCGTATCGTTCTGCCAGGTTGCCGGCACGAATCTCGGCGTTATGCACGCAGGTGTAGGCAAACTCGAAGTTATCCAGCACCAGCCGCGTCCACCCTTCGTCTATGCCGGCCGTCCAGGGCTGATACAGTCCCAGGCGGGGGGGCGATACGTCCCTTAGCGCCGCCTTCACCTGCGAAGAATCCTGCGGCACGCCGAGCAGCAGGGCGGAAATCCCATCGAGCAGTCCCGGCGCCACCGCGGTGACTCTGTTTGCATCCGGTATGAACAGCGAGCCGCACGGCACGTCTGTGCTGGTTGCGTCCTTCCACCGGGCCTCGGAAGAAACCACGCCAAATGCAATGCCGGCCTTGAACAAGCGGTTGATCAGGCGGTAGTTGTCATTCGGGCCGGCGTGCACGATGTAGCTGCGGGTTTCCTGCGTCGAGCCTGTGACCTGGCCCTGGGGCAGAGGCACCGCATCGAGCTTTGTGGCCCGGGATTCAAACGGCTGATTCACACTGACGGTCCGCACGCCCATCTGCAGGGGCAGCGTCCAGCCCGCCGTGTCATACGGAGGCTCGGGCGGCCCGCCGGGATAGGCTGACCGATCAGGATACGCCTGCCGCTCCATCATGTCGTTCAGGTGAGCGCGGTACGGCTGGGCGCAGTAGAGAATGTACGTGCCGGCCGGGTACGGCACGCCGTCGGCGGAAAACTCAGCCTCCGCCCGGTGAACCTCAATCGCGGTAGCGTGCAGAACCGACAGCATTTCCGCTGCCGTTCGCGCATCGGTCTGATCGGGAGGAACGAGCCACGCAAACGGCGGCTCCGTTTTACCTTTTTCGATGGCGTCGCGAGCCTGCTTGATGGTGTTGCTCTTGATCAGGTCGTGGTACCGCGCCGCCAGCGTAAAGAGGCTCATGCAGGCGATCTTTTCGTACTCGACGATGTCACGCAGCCGCCACCAGCCGCCGGGCCACGGCTCGGGAAAGTTGGTGGCTATGGCGTAATCCGGCATCCCTCGCGTCCCGCCGCGCAGCTCGCTCTTACGCTGAAAGACGGGCGAGGCGACGAGCACGCCGGCGGCTTCGGTGAGTATTCCCGTGATGTTATGCCGGTACGCCGCCGTGCGAAAGCCTCCTTCCCACCAGTTATCGTACATCGCGCTGTTGAGAATGCCCTTCTTTCCCGCCCGCGTGAGCTCGGCCGCGATATGGCCCCCGATGATCAGCATCATGTGGTCGTTCAGCGGATGCACGTTGGGATTCTTCGGATCGAAGAACGGCGGCACAAAGAGCCTTGCGCCTGTGTTGCCCATCTGGTGAATATCGTACACAACATTGGGCAGCCACTGCTCGTACAGCACGCCGGTGACCAGGCGCGTTTCCTGCAGGTTGAGCATGAACCAGTCTCTGTTGTTGTCGTGGCCGGCGTATTTCTGATAGAGCCACGGCATCCCCGTCCCCTCCCAGGGCTTGCCCAGCGACCGCTCGTACCAGTCGATGACCTTGTCGAGGCCGTCGGGATTGGCGCTCGGTATCAGCACGATGATCGTCTTGGCGAGGATCTCCTGAATCTCCGGCGATGTCCCCGTGGCCAGGTCGTACAGCAGCTCCATCGCCATCTGGCTGGAGGCGATCTCCGTAGAATGAAGATTGCAGTTAATCAGCACGACGACCTTCGCATGGGCAACCAGGTCGCGTTCGTGCTGCTGGTCTTTGATCAATCGGGGATCGGCAAGTTGCTTTTGGATTTTCATTGCCTGCTCGATTCGATCCGGAGCGGCATCATCGGTGACCTCGGCTATGAACATCTGCCGGCCCTCGGTGGTCAGCCCAATCTGGCGCACATTGACCCGGCGGGAATTCTTCGCGACGTGCTCGAAGTACTCGCGAATTTTCTGGTAACGAGCCAGTTTGTAATCGGCCCCCACTTCATGCCCGATTATCGCTTCCGGCTTCTGAACCTGCCCGGCCAAAAATTCACGTTTGGTTTCCGACGAAGGCTGGGCCGCAACGGCGCAGCCCGGGTTGAGCAACAGGGAGATGCTGTGTATCAAAAGAGCCAGGCCAAAGAAATTTTTCCGCTTCATACTCGATTCCTTTTTAGAAGTAGGGGCGGTCCGACGCGGCCGCCCTGTGAATTGGGCAACCACATGGGGTTGCCCCTACGCGTGCTGGGTCACATCCAGCATAAGACCATGCACAGGTCTCTCATCTGTAAGCAAAATATCAAATCTGTGTGATGGATGCGACCAAATTTCCTTGTATAATGTACCGTCGGCTATGAGAGCCGCAGGTTCGTAAATCACAAGACTATGAATTTGGAGGTGCTTATCATGAGGTCGTTTTTGACACGCCGGTCATTCATCAGGAAAACGTCGGCCGGGCTGACGGGGGCGGCACTGGCTGCGGCCGGTACAAACTCTCTTTATGCGAGTGTCGCCCGCAAGGGCGGCACGTTGGCGCTTCTTGGCGGCACTCCCGTACGCAGCAAGCCGTTCGACCAGCCGTGGCCGATTTTCGATGAGAATGAAGAAAAGGCCCTGCTCAAGGCTCTTCGCAGCCGCAACTGGTGCTGTTTGAAGGGCAGTGCGGTTTACGATTTTGAAAAGGAGTTCGCTCGCGCGATGGGTGTGCCGCACTGCGTTTTGTCAAACGGGGGCACGACCGCGCTGAGCGCTTCTTTGCACTGCCTCGGTGTGGGCCCCGGCGACGAAGTGATTACTACACCGAACACGTTTATCGCAACGATCAACGTGATATGCAATGCGCACGCGTTGCCCGTTTTCGTCGATATTGACCCCGACACCGGCTCGATCAACGCCGATCTGATCGAAGCGGCGATAACTGAGTATACCAAGGTTATTCTGCCGGTCCATCTGTCGGGCTTCCCGGCGGACATAGAGAAGATCATGGCCGTGGCGGGCAAGCATAAAATCCCGGTCGTCGAAGATGCGTGCCAGTCGGTCTTTGCTGCGGTGAACGGCAGGAAGGTCGGCACCTTCGGCGCGACGGGCTGCATCAGCTTTCAGGAATGGAAATCGCTCGTGTGCGGCGAAGGCGGGGCCATCCTCGGAACGGACGAGGAGCTGATGCGCCGATGCGCCGCGTTTATGAACAACGGAAGAGACCCGAAGGGGGCCAAGGATGGTTACCCATACCCCGGGTCCAACCATCGAATGACGGAGTTCCAGGCGGCGGTTCTCACGGAGCAATTCAAACGCTTCAAGCAGCAGGATGCGACTCGGCAGGAAAATGGAAAATCCCTCGAACGGGAGCTGTCCAAAATTCCCGGCCTGAAATCGCGAAAGGCCTACAGCGAACAAACGAGATTCACCTACGTCACCTTCGAGCTGGATTACGACGGGCGGCATTTCAACAATATCCCGGCGTCGAAGTTTGCCGAGGCCCTTCGGGCCGAGGGTATTCCCGTCAGAGGGGGCCAAAGAACATACTCGCAGGGCTGTCACAAGGAGGGGATGCTGGAGGAACATCTTAATTCTCGGGCGTTTACGGCGTCGTTTTCGAAAGCCCGGCTCAAAATGTACAGAGAATCGCTCCGCTTGCCGATTATAGATAGTGTCGAGTCCAGTGGAAAGCAGAGACTTTCTATGGAAGGCAAAATCGCTTTTCTTGGTTCCAAAAGCGACATGGATGACATAATGGAAGCTTTTGTGAAGGTTGCCGGAAGCAGTGACAAACTGACATAGGACATTGACGATTGACAAATGACTATTGGCTATTTGCGCCGTCGGCGCTGGATCAGCCATCATACTTGCCTTTCATTAGTCAATAGTCAATAGTCGATAGACAATAGTCAATAAAAAAAACGCTGTTATCAGTGCTGATAAGGCCCAAAAGAGCCGCGACGGACTGCGGGACAAGCCTGATAACTCAGGAAAATCATAAGTGATCAAAGATTATTCGCTTGAATCCCATGTCCATTCCGGCTATGATAATGGCTTATGGGAGGTCGTATTCACAGGATGAGTAAGGGATTTCATTAATTTTCGAAAGGTTGCGATATGAGTACACTACGGAAAATGCGGGTTGTTCTTTTTTGCATAAGCTTGTTTGCTTGTGTTGCTCCGCTTGGCCAGGCGGCTCAGACGGAGGGAGCCAATCTGCCCGAAGATACAACCACGCGTCTGATGGTAAGGGAGCTGCGCATCAAGGGCAACACCCTGATAGCAACGTCGGAGTTGTTAGGGTCCATGCCGGATGTGTATAACGCCTCCGATCAGCGGCTGTCCCAGGCCGCCGGCGAGTCTCTGTACGACCTGAGACCTATTCGCGAACTCGTAGCAGATCCCGGCCAACCCCGTGAAGTTTCATTGAGGACGATTCAGGGCCTGACGCAATATATCTTGTCCGCCTATCAAAAGAATGATTACTCCGGCATCTATGTGTACGTACCCGAAGGGGCGATCAAGAACGGCACGGAGCTCGTTGATGGAATTCTGCCCATAAACATTCTCGAAGCCCCCGTGACCGAAGTCAGGGTCAAATTCTTTGACGTGCGGCGAACCGAAGTCGAGAAGGGCTATCTGAGACGCTCGGCTCTTGAGGACTGGTCGCCGATCGAGCGCGACAAGGTGGCCAGTCAAAAAGAGCTGGATTATCTGGTCAATCTTCTGAATCTCAACCCGGACCGGCACGTTTCGGCGGTTGTCTCGCGCGGGGCCGAGCCGAACACGCTGGCGATCCAATATGAAGTGTACGAGACGAGCCCCTGGCATTACTTTATTCAGGCGGACAACTCCGGCACGGACGAGAGACAATGGGCCCCAAGAATCGGCGTGATCAACACCGACCTGCTGGGCTACGATGACCGGTTCACCGCCCTTTATCAGGCGGCGCTGGATGATATCGCCGACAACTGGTCCATTTTCGGAAGCTATGATTTTCCCGTCATGGGACCTCGCCTTCGCGCCAATCTTTTCGCCGGATACAGCGAGTTTGACATTAACCCGGAGTCCGGGCCGATTAACTTCCTCGGCAGCGGTACTTTCTACGGAGGCGTGCTGCGGTACAACCTGTGGCAGCAGGATAAGTGGTTCTTCGACGTGACCGGCTCTGTGAGCCACGAGGAAAGTGACATCACGCCGTCCCTGTTCCCCGAGTTCTTCGCCAGCAACGTCAAGATGGATTTATGGGGAATAGGCGCCGATATCCATCACCGGGATGATATGTCCACGACCGGCATAACCGTCAACAGGGTCCAGAATTTCGGCGGCTCCGACCAGGAGGAGTTCTGGGATACCGCCACAAACACGGGCGCTCGGACGAATGCCGAAGAAGACTTTGCCATTTATACAACCGGCGCCAATCACAGTCAGTACCTGGATATAGAGAAGGTCCAGCAGTTCAGGAGCACGATCCGCTGGATAGTCCCCACCGAGAGACTGGTCCCCGCGAAAATGACGTCCTTCGGCGGCATGTACACCGTCCGGGGATATGACGAGTACGAGATTGTGGCGGACGGCGGCATCCTGGCGTCGCTGCAATATGAATTCGATCTGGTCAGAAACAGCCAGGCCGGCGAGCAGAAAACAACGACGAACACGGATCTGAGAAAGCTGGCTCCTTTGGCCTTCCTTGATTTCGGCCGCAGCCAGGTGGAAGATCCCGTGGCGGGCGAGGAAGAAAATCAGACTCTCTACTCCATTGGTCTCGGTACGATCTTCGAGATAGGGAATAATTTCAGCGGAGCCCTCTATTACGGCCATCCGCTCAAAGAAACCGACGACACCCGGAAGGGTAAAGGTCGCCTGAATGCAAGCGTGATGCTGCGGTGGTAAGCGGTTTGCCCGTTTCCTGGCGGCGCCGCCTCGCTACTCAAGGGCTTTTGCCAGCGGCGTGTAGGCCACGTGCTGACGTGCGCGAATCTCCTGGGCTTGTTGTTCCAGCTTGGCGGCCTCGGTCGTCCGGCCCATCTGACGGTGCAATTGTACCTGCGTCTCCAGCACGTCAGCCACGCTCGGATGATACTCGTCAAAAATGGTCTTGAGAATATCCAACGCCCTGCGGCACAGGGTCTCGGCTTCGGTGTACCGGCCCTGATGGATGCACACCTTTGCCAAATCATTAAGAGCCGTGGCCGCAAGATTGCGGGATGCGCCTTCCGTGTTTTCCAGGCTGTTCAGGGCTTTTTGCAGGACCTCGTCGGCGCGAGCATATTCCCTGCTCAGAAGATGGAATTCCCCCAGCCGGACCAGAACCTCGGCCTCAACCAGAGGCCCGCAATCCGCCTGATTCTCCGCGGCCTTGCGAGATTTATCGAGGAGCGTTTTCGCGGAGGGCAGGTCTCCCTTGGCCTGGTCTATCTGTGAAATGAGTAACCAGACCGGCACGAGCAGATGGTGGTCCGGCCCATAGACTTCTTCCTGGACCGGACGTATTCTTGAAGTCAATCTCTCGGCTTCGGCATACCTTTTTTGCAGCACGTACAGTCCGGCGACGCTGGCCAGCACCTTCGTTGTGTAAAGGTGCTCGGGCCCATAGCTCTTTTCGATCGGGGTAATTGCCTTGTCAAAATACGCCTGGGCGTTCGCCATGTCGCCGCGCTCGACGAGCAGGCGAGCCATATCGACGTTAAAAGGCGCGGTTTGCTCGTCATCGTCGGGACGGACCCCGTGCATAATGGCGATCGCGCGCTCGAGCGTGCTTTGGGCCTCCTGGTAACGGGCCTGTCCCCGGTAAATCTCGCTGAGAATTCTCAGCGTATAGGCCACGTATGGATGCTTTTCGTGATAAAGTTTTTCCTGGAGCTCCAAACCTGACCGGCACATCCTCTCGGCTTCGGCCAGCTTGCCCTGGCTCTTGTAAAGATACGCCAGGTCGAGCATACAGGCGCAGATTTCCGAATCCGAAGCGTTTTGTCCCTGCGCCAGTTCAAGCGCCCTCTGCAGGAAAGGCTGGGCTTTTTCGTAGCCGCCCGAGGCCATGTAAATCCTTGCCATCGATCGCAGCGAAGCGCAGGAGTAATCTGTTTCCGCTGGTCCGTCATTGCCCGCGCGGGCGGCGCCGCCCACGATGAGTGAGCCGCCCAATAGAAACAGAATGATACTGTTTATGCTCCGTCGCCGGGTGGACGGGTTTGCTGCTCCAGCCATTTTAGAAGCCTCCAGACCATGTTTGACGTATCGGTACGGGCCGTAATAGATATTCGTACAATTTGCATCGTTACTTGAGCTGTTAGAGCACCCCGTAACATTTGGCGGCGTCCGCGAAATCTGGATATCAGGCCCGAGCTGTGAATAGATGAGCCACCAGTTGCCCGGTTTCTGTTGTTATCGGACATTGTTTAACAGAGACGCCACTTTTTTTGGCTTTTTTTGAGCTTGACACCTTTTGCCGTCACATTAGAATCAACAGGTGCTATAAATGCGGGCGTAGCATAGTGGTAATGCACTGGCTTCCCAAGCCAGCCACGAGGGTTCGATTCCCTTCGCCCGCTTTCCCGAAGTCACGGCACGCGATAGAATCCACAAAATGTCGCGTAGGGGCAACCCTATGTGGTTGCCCAGGGCAGGCACACGGGCCTGCCCCTGCTTCGTATTCAATTCCTGCTCTCGCAGGAATGGCGTCGCCGCCTCGAAAGCGGGTTTGGAGAGAAGAAATGATACAGCAGCAGAGACTTACCCCTTTCCCGGCGACCGCTGTTTTTATGGCCGTTACTGTCGCGTTTGTTTTGGCTCTTAATGGACATGCGGCACAAAACAGCACAATTTCATTGGTAACGGACGGTCAAATGGGCCCCGCGGCACGCCACGGCCTGAGCAAGGTACGCCTGGCCCTCGGAGAAAAACGAATACAAATCGAACAGACAGCGTCACTGGAAGCGGCGAGGGGTGATTTCCTGCTGGTCTTAGGTCTTTCCGGCGGGTCCGGGCCGGCCTCCATATTGCACGAGAGGCTCAACATTCCCAGGCCGGAGAAAGCTGAATCTCTGCTCATCCGGCGCACAAAGTGGGCCGGCAGGCAAGTGCTGTTGGCCGGCGGCGCCGATGACCGGGGTCTGATGTATGCGCTTCTGGATATCGCGGACCGCATCGGCTGGAGCACGGATCCGTCGAAGCCGTTTAGTGAGGTCCGCGACGTTCAGGAAAAGCCGGCCGTGGCCGAACGCGCGCTGTCGAAATACACGATGCATCAGGGGAATTTCGAGAGCTATTTCTATGACGAAGATTACTGGGCCCGCTATCTGGACATGCTGGCCCGGAACCGGTTCAACACGTTCGCCCTGATTTTCGGCTACGAGAACTGGGGATATTTCTCGCCTCCTTATCCGTATTTCTTTGACCTCGATGAATTCCCCGATATCAAAGTCGTAGGCATCACCCGGGACAAGCAGCGCCGCAATCTCGAAGCGCTCAACAGACTCATCAGGATGACACATGATCGCGGCATGAATTTCACGCTGGGCATCTGGGACCACATTTATCGCGGCGGCGTGCAGGGGCCCGGCGACCGCGCGGACAAACCGACCGAGGGCGTCGTCTGGGGTCTGACGGCGGACAACCTGACGGCTTACACGAGGGTCGCATTGACCAGGTTCCTCAAACTCGTGCCGGAGCTCGATGCCATCCAGTTTCGTATGCACGGCGAGTCGGGCCTCAAGAAAACCGAGATGGGCGGCTTCTGGGAAAACGTCTATGCCGTGATGAAAGAGCACGGGCCGAACATCCGGTTTGACGCGAGGGCAAAGGACTTCCCCGATTCGCTCATCGACAAGGCCGTTGAGATGGGCGTGAATATGAGAATATGCACGAAATACTGGATGGAGCAGATGGGGCTTCCATTCCATCCGACGCACGTGCATCCCGCGAACCAGCACGACAGGCGGCACGGCTACGCCGACCTGCTGCGCTACCCGCAGAGGTACAAGATGCACTGGCGGCTGTGGAACTGCGGGACGAGCCGCGTGCTGCTGTGGGCGGACCCGCAGTACGTTCGGCGTTTCGCCGAGAGCACGCACCTCTACAATGGCGAGGGCTTCGAGGTCGTCGAGCCGATGGCGACAAAGATGCAGGATCATCCCCATGATATGAAACCGTTCGAGCTGCTCCAGCCGCAGCACCGCTACTACGGCTGGGAGTTCGAGCGGTACTGGCATTTCTTCCAGGTCTTCGGGCGCGTGGGTTATAATCCGCAGGCGCCGGCGGAGATTTGGCAGCGGGAATTCCAGAAGCGATTCGGGGCCGAGGCGGCGCCGTTCGTCGAGTCCGCCATCCATCGCGCCGGCCGGATTCTGCCGTACATCGTGGCGTACAACTACCCGTATGATATGTTCCCGACGACCCGAGGCTGGGTGGAGAAACAGCGAATGAAGGACCTGCCGGAGTACGCCAAGGCCACTCCGAGCGACACCGAGCAGTTTCTGAGTATCGACGATGCGGCACGCTGTATCCTGGAAGGAAAAGATTCCGCCCGGATTTGGCCGGGCCAATCGAGCGCGTGGTTCGAGCGGGTCTCGAACGACGTTCTGGACTTGGTCGCGCAAGCCGAGAAGCACATTGGGAACAGTCGGAACAAGGAGTTCGACTCGACGATGGCGGATATGAAAATACTTGCCAACCTGGCTTTGTACCATTCGCGCAGGGCCCATGCGGGTGTCAGCTATGCGCTGTTCAAACGCAGCAGGGACCTCAGCGCCCTCGATGACGCCGTTGATTATGAAAGTTCGGCCGTCCGGGCGTGGGAAAAGCTCGTCGAGGCCGCGGGGGACATGTATGACTACAATCTGATGATGGGGCGCGAAAAGTCCGGCTTGTCGGGCCACTGGAGGGATGAGCTTGTCGAATTGAAAAAGGGTCTGCAGAAGCTCCAACTGGAGCGTGACGGTTTCCGTCCCGATGTTGGCGCAGATGGACCGGCGATTGCCCATGTGCCCATTCGAAAGGCGCCGCCGGGCAGGGAGCTAACCGTTCGGGCGACGGTTGACTCAAAAGAGCCGATAGCCGATGTCAGGGTCGCTTACCGCCGTGGCCCCGGCGAATATCAGTATGCTGCGATGCGGCCGCAGGAGCGATACGTCTATCGGGCCGTGATTCCGGGCCGTGACGTAAACAAGGCTCTGGAATATTCTATCGAGGCGGTTGATGCCTCCGGCCGGCGAACAAGAATCGATCCGGTTTCAGTGACAGTTACAAACGATAACGAGTCGCCGGTGCTCGAGCATAAGCCCGTCACTCATGCTCCGGCTGCCAGGCCTCTGGTGGTCGCCGCGGAAGTCACCGATCCATCGGGAGTCAAGTGGGTCCGCCTGCGCTACCGAAGCGTGAACCAGTACGAAGACTACAAGACAATCGAGATGAAGCCGGCCCGCCTAACCTCTGGCGGACAAGCCGGACAAAAAGATCGATATGAAGGTGTCATTCCGGCTGAAGACATCCCGGCGCAATATGACTTTATGTACTTCTTTGAGGTCATGGACAACGGCGGCAACGGCAGAATCTATCCGGAGCTGGAAAAGGAAACGCCTTACATCGTGGTCAAGCTGGACCGGTCCGTCAGGTCTGCCGATGCGGCGCCGGACTGATCCGGCAAGGGCGGAAGTGTTCATTTTATTGGAGGTATTTGAAGATGGCCACTTTATCGAGGCGCAGCTTCGTACAGCGTTCGGCCTGTGCGGCGGCCCTGGCAATGATAGCTGAAGGCCGGAATACAGCATTGGCGGCGTCTGGGGCGGTTCGGATCACCGAGCCGTTTCACGGCGCCGTTTTGAACCATCTGCACGGCACGCAAACGGACGACGGCCTGAAAATTCAAGTATCGGGCGAGGCGCCTCTGCGCGACCGGGTAACGATCAACGGCGCGCCGGCGCAGCGGGCGGGGGCCGGCTTCACGTCGCAGATAACACTCCGCGAGAAAGAGACGGACATCGTCGCCGTCTCGCAGGGCAGCTTCGGGCGGGCCGAGCATCGCGTGCGCGTCGTGTGGGACAAACATTCGCAGCCGCGGTACCGCTTCTCGATTGACGACAACAGCTTCTTCTTGCGCGACATCGCCCGGCAAAAGTACGATTCGCTCTTTGACTGCTTCTACCTCAAGGGCCTGCGCGATCTGCACTCCAAATACGGGGTACGCTTCGTTTTGAATATCTATTACACGACGGAAGACGGATTCGAGCTGCCGCAGTTTCCTGACCGCTACAAAGGCGAGTGGAAGGATAACGCAGACTGGCTCAGGCTTGCTTTTCACGCGTACGCGAACAAGCCCGACCGGCCGTACCAGTACACAGCCGCCGCTCAACTGATCGCCGATCTGGATAAAGTGGCCGAGCAGATTCGCCGTTTCGCCGGCGAGCAGACGTACAGCCCGCCCACGGTCATCCATTGGGGGATGGTGCAGCCGGTGGCCCTGAAGCCTCTTTATGAGCGCGGAGTCCGTGTGCTGAGCGGTTATTTCCACCGGGATAGCACCGGCTGGGACGTCAACTATCTCTTCGACGACGACCGGTCGGAGTATCTCAGCCGCCATGATGCCCTCATGGATTTCGAGAGCGGCATCGTTTTTTCCAGGGTCGATATCGTCTGCAACAATACGCCGGTTGAACGCGTTGCCCCCACGCTCGAAGAATGCGCCAGGGACCCGAATCAGGCCGAGATCATGGACCTTTTCACGCACGAGCAGTATTTCTGGCCGTTTTACTCCAACTACGTGCCCGACCATTTCCAGCGGCTCGACGCCGCCATTCGCTGGGTCACCGAGCATGGATACAAGCCCGTGTTCTTCCACGAAGGTTTTATGGGCGGCCAGGCGTGACGCTATGGCGTTTTTTGTATCTGCTGGAATGCTTGTCATCTGCTTCTTACGCAAGCCGATTTGCCTGACAATTCCACTTGACGGAGAGTGACCCATCTCCGATACTCTCGGCCGTGTTGTTAGGTATTGTCGTGAATTCGCCGGAATACGTCTGAAGGATTCAAGAGATGGATGTGATCAAGAACAGTTCGGCGGCAGATCTCAAACACTGGCAGGTCAGGATTTTCTCAACCGTCTGGATCACGTACTTCGCCTTCTATCTTTGCCGCTACAACATGCCGATGGTCACCTCAGAGATGGGCAACGCCTTCTCATGGGGCAAGTCTCAGATGGGAATCGTTTTCTCCTCGCTTACCCTTATGTATGCCATCGGCCAATTCGTCAACGGCCAGCTCGCCGACCGTTTCGGCAGCAGGCTCATCGCGAGTCTCGGCGTGTTGGGATCGGTATCGATGAACGTGGCCGTGTTCCTGGCAACGCTTCTGCTGTCGCCCAAGACGATGAATTCCCGGACGATTCTGTTGCTGGTAGCTGTCTTCTGGGGCGTTAACGGCTTCTTTCAGGCCATGGGCTGGACTCCCATGGTTCGAATCATGGCCCACTGGTTCAGCTCGAAAAACCGTGGCAAAGTGATGGGTTTTATGGGCACGTGCTATCAATTCGGCGCAGCCTTTTCGTGGTTCTTAGCGTTCTTCATTGTCACGTATTATGTCCAGCGAATGGGAGGTGACTGGCGTGCCGCCTTTTTGGTGCCGGCTGGGTTGTTTGCAGTAGCAGGGGTGATCTTCTTTGTTTACATTAGAAATACTCCTGAAGATGTCGGTTTGCCCGCGATTGAGCCTGAAGATCATTCCGAGCGTGAAGTTGTCGAAAAGAGCCGCCGGACTATTGCTCATAACGTTGCCAGGACCATTAGGAATCCCTATGTCTGGATTGTAGCTTTGACGTTCTGTTTTCTGGATATGAACCGATATGGTTTTGTCAACTGGCTGCCTGACTTCCTTGCTGAAAGCGGACAATCAATAGGTGTCGGAGGCTTTGGCTTTAAGGAGGTGATAAAGCGAATTATTCATCCTCTTGCGGGCTCAGCCGGGGCCATAGTTGCCGGGTGGGCCACAGATCGCTTCTTCAAAGGAAGGCGCGCACCGGTGATTGCCTTGCTTCTGGTATTGTTGGGCGTGCTGTCCATTGTCTTTCCGCATATTAATCCGAGTAATGCCGGTCTGGTCATCCTCATGATCGCAACCATTGGGTTCTGTACCTACGGGCCACACATTCTAATGGTCGGTCATGCCGCTCAGGACTTCGGGAAGAAGTCAGGTGCCGCAGGCGCGGCGGGCTTTATCGATGGGATGGGCTATATCGGTGCAAGTCTTGCAGGGTGGGGCGCGGGGGTCATGATAGCCAGATATGGCTATGAATTCACCTTCGCATTTTTCGGGGCCGCAGCCATCATAGGCGCTCTGCTGGTGTGCCTGATCTGGAAAGCCGGACCCGGGACTCACGTTGCCGAGTAGAAGAGGTATGTGCTCATGGATTCACGGGAGCGTTTTAAACTCACGGTCGCTCACAAACAGCCGGACAGGGTCCCCATAGATTACTGGGCGACTTCAGAGGTCAATGCCAAGCTGCTGAAACACTTTGGCTTTTCATCGCAGGAGCAGTTGCTGCAGTACTTCGATGTTGATTTCAGATACATTGAAGGGCCGAAATACACGGGGCCTGGCCAGACGGTACGCCGAGACGGTTTGCAGGAAGACCACTTCGGCGTTGTAAGAAGATCGGTCTCATACGGCGAAGGAGCCCAAGCAGGTACCTACAGCGAAGTCGTCTTGTATCCCCTTCAAGAGGCGACGTCTGTCGAGGAAATCGAAAACTATGCTAAATGGCCCATGCCCGAGCACTTCGACTACGAGTGCGTAAGACAGCAGGCTGCGGAGGCCCGCAAAACAGGCAAAGTGGTGGTGTTCATGGGCGACCGGCTCAACCGCTGTGCGCAACTGAAACCTGCCATGTATGTCCGGGGCGTCGAGCAAATCCTGATGGATGTCGTGGCAAACCCGGAAATCGCAATGGCGATCTTCCGCAAAATCGCGGACTTCTACTGTGAATACGCCCGCCGAACATTAGAAGCTGCCGGAGGAAACGTGGACATCTTCTTTACCGGAGATGACTTTGGCACACAGGAAAACACGTTCTTTTCTGTGGACACGTGGCGGCGTTTTTTGAAAGAGGGCTTCGATCGGTTTGTCGGTATCGGCCACGAGTTCGGCTGCAAAGTGGCCCATCATACCTGCGGGTCTGTCACAAGTCTGTTGCCTGAATTCATCGAATCCGGCCTCGATATCTTAAATCCCCTCCAGCCGGATTGTGCGCGGATGGACTACCGCAGAATAAAAAAACAGTACGGCGACAAGATTTGCTTTCATGGTGGAGTTTCTATTCAGAAGACAATGCCCTATGGAAGCCCGCAGGATGTCCGAAACGAGGTCAAAGATCGCGTAGAAAAGTTGGCGGGCAGTGGCGGCTACATCTTTTGCACCGCACACAACATTCAGGCCGACACGCCGATCGAGAATATCATCGCCTTGTTCGACGCTTACAAGAAATTCGGCACGGGCCAAACGCGATTCTAAGTCACCGCTCCTGTGAAGTGCCGATGCAAACGAAGAACAAGAAAGCCTTGTCAATGCGTATGATCCGCAAACGGAGATTCATTAGGGGATATCTATGCCCGGCTATAAGATAAACAAACTCACAGATTGCACCTGGCTCAACCTCTTTGAAGTCCGTTTCACGCGAAAGAATCAGCCGGAGAGGTCCTGGCACATGTGCTCGAGGAAGAATCACCCTGTGGTAGATGCGGCCAAAGCTGACATTGTGGTCATAGTGGCAACTACCGACACTCAGGAAGGCAGAAGACTCGTGGTTACAAAGGAATTCCGGGTGCCGATTTGGGACTATGAGTATGGCTTTCCTACTGGCCTGATTGATGATGGTGAAGACGCCGCGACGGCAGCCGCGAGGGAGTTGAACGAAGAGACCGGCCTGGACCTTGTTAAGATCAATCATGTCAGCCTTCCGGTTTTTTCATCTGCCGGACTGACCGACGAGTCCTGCCACATGGTTCTCGTCGAGGCAAAAGGAGAAGCATCGGATAGATGGTCGCAGGACAACGAGGATATAGAGGTATTGTTGCTGGATGTTGATGGAATCAAAGACCTGCTTGCCTCGAAGAAGAAAATCGCCGCGAAGGCCTGGGGATTACTGTATCACTATGCCACAACCGGTAGAATCGACTGAATCGAAATGCTCAATCTTATAAGAGTCTGCGTACGGCTCGACTCAGACAGGCAGGATGGGCAACTTGTTTGCCCATGCTGCATCTCAGGAGGTTAATATGATTAAAGATGGCATGAACAGAAGAGAATTTGTCGGCCTGACCGGCGCAAGTATTGCCGGCGGAGTTCTTGGCCTTGGCGCGCTGACGCGAGCCGACGAAGAATCAGAAGGATGGACGCCTCACAAGCCGCTGGTCGTCACTGGGAAGAAGCTGACCGTCCAGCCGGTCCTCATGTACAGCACGCCTCAGCGAAAGCCGGCCACCTCATGGAAGTCCTGGGGCGGTGTGCAAACCGACCTGGCGGCGTCGCAGGAGGCCGAAAGAATATCGCAGGAGCTCAAGGCCCTCGCTGCCGAGGCCGATTTCGGCATCGAAATACTCCCTGTTGTCAAGGTCAAGACCGCTGAGGAAGCGATGCGCGTGCACGAGAACGCATACGATGTCGTCATCGTCTATCCGGCGACGGGTTCGGGCGATCTGCTCAGGGCATGTTTCGCTCAGGAAAAAGACAGGGACACCATCATCTTTGTCCGGCATCGCTCCGGCCAGGCCTACTACTGGTATGAGGCGCTCAGCGTCAAGTATCTCAAAACCGATGAGGGAGCGGGACAAAACAGCGCACTGGATCACGGCGGCGTGCACGTAGATGACGTCGTCGTGGACGATTATCAGGAGCTTCTGTGGCGGCTCCGGGCGCTCTATGGAATCAAGAATTTCATCGGCGCACGAATCGTTGCCCTCGGCGGGCCGTGGGGTAAATACTCGCCCGAGGCGCCCGCCGTCGCCCGGGAGAAATACAAAATCGAGATCATCGAAGTCACTTACAACCAGGCGGCGCCGCGCATCAAAAGCGCCGGACAAGACAGCAAGCGCGTCGCAGAGGCACAAAAGGGCGCGGAGCGGTACCTGTCACTGCCCAATACGACCTGTACGACGGATAAGAAGTTCGTCGCCAACGCCTTCCTGCTCTACGGCGTCTTCAAAGACCTGATGGCGGAAAACGATGCGCCGGCCTTCACGATTAAATCGTGCATGACCGAGATTCTGCCCATTGCCGAGACGACGCCGTGCCTTTCTCTGAGCCTGCTGAACGATGAGGGGCTGCTGGCGTTCTGCGAATCGGATTTCGTGGTGATTCCGGCGGGCATTCTGCTGCGCTACATATCGGGCAAGCCCGTGTTTCTGCATAATTCGACGTTCCCGCACAACGGCATCGTCACGTGCGCGCATTGCAGCGCGCCGCGCCGGATGGATGGGACGCGCTACGAGCCGGCACAGATTATGACCCATTACGAATCCGAATATGGCGCATCGCCGAAGGTCGAGCTGCCCAAAGGTCAGCAAGTGACATTCATCGATCCCGAATATAGCTCGGGCCGGTGGGTGGGATTCAAGGGAACGGTCATCGGCAATCCGGCCCTGGAAATATGCCGCTCCCAGCAGGACGTCCAAATCGAGGGCGACTGGCGGAAATTGCTCAAGGAGGCCCGCGACTCGCACTGGATGATGGCCTACGGCGATTATCTCAAAGAGCTTGGATACGCCGCGCGAAAAATCGGCGTCAACTGGGTCAACGTCTCGCAAACGTAGCACGGCCCGCCGCCCAACTCGACTCAGGATTCTCGTCGCCTTTAGCGAGGTGGAGGTGTGATAAAGGGCAACTGCGGCTCGGGCAGATAACGCCGCCAATCAGAAATCGGCCGTGCTTGTGCAGGCTCAGGCCACGCGGGTCCTCTCCTTCTGCCGCCTCCGGGCGGAATCTCGGCTATGTATCGCGCTACAAAACTGCGCGTCCGGAAATATTCTCTTAGGCCGTCATTGTCGAGGATGAATGTCACCTGGAGAGGATAGGCGTCAAAAAGCGTTAGACCATAAAGATAGAGGATGAAGTTGTTTCGGGTGGCCGGAAGGAGGGTGTGATTATACTCCAGCCCTGCCTGGTCAAACGCGGGGATCTCCACGGTAAGCTGGCCGGCGTTGGTTTTGACAAGGATATCTCCGACGTTATACGCATCGTGAAATTGGCCGCAGTAGCGGGCATAATCGGCCGCGGTCATGGTAAAGTCCGGCGGCGAGACCGGTGCGGGCATGGTGCACAGTGTGGTCAGGGCCGTTGCAAAGCTCGTGCTAAGGTGTGCATAGCTGGCGTTGGTGAGTGCGACAAAGCCGAAGTCGAGCTCCGGCACATAGTACACGTCGGCCGAGAATCCGGGCACGTCTCCGCCGTGTGAAACGACGCGCAGCCGATAGAAGTTAGGCGCCGTCGGGTGGTAGAATCCTGCTTCCTGAACCATCAGGCCGTAGCCGTAGTAGTGCAGGTCCATGAACATTTCCGTATTCATCTGGGGTTCCTGCATGGCTATGCGCCATTCATCCGTCAGGACGTCGGGCAGCCCGGCCCGAAGGAACTTGACGATTTTTGCCAGGTCAAGCACATTGGAGAAGGCAAAGCCGGCCGGTCTGGCCCATCCGTTATCATAAGTGTTCGGCTCAACGACAAGGGGCTGCCCTGTTTCCCAGTGCAGGGCGCTGCCGTAGGCAAAGTCGCCGTCCGCTATGACTTCTTCAGGCAGAAAGAACGTCCGCGTCATCTCGAGCGGCGCTAAAACGTTTTCCTCGATGTAGAGACGATAGAAACTACCTCCGACGGACTCGGTAATCCAGCCGGCAAGCATGAAGCCGGGATTGGTATAGTTAAACATCCGTCCCGCCGGGGCCATCAGATAGGCGTATGGCAGCTCACCGTACGGGCCGCTGAAGAACGTCGAGAGGGCCTCGTCATCCTTGAGTCCCGGCGTGTCGATCTCAATATAGTCGGCCATGGCCGACGTATGGGTCAGGAGATTTCTTACCGTGATGCTCGGCGCCCAGTTGGCGTCACGAGCGAATGAGAAGTCAGGGACATAATCGGTGATGGGAGCATTGATGTCCACTAATCCCTGTTCGACAAGCCCGAGCAGCCCGATAGCCGTCAAGGTCTTGGTGACGGACCCGATGCGAAAGAGTGTTGTCGGCTGCACGGGATCATCACGATGCGGATGCCTGGAGCCGAAGCCGGCGGAAAAGGTGATCTCTCCGCCTTCCATTATGGCGACAGCGGCCCCGGGTATCTTCAGAGTCTTCATCTCTTGTTCGACGGCGCTGACGACCGGCAAATACCGGCGCGTATAAGGCTCCTGGGCGACAATGCTTATACCACCATCGCTCTGCTTAACCAAAGCCGAAGCAACATCCGCGCCATATCCCATGGCCGCAACAAACGCGAAAATCGCCGCGGCAGACCAGATTATTTTGAACATTCCTGCCTCCCTTCCATAGCAACGGTCTGCCCTACTAATAGACGCACAAACCGTCGGATCTTATCATAGCATTTTTTGAGGCAATGGACAGCTTTTAACTTCGTGATCCGCCCGTTGGGGATGCATGCCACGATTGTAGGTGCAACCATCCCCAAAGCCTGCGGCTTTGAGGCTGCCACCCGTTTTCCACCAATTCTGATTGGGTGGCAGCCTCATCCCGATTGCCGTTATCGGGATGGGGATGGCTCTTTCTGTTCTTTACCTA